>Ga0073928_10002772_pt1 | contig 29134 bp, 26 predicted proteins | sample PaiPotPPA55metaG_FD_76969 | JGI IMG/M metagenome (GOLD analysis project Ga0073928, IMG submission 76969) | Iron sulfur acid spring bacterial and archeal communities from Banff, Canada, to study Microbial Dark Matter (Phase II) - Paint Pots PPA... ...
CCCACCCCGATCTCAACCCTCACCCTCGCTCGCGTCGCGGTGCTCCTCGAGGCCCCAACCCCGTCGACCCTCCGGCCGTGCTCAACACCCGGCCCCACGGAAGCGACAGGAGCACCACAGGGTGATCTACAGGGACACCCTGTAGATCACCCTGTTCACTTAGTGCGGGTCAGGACTGCACCTTCTGCACGATCTTCCCGACCAGCGAGCCGATCTCGTCCGGCGTGGCGGCCTTCACCAGGTCGGAGACTCCGATGAGGCCGACGAGACGGCCGTTCTCGACCACTGGGAGCCGGCGTACCCGGGAGCGTCCCATGGTCTTGAGGATCTCGGCGAGATCGGCCTCGGCCTCGACGGTGACCGGTGCGGAGCCGGCCAGCGTCGAGACCTGGCACTTGGCCGGGTCGTGCCCGGAGGCGATGCAGCCGGTGACGATGTCGCGGTCGGTGATCACTCCGGCGAGGTTGCCGACGCCGTCGGTGACCAGCAGTGCGCCGACGTCCGCGTCGCGCATCCGCTGGGCCGCGACGTCCACCGTCTCGGTCGCGGGGATCGACTCGACCTTGCTGTTCATGAACTGGCGTGCCGACGACATCGCTTGACTCCCACTCGGTCCGGTCGCTCGCGGGGCGGGCGGCTGCGCTACCAGCCCACACGCTGCGGCGGTTTCCGGCCACCGCGGCTGCGCCGTTCGACTGACGGCATCGATACGATCTCCGGATGAGCGGGTTGACGTACGCGGAGGTGGGCGCGACGCGGGGCGACAGCCCTCTGCCGGAGGGCTATCGCCACCTACGTCACCGGATGCGCGTCGGTCAGGGCCGAGTCGCGTTCGAACTGGCGGCAGACGCCGTCCTGGAGTGGCGGATGCACGCCGGGATGCGCGTGCGGCCGCTGACGGACCGGCCACGCGCCGAGCCAGGGGCGAAGGTCACCGTGCACCTCGGGCCAGGGCGCTTCAGCTTCAAGGCGCCGTGTGAGGTCATCTGGGTGGCCGACGAACCGCGACGCAGGGGCTTCGCCTACGGCACGTTGAAAGGGCATCCAGAGTGCGGCGAGGAGTCCTTCGTCGTGGACTGGGATGAACACGACGTCGTCTGGCTGACCATCACGGCGTTCAGCACCGGCGGCACCTGGTACAGCCGGCTCGGGGGTCCGCTCGTGCCCTTGCTTCAGCACACGTACGCACTCTGTTGCGGCGCGGTCGTGCGTAGGCTCGTCCGCGCCGCCGCCCGGGCTTAGCCCCAGGCGCCCGCGATCTGCTTGGTCGTCGCGTTGAGCCGGTTGAACAGGTTGGTCACCGCGATCATCAGCACGATGCCGGCGAGCTGCTCCTCGCTGTAGTGCTCGGCCGCGACGTCCCAGACGGCGTCCGGCACCGGGTTCGACCGATCGGCCAGCCGGGTCGCGCACTCGGTCAGCTCAAGCGCGGCGCGCTCGGCGTCGGTGAAGTACTGAGTCTCCCGCCAGGCCGCGACGGTGGCGAGACGATCGGCGGTCTCGCCGGCCTTCAGGGCGGTCTTCACCGCCGCGTCCACGCAGGCGCTGCAGCCGTTGATCTGGCTTGCGCGCAGGTGGACGAGCTCCAGGGTCGTCTCCGGCACGCCCGAAGCCTTGGTCTGCGCGACGACGTCCAGGATCGGCTGCATGGCGCCGGGCAGTACGACGGCCGGGTTCTTCATCCGTGCTTGCATCTGTGCATACTCCTTGCGTGGCTTCGGCCGGTTACCGGCCCTCACCTCCTATGACGGATGCCGTCCGACAGATGTGACGATCACGCCGATGCACGCACGACCAGGGTCGGGTCGAATACCGCGGAGGCGATCGGCAACTCCGGCCGATCGATTCGGTACAGCAGCAGCCGGGCCATCTGCGCGGCCATCTCCTCCACCGGCTGGTGCACCGTGGTCAACGGCGGCCGGCAGAGCAGGGCGGCGTGGCTGTCGTCGAACCCGACCACGGCCACGTCCTCCGGGATGCGCAGCCCGCGTTCGTGCAGCACGGTGACCGCGCCCAGGGCCATCAGGTCGTTGGCCGCGAACACGCCGTCGACCTCCGGGTGCTCGTCGAGCAGCCGGGCCATCGCGGCGCTGCCGCTCTCCTGGGTGAAGTAGCCGCCGACGGCGGGGATGTGGTGGTGGCCGTGCCGGGCCATCGCCTCGCGGAAGCCGTCGAGCCGGTCGCGGCCGGCCGGCATGTCCATGGGCCCTGAGATGGTCGCCACGTGCCGGCAGCCGCGCGCGGCGAGGTGGTCGGCGGCGAGCCGCGCCCCGGCGCGCTGCGGCGAGTCGACGTAGCTGATCAGCAGGGGCGCGGTGGGCCGTTCGGAGAGCACGGCGGGCAGCCCGGACTCGGTGAGCAGCCGCGGTAGCGGGTCCTGGGCGTGCGAGGAGACCAGCAGCACCCCGTCGACGTGGCCCTGTCTGAGGTAGCCGAGCAGCTGGCCGCGCATCTCGTCGGTCTCGACGAACATCAGCACCAGGTTGACGCCGCGCGGCCGCAGCACGGAGAAGAGCCCGGACACCACCCGTCCGAAGAACGGGTCGGTGAATATGCGTCCGACGAAGGGGTCGGCGGCGGCCGGCACGTCCCGGTGCTCGCCCTCGGAGACGACCAGCGCCACCGAGTTGGTGCGCCCGGTCACCAGCGAGCGGGCGGCCTGGTTGGGCACGTACCCGGTCGCTTCGACCGCGGCCCTGACCGCCTCGGCGAGCTGCGGGTCGACGTTGCGGACGTTGTTTATCACCCGCGACACGGTCGCGCGGGAGACCCCGGCCACCCTCGCCACATGCTCGAGCGTCGGTGATGAGGCTGGTGGGATCGGCTTGGCATCCACGTGGGGGATTGTAGCCAGCACTTTTCGGCCAGGGAGCGAGGTTGACCTGCCTGAGTACGATGACCATACGTTTTTGAGTAAAAACAGTAATCTGGACCAGGGCAGAACGTCCGGCACCCGCCAGGGGCCGGAACGAAATCCGGGAGTGACCGCGTGTATCGCACCATGCTCAAATCCAAGATCCACCGTGCCACGGTGACCCACGCCGACCTGCACTACGTCGGCTCGGTGACCGTGGACCGCGACCTGATGGACGCCGCCGACCTGCTGCCCGGCGAGCTCGTCGCGATAGTGGACGTGACCAACGGCGCCCGCCTCGAGACGTACGTGATCGAGGGCGAGCGCGGCTCCGGCGTCGTCGGCATCAACGGAGCCGCCGCGCATCTCGTCCACCCGGGAGACCTGGTGATCCTCATCAGCTATCTGCAGGTCGGTTACGGCGAGGAGCAGTCGTACGCGCCACGGATCGTCCACGTGGACGCGGAAAACCGCATCCTGCGGTCGGGCACGGACGCGTCGGCTCCGGTGCCCGGCAGCGAGCAGGCGCGGTCGCCACACTCGGTCCCGGCCTAGAGCGGCAGCCCGGTCTCGAGGTGCGCGAAGGCGGCGTCCATCTTCTCGACGATGTCGATATCGCCGTCTTCGGTGATGGGTGCCCAGGCCATGATCATGATTCCGATCACGGCGCCGACGAGATTGCGCACCTCGAAGTCGTGCGGGTCGCGGCCCACGCGCTCGGCGACGGCTTCGGCCAGCAGTTCCGCGGTGTTGGTCGCGGCCTGCAGGGTGTGGGCGCGCAGTTCCGGCTCGCTGTTGACCAGGCGGCTGCGCTGTATCTCGAGCTCGAGCCGATCCGGCGGGATCTGCGCGAACACCTCCCGCAGCGTCCTGCGGATCGCCGCGATCGGGGAGAGCTCCGCCGGCTGCCGGACCAGCGCCGCCATGAGGATCGGGTCGTAGTCGTCGTAGAGGACGACGTCCTCCTTGGCCGGGAAGTAGCGGAAGAACGTGCTCTGCGAGACCTCCGCCGCCGCCGCGATCTGCTCGATCGTGGTGGCGGCGTAGCCCTGCCGCTGGAAGAGCAGCAGGGCCTGCCGCTGGATCTCGGCGCGGGTCCTGGCCTTCTTGAGCTCCCGCAGGCCCTGCTTAGGTGCTTCAGTTGCTGGCAATGCTCTCTTCTTCGCTCTCAGCGCCCGCTTCGATCGGCGCGGGTGGCACCGGCGACGCGCTGCCGCGTCCAGGCAGGAACAAGACTGCCAGAACCGCTCCGATGACCGCGATCACGGTGCACACCACGAGTGTGTCATCCATGGCGTGTACGAAGGAATCGCGCACGGCCTGCAACAACGCCTCGTTCCCCGCATGCTGCGCGACGGCGACTCCGGCCGTGACACTCTGGCCGACCTCCGCCTTCGCGTCCGCGGGCAGCAGGGCGGCGGCCGACGTGGTGCCGAGCCGGTTCCGGTAGACGCTGCCGAGGACGGTGCCGAGCAGCGCGACGCCGATGGTCGCGCCCACCTGCCGCAGGGCCATGATGATCGCCGAGCCGACACCGCTGCGCTCCCGGCTCAGCGCCCCGAGCGCGGCGTTCGTCGAGGCAGGCAGGGCGAAGCCGAGCCCGAAGCCGAGGATCACGAACCAGAGTGCGGCGTAGCCCTCTCCCGTCGCGTCGCCGGTGCGGGTGCCAAGGCCGAGCCCGAGCGCGATGAACACGAATCCGACCGCGACCACGGAGCGGAATCCGGCCCTCGCGACCGGCTCCCCGCCGCCGCGCGGCGCCTTCGGGGTCTGCAGCCTGGCCGCGAGGGCGCCGCCGACGATCAGGCCGCCGATCATCGGCAGCATCTTGAGACCGGTGAACAGCGAGTCGGATCCGGCGACGTCCTGGAAGTAGAGCGGCATGGTGAACATGAGCCCGAACATCGCGAAGGAGACGAGCGTGGCCAGCACGGTGCCCCAGCTGAAGTGCCGGGAGCGGAAGAGGCCGAGGTCGACCAGCGGTTCGGTGCGCCCGGCCGCCATGACCCGCCGCTCGTAGCCGACGAAGGCGATCAGCATGGCGAAGCCGGCGACGAGCGGGCCCCAACTGGATGCGGACGACCAGCCGGCGGAACCGGCCTCGACCACGCCGTAGGTCACGCCGACCAGGCCGCCGCTGGTCAGTACCGCCCCGACCCCGTCGAAGCGGCCGGGGTGCGGGTTGGCCGAGTGCGGCATGAGCAGCACGACGGCGAGCACGGCGAGCAGCGCGACCGGCACGTTGATCAGGAACACCGAGCCCCACCAGAAGCGGGTGAGCAGCCAGCCGCCGAGCACCGGTCCGAGCGGGTAGCCGAGCATGGTGGCGGTCATCAGCACCGCGATGGCCTTGGGCCGCTCCTCGACGGTGAACATGATGGGGAGCACGGCCATCGCGAGCGGCATGATCGCGGCGGCGCCGAGGCCGAGTGCCGCCCGCACGCCGATCAGCGTGCCGGAGTCGGGGGCGTAGGCGCACACCGCGGAGGTGGCGCCGAAGAGCACGAGCCCCACGATGAGCACGTTCTTCCGGCCGAGCCGGTCGCCGAGCACGCCGACGGGCAGCAGCGCGGCCGCGAGCACCAGGCTGTAGGCGTCCACGAACCACTGCAGGTCGGTGGTGGAGGCGTGCAGCGCGGGACCGATCGTGGGCAGCGCGACGTTGAGCACGGTCAGGTCGATGCCGACGACCAGGACGCTAAGGGCGAGCGCGACCAGTACGAGCCACTTGCGGGCTCCGGTCGGGTTCGAGACGGCCATGGGATCCCCTCCTTGGATAAAACTGGCAGTAGCTTTCACTTGAAAGTGAACACCAAGTGGAAGCTACTGTCAATATTATCGACCGTCAGTCGCGCCCGACCTGTGCCGGGAGACGGCTAGAACACCGGCCCGGTCACCGGAAGCACCGGCTGGCACGGGATCGACCGCGGATGCGCCGGATCCAGCGCGTTCAGCACGTCGGTGAGCGCGATCGGGTCGTAGGCGATCTCCAGGTGGTCGCTGCCGTCGATCGCGCACTGGTTCTGTACCAGGATGTTCGTCACGTTCGAGGCCGCCGGCAGGAAGGCGTTGGTGTAGGGCGTGACCACCTCGTCCGCGTTCGACTCGATCACGGTGTAGCTCACCGAGGCCACCGTCTCGCCACCCGCGTTCAGCGCCGCGAGGAAGGACGAACCGACCTCCTGCTGCACGCACGCCTGGCAGATCAGCGAGAGGAAGCTGTTGGCCGGCTCGAGCAGACTGAGCTGCTGGCCGAGCGCGGTGATGCCGTCGAGTGTGGTGCCGTTGTTGCTCGGGGCGAGGGCGACGAGCTTGTCCACAGTGGACGCGCCGCCGAGGAAGTCGATGTAGTACCTCGGCATCATGCCACCCTGCGAGTGCCCGACCAGGTCGACCTTCGCGGTGCCGGTGGCGGCCAGCACCTGGTTCACGAAGGCCTTGAGCTGGGCCGCGCTCACGGCGATGTCTCCGGTGCCCTGTATGTCAGCGCTCGCACTCGTGCCGCCGTAGTCGAAGGCGAAGACGCAGTAGCCGTTGTCGGCGAGCAGCGGCGAGGCCCCGCCCCAGTTGTCGTTCATGTTCTCGAAGGTGCCGTGGACCAGCACCACCGGGTACGGGTGGGCGGTGCTGGGCTTGCAGCTCCAGTTGTTCGCTCCCGCCGGCGCGACGTTCGGGAAGAGGAACCCGCCCACGAAACCTGACGCGAAGCTGTAGTTCACCGGATAGTACGACTGGACCGCCGCGGACGCCGGGGAGGCGGCGCCCGCCGCGAGACCGATCGCCCCGAGCAACGCGATGCCGAGACAGCACGCCCGCCGTTTGAAATGCCAGTGGATACGTAGCCGCATAGTGACTCTCCTTTGAGCCGGGGACCAGGCACGGCGTGGGCCACCGTGCTGGGGCGTGAGGTTAGGCGCGCCGGAGAAGGGCGGTCAACGAGATCGGCGCGGCCGGTCAGCGAAACGTTCGTTCGCTGGCAGGTAGCGACACGGTTCCGGGCAACGGCCTGTCATCCGGGTGAGTGTTTCCGGCCCCGGGGCACGTCGGCTCGGCGGGAGAGCGTTGACGTACCGGTAACCTCGACGCAAACTCACCGGTAACTTACTTCGGCGTCAGAACCGGGAGGAGCGGGTGTATCGAGACCGCGCCGCGCCGCCCCCGCTTCCCCGGGGCTTCGCCGCACAGCTGCGCAGGGAGGCGCCGAGCCTGGCCGCGGAAATGCTGCGGGAGATCAGGCGGCAGATCCCTGAGTACGACCAGCCGCTCGGCTCGCTCTTCAGCAGTGGACTGCTGCTCGGTGTGGAGACGGCGCTGGCCGAGTTCGCGGACGTGGCCGAAGGACGCGGCGCGTCGGCCGAGCAGCGCGCGCGGATCTACCGCGGGCTCGGGCGCGCCGAGTTGGCCGAGGGCCGGAGCATGGACTCGCTGCAGTCCGCTGTGCGGCTCGGCGGGCGCATCGCCTGGCGCAGGTACGTCCGAGTGGCCCGGCGGGTCGGCATGCGCCCGGACCAGATGGTCGATCTGGCCGAGGCCGTGTTCACCCACGTCGACCAGATCGCGACCGCGTGCGTACTCGGGTACGCGCAGGCGAAGGCGGACATCGGCGAGGTGCAGCTGCGTCGGCGCCGGCTGCTCGAGCTGCTGGTCTCCGGCGCGGGCCGCACCGAGATCGAGGAGGCGGCCGAGGCGGCGGACTGGGCGCTGCCGGAGGTCGTCGCGTGCGTCGCGCTCGGGCCCGGGCCGAGCCGCCCCGTCCCGCGGCTGCCGGAGGAGGCGCTCACCGATACATCGATGAGCCCTTACATGCTGCTGCCGGATCCGGAACAGTGGCTCGGCAAGTCGGAGGTAGTCGAGTTCCTGAGTCAGCGGCGCGCCGTGGTCGGGCCTGCGGTGCCGCTGCGCGACGCCGCCGAGTCGCTGCGCTGGGCACGCTCGGCCCGCGAACGGCTGCCCGAGTACGTCCTCGAACACGCGCCGGTACGCTGCGACCAGCACCTCACCGCGCTGCTCCTGCTCGGTGACCTGCCCTTGGTGCGGCTGATCGGCGAACGACGGCTGGCGCCGCTGGCCGCGCTGACCGTCAAGCAGTCCGATCGGCTCGAGGCGACGCTGCTCGCCTGGCTCGACACCAACCGAGGCAGCGCACCGCAGGTGGCCTCGCGGCTCGGGATCCACCCGCAGACCGCCAGGAGCCGACTGCACCGGGTGCAGGAGCTGTTCGGCCCCGCGTTGGCCGATCCCGAGTCCAGGTTCGAGATCGAGGTGGCGCTGCGCGGCAGACTGATCCGCTCGACCTTCGATCAGCACACGGCTGCGGGCACAGCCAAGGACGCAGTTCAGGACCCTGCCCCCGCGACGCCAGCCGGTGTCAACGCATAGACGGCATACGGCCTGCCGAGCACGGGCCGGGCGACGTTGCGCACCGGGATTCCACCCCGTGTCCGGCCGCACTCGGTCCCAGAGTGGGCGTGTCCGTGTACCGCGAGGTCGGCTCCGGCGTCGTCGATGACGAAACCGAGCAGCTCGTTGCCCAGACACGCCTTGATCGCGTCGTCCTCCCCCGCCAAGGTGTCGAGCACCGGCGAAAAGTGCGTGAGCGCGATGCGGATGTCGGCTCCCCGGCTCGCCAGCTCGGTCAGGGCCCTGCCGAACCGGCCGGCCTCGTCGTGCTCGCGCCGGTGCGGACCTCCCTCGCTCACCGCCTCCCAGAGCCTGTGGTCGAGGCCGAACCCGCCGTCGAAGCCGACGGTGCCCGCAATGCCGACGCCGGTGCCACGGATGTCCACGATCGTGGACGTGCCGTCGAGCACCGTCACGCCGACACCGCTGAGCAGGGTCCTGATCTGGCTTTCCGCGGTTTCGTCGTAGTCGTGGTTGCCGAGCACCGCCACGATCGGCAGCTCGAGACAGCTGAGCACGTCTGCGAGCTCGTCCGCCTGGGACGGCAGCCCCGCGTTAGTAAGATCGCCCGCGAGCAACAGCAGGTCAGCTTGTTCGGGCAGCTGGGCTAGATCCGATCTCAGCCGGTCCCGCATCCGGGTGCGTACGTGCAGATCGCCGACCGCGGCCACCCGGACCGCGACGACCTCATCCCCATTGGTCACGCTGCGTAGCGTAGCATCGCAATTCCGCGCGATTCACCCGGTCGGCAGCGGGGGCAGCCGGGTTGAACGGAGCCAGCGTTCGAAGAACGTGTCTGGCTCGGCCATGGCCGGATGCCGGGCTTCGCTCTTGACCAGCGCGATGAAGTCCTCCGTGCGCACGCCGCCGTGCCGGTGCGCGGACGTCCATTCGCGCAGGATCCGCAGGAACGCCACGTCGCCCACGGTAAGTCGCAAGGCGTGCAGGGTGAGCGCGCCGCGCTTGTAGATCCGGTCGTCGAACATGTCCGCCGCGCCGGGATCGGCGATGACGACGTTCTGCGGCAGCTTCGCGAGCCGGCGGTGCCAGCGGCGGGCGTGCTCGTCGGCCGAACGCTGGCCGGAGACCTCGGACCAGAGCCATTCCGAGTACGCGGCGAAGCCCTCGTGCAGCCAGATGTCGCGCCACTCCGTGATGGTCAGGCTGTTGCCGAACCACTGGTGGGCGAGCTCGTGCGCGATAAGCCGCTCGTTCTCCCAGACGGCCGCGAGGTGGTTCACGCCGAATGTCGACATGGCCATCGCCTCGACCGGGATCTCGAGCTCGTCATCCACGACGACCGCCGTGTACGAGTCGAAGGGGTAGGGCCCGTAGAAGCTCTCGAAGGCCGCGATCATGTGCGGCTGCTTGGCGAAGGCCGTCGTCGCTCGCTGGGCGAAGCGGGGTGGCACGACCAGGCGTTGCGGTACCGGACCCGGCAGGTCGACGACCTTGTACCGGCCGATCTGGACGCAGGCCAGGTACGTGGCCATGGGCGCGTCCTGGCGGTAGGTCCAGGTGGTGGTCGAACCGCCGCGGGTCTGGCCTTCCAGTTCGCCGTTGGCCACCACGTGGTACGCCGAGGCCGTGGTGACGGCGATGCGGTAGGTCGCTTTGCGGTCGGGCCGGTCGTCGCACGGGAACCAGGACGGCGCGCCGATGGGCTGGCTGGCGACGAGCACGCCGTCCGTCAACTGCTCCCAGCCGAGCCCGCCGAACCGGCTGGGCATCATCTTCGGCGCCCCGCTGTAGCGGATGTCCACCTCGAAGCGGGCCCCCGCCTCGACGGGCTGCGTGGCGACGACGCGCAGCTTGTCCGTACGCTGCGAATGGCGGGCGCGGACGCCGTCGATGCTCACCCGGTCGACCCGGAGCGCGCTGGAGAGGTCGAGCGTGAACTCGCGCAGGGGTTCCGGGCCGGCCGCGGTGGCGGTGAGCACGGCGCCGCCCTCGAGCCGGTTGGACGCGAGGCGGTAGACGAGGCTCAGTTCGTAGTGCGAGACCAGGTAGCCTTCGTTGCCGCGCTGCGGGAAGTACGCGTCAGCCATCGGTCTCGTCGTCAGGCCAGGGCGCGATCGGGTTGCCTGCCCAGCGAGTGCGCTGCGGCACCGCCTCGCCGCGCATCACCAGCGAGGCCGGGCCGACGGTGGCGCCGGTGCCGATGCTCGCGGCGGGCAGGATCACACATTGCGGGCCGAGCGTGGCGCCCTCGTCCAGCGAGACGACGTCCATGCTCATGACGCGGTCGTGGAACAGGTGGGTCTGCACGACGCAGCCGCGGTTCACGGTCGCGCCGTCATCGAGGACGATCAGATCGGCCTCGGGCAGCCAGTAGGTCTCGCACCATACGCCGCGGCCGATCTTCGCACCGAGCGCCCGCAGCCACAGGTTGAGCGGGGCGGTGGCGAGCCAGTGTTCGGCGAACCAGGGGGCCGCGATGAGCTCGATGAAGTTGTCCGCCAGCTCATTGCGCCAGACGAAGGAGCTCCACAACGGCTGGTCCTCGGCCCTGATCCGGCCGACGAGCGCCCACTTGGCGAGCGCCGCGAGGCCCGCGCCGAGGAACCCGACGCCGAGGATCACCGGCCCGGCGAGCACGGTGGCGGCGGGTAGGCCGAGGCTGCCGGCCAGGTCCGCCACGGCGGCCGCGGCGAGCAGCAGCAGGGCGGCGGAGCAGGCGGCCGGCACGATGCGGCAGAACTCGACGGCGGCGCGGGTGGCCTTGAGCTTGCGCGGCGGGTTGTAGGTCAGCGAGTTGTCCGTGTCCTGACTCGGTCGGCGCAGCCGCTCGGGCGGCATGCCGAGGTAGGACTTGCCGCGCTTGGCTTTGCGCGGGGCGGCGGAGAGCACGCCGACGAGGCTGCCCTTGGGAAGCTTGCGGCCCTGCCCGACCATGCCGGAATTGCCGACGAAGACGCGCTTGCCGATGCGCACCGGGCCGACGCTCAGGCGGCCGTCGCCGAGCTCGTACGGCGCGATCATGGTGTCGTCGGCGAGGAAGGCGCCGTTGTCGACGGTCGTCATCGCGGGGACGGCCAACACGGTGGAGAGTTCGACGTCCCGACCGACCTTCATGCCGAGCAGCCGCAGCCAGGTCGGCGTCGCGACGCTGGCGTACAGCGGATAAAGCCAGACCCTGGCCATTCCGACGAGCTGCGTGGTGGTCCAGACCCGCCAGGCGGCGAGGCTGTGCAGGGGATACTCGCCGGGCTGCATGCCGAGACTCAGTGCCCGCACGCCGGCGAGGACGAACGCCGCGAAGACGAGGAAGAACACGAGGACGGCCGGGATCACGCCGGGCAGCGCGTCGCCGAAGGCCGGCCAGGGTCCCGTCGCGCCGTCGATGAACGCGCTGAACAGCGCGAGCGCCGGGATCGCGGCGGCCAGCGGAAGCAGGCCGAGGGCCAGCGCCGTCCCGCCGTAGATCGCGGACCAGCGTCGCGTGTAGGGCGCGCGCTCGACCTCTCGCTCCGCCTTGCTGAGCTTGCTGACCCGCTCGGCCGGGGAACCGGCCCACTGCTGGCCGCCGGGCACGTCGCCGCCGACCGCGGACCCGGGTGCGATGCGGGCGCTACGGCCGATCCGGGCTCCGGGCAGCAGGGTGGACCGGGTGCCGATCGAGGCGCCCTCGCCGATCCGGATCGCGCCGATCCGCAGGGTGGCGCCGTCCAGCCAGTGTCCGGCGAGGTCGACCTCGGGTTCGACCGCGGCGCCTTCATCCAGCTGGAGCATTCCGGTGACCGGAGGCGGCGAGTGCAGCACGGCGTCGCGGCCGATTCGCGCGCCGAGGGCCCTGGCGTAGAGCGCGATCCAGGGTCCGAGGCTGATGCTGACGACGCCGACACGTTCGGCGAGCTGCTCGACCGCCCAAAGGCGCAGGTGGACGGAGCCGCCGCGCGGGTAGTCCCCCGGCTCGAGGTTGCGCAGCAGTGCTCGCGCGCCGAGCGTGGTGACGAGGATGCGCCCGGGCGGGATGACGAAGAGAGCGAACCCGGCGACGATCCACCACCAGGACACGCGCGGCGCCCAACTCGGGGCGATGACGTCGGCGGTGGCGGCGAGGAAGGTCAGCCAGCGCAGGGAGCCGAGGATGCTGATCGGCAGGATCGCGCCGATCTGGGCGAGCTGGAACCAGCGCGGTATCGGCGTGGCCGGGGCCACGACCTGCGGCGTTGCGGATGTGATCGGGTGCGAAGGCGCGAGTTCGGCAAGCCGGCCGGCGAGGGCGCCGAAACTCGGATTGTCGTACACGTCGCGGACGGTCACCGTCGGATGAAGGGTGCGCAGCACCGAGACGAAGCGCGCGGCGGCGAGGCTGCCTCCGCCGGCGTCGAAGAAGTCGGTCTCCAGACTCGGCGGGCGCTCGCCGAGAACGGTGGCCCAGTACTCGGCCACCTGCTCCTGGTCCGGCGTCAGTGCGGGCGCTTCGTGCTCGATGCCGCCCGGGAGGAGCGAGGTCGACGAAGATGCCGGCAGCGGCCACGGCAGCGCGTTGCGATCGACCTTGCCCGAGGTGCGCGTCGGCAGGTCGTCGACGATCGCGATCCGCGGAACCAGCGCGGCTGGCAGCTTCGCCGCGAGCAGTACGCGGGCCAGCACCGGGTCGAAGGGGATCGGGCCGGTCTCGTCGGCGGCGGCAGCGTCGGCGTTGCCTGTGGCGTCGTCGGCGTCGGTGGCGATGCCGTCTGTGGCGAGACCGTGAGTGGCGGGCGCGGCTTCGACCACCGGCTCACTCGGCACGACGTACCCGACCAGCACCTGTCCGCCGATCGGCCCCTTGACCGCGGCTGCGGCTGCGGCGACGCCCGGCAGCGCCTGCAGCGCGGCGTCGATCTCGCCGAGTTCGATCCGTCGGCCGCCGAGCTTGATCTGCTCGTCGGCGCGGCCCAGGAAGATCAGGCCCTCGGGCTCGGCGCGCACCAGGTCGCCGCTGCGGTAGGCGCGGTCCCAGCCGACGGAGGGCAGCGGCGCGTACTTGGCGGCGTCCTTCTCCGGGTCGAGGTAGCGGGCCAGGCCGACGCCCGCGATGACGAGTTCGCCGGACTCGCCGGGGCCGACCGGCTCGCCCTGCGCGTCGACGACGGCGAGTTCCCAGCCGTCGAGCGGAAGGCCGATGCGCACCGGGCCGTCCGCGGTCAGCGGGGCCGCGGTGGCCACGACGGTGGCCTCGGTGGGACCGTACGTGTTCCAGACCTCGCGGCCGTCCACGGCGAGCCGCTCGGCGAGTTCGGGTGGGCAGGCCTCGCCGCCGAAGATCAGCAGCCTGACGTGCTCGAGGGCCTCGACGGGCCAGAGCGAGGCGAGCGTGGGCACCGTGGAGACCGTGGTGATGCCGTGCGAGACGAGCCAGGGCCCGAGGTCGACGCCGCTGCGCACGAGCGAGCGTGGCGCGGGGACGAGGCAGGCCCCGTGCCGCCAGGCGAGCCACATCTCTTCGCAGGACGCGTCGAAGGCCACGGAGAGCCCGGCGAGCACCCGGTCGCCGGGGCCGAGCGGGGCGCGCTGGAGGAAGATGCGGGCCTCGGCGTCGACGAAGGCTGCGGCGCTCCGGTGCGAGACGGCGACACCCTTGGGGGTGCCGGTGGAGCCGGAGGTGAAGATGATCCACGCATCGTCAGATGGCCGCGGCGGAGCGGGGATGGCCGGAACGGTGACGTCCTCGACCACTCCCCCGTCCGCCGACTCGGCGCCAATAGCGCTCTCGGCATCGCTGACGTCGTCGGCGTCGCCCGCACTCTCGGTATCGCTTCCGTACGCGTAGCCGCGCGGCTCGATGCGCAGTCCCTCGCCGAGGACAGCGCGTACCCGCGCTTCACCGAAAACGAGCAGCGCCCGCTCCTCCGGGTCGTCGACGTCTACGGGCACGTAGGCGGCGCCGCACGCGAGTACACCGAGGATCGCTATATAAAGGTCGGCAGTGCCGGAGGGGATGCGCACCCCGACGCGGTCGCCTCGTCCTACACCCGCCCGGCCGAGCTGTTCGGCCACGTCAGTGACGGCCGAACGGAGGGAAAGATAATCCAATCGGCGCACACCGTCGTCCAATGCCGCGGCACCCGGATACCGCGCGACAGTCGCGTCGAGCACGTCCAGGAGGGTCCGCGGCTGCGGCGCGGCGGCGGCCGATCCGTAGCGTGCGGGTCCGGCGAGCAACTGGTGGGGCATCGGTGTGATTCCTCGCTCGGACGACTGTTGGACGACTGACTGCGGACTAGGGATGACTGGCGTACCGGCCAGCTTAACATTGACGTCCCATATGAGATGATTTGTCACATGGATGGCGACCCCGGATACCTCGATCCGCACAAGGTGCTGTATCCGCTCGTCGATCTCGAGACGATCGACGGACACCTGAGCGAATGGGTGGCCGAGTACCGCACGCACGCGGATCTCAGGGTCGAGTATCCCGACGGCTACGACCCGATCCTGATCCGTCCGGACGGCCGCGAGGTCGATACGTGGCGCCAGGATTACCCGTATGACGAACTGTTGACCAGGTCGGAGTACGACCCGACCAAGCGCGCCCTGCAGATCGAGCTGCTGAAGCTGCAGTCCTGGGCGAAGTCCACCGGCGCCCGGCTGGTGATCGTCTTCGAGGGCAGGGACGCCGCGGGCAAGGGCAGCACGATCAAGCGCTTCATCCAGCACCTGAACCCGCGCGGAGTAAGGGTCGTCGCGCTGAACAAGCCCAACAGGCAGGAGCGGACGTCCTGGTACTTCCAGCGGTACGTGGCGCACCTGCCGTCGGCCGGCGAGATCGTGCTGTTCGACCGCTCCTGGTACAACCGCGCCACCGTGGAGCCGGTGATGGGCTACTGCACGAGGCACGAGTACGAGCTGTTCCTGCAGCAGGCCCCGATGTTCGAACGCATGATCGTCGACGACGGGATCCTGCTGGTGAAGTTCTGGTTCTCCGTCGCGCGGGCGGAGCAGCTGACCCGATTCGTCATCCGCGACGTGGACCCCGTGCGTCGGTGGAAGCTCAGCACGAACGACCTGGCCTCGCTGGACCGCTGGGACGCGTACACCACGGCGAAGGAGGAGATGTTCCGCGCGACGCACACGGACTGGGCGCCCTGGACGGTGGTGAACGGGAACGGCAAGCGCCTGGCCAGGATCGAGGCGATGCGGTTCGTGCTTTCGCAGGTGGCGTACGAGGGCCGGAACGACGAACTGGTGGGCACGGCGGACCCGCTCATCGTCGGCCCGCCAAGGATGACGCGTTCAAAGTCGGCCATGAAGTCAGCGGCGGGTTCGCGGTCGGTGAGCGGAAGCATCACCGAGTTCGCGTTCTAATGGTCTGCCGCTGCAATGCTTTGACGCACTAACGCATTAAAGCCTTGGCGGACGGCGCAGCACGGCCAGGGAACCAGTCGCCTCACGGCCGTCCGGCCCCTCGGGATGCCAAGCGCCGCAGAGCAGGCCGACGACCTCCGGCCCGAGGTACAGTTCGCCTTCATCGAGAACGCGCACGACACCGATGGAAGCACCGTCGAGCGGATGCGGCCCGATTCGTCGGCCAGTGGCACTGGCCGTTCCCGAATCCGCAGTGCCTTCGCCCTCCACAAGCTCGAGGATCCGCCGACGCCATGCCGGGTCGACCGTCGCGTCGTAGATCCACCGCGGCCCGAGAACGCTGTGCTCGGATACGGATATCAGAGCAGCCTCGGCGTCGTGCGACTCCAGCGGCGTACCGCGGTACGTCATCGGCACCTGATACAGCCGCGAGCCGTCGTCGACGAGGTGCGTCTCCATGCCGACCACACCTTCCGGATCCTCGAATCGAAGGGTGCCGACCAGCCTCAACCGCGGCACTGCGTCGCCGAGATACCACGGCTGCCGCGCGATCCACGGCGGCAGGAACTCTCGGAAACCGGGCGTCATCGTCGTCATGCTCGCCGCTGCCGCCTCAGTCGGTGAATTCGAACTCGGTGACGTCGTGGATCGGCCGGTAGCCCAGCCGCCGGTAGATGGCGTTGCTGGTCGGGTTCGACAGGTCCGTGTGCAGCAGGACATGCTCCGCGCCCCGCCGCTCGGCCACCCGGCCGGTGTCCCAGGTGACCCCGGCCGCGTACCCGTTTCGACGCTGCTCGGGCGGTGTGTAGACACCGAGGATCCGCGCGGTCGCCGCGATGACGGGCAGGAAGCTCGCGGTGGCGACCGGCTCGCCGTCGACCGTCCACAGCACCGCCCTGCCGTCCTCGATGCGCTCGCGCACGAAGGGCTCGATGACATCGGGCAACTGGATCTCGCAGTCCTCGGCGAATCCGCGTTCCCAACGCACCAGCAGCGGAAGGTCGTCGAGCGTGGCGAGCCGGGACTCGCCGCGCGGGGCCGGGTTCGGCGGAGTCGGCTCGTCCCAGGAGAACAGCCGCATCTCGTGCTTCGACTTCGGCCGGTAACCGCCGCCGGCGAGCTCGGCCAGGCCTGCGGAGACCTGCGCGGCCGTGTCGACCTGGCCGAAGATGCCGGTGGGCTTGGCCAGCCCGGCCGCGAGCCAAGCGGCGGAGAACTCGGCCGCCGCGGGTTCGGGGACGTCGGTCGAGAGCATCAGGGCTCTCGGGGCGTGCATGTGGAACGTCGCGCGGATCCGGCCGTCCTCGCTGTCGGTCCACCACCCGTAGCGGTCGTCCGGCTCCGGGGCCCGCAGGCTCGTCGGAAGCCGAAGGGCGACGTGAAGCGAGACCGCGTTGCGGATCGGGTCCTCACGAAGGAAGTCGATGACCGTCTCCGCGTAGCGAAGGCGATCGCTCGAGAAAGTCCATCCGGTCTCACGCATGGCTCATCCTGTAGTGCCCGCGGACGCAAGGTCAACCGTTATTTCGTGGGTCGAAACTCTGCACGGCGACGTGGCTGATCCCACCCGTCGCCGTTACCCTGAAAATTGATATGAAAATCTACATTTCCTCCGACATGGAGGGCACGGCCGGAGTCGTCGACTGGGACCAGTGCCGCCCGGGCCAGCAGGATTACGAGTACTACCGCGACCTTCTGCAGGCCGAGGTCAACGCGGCGATCGAGGGCGCGCAGGAAAGCGGCGGCCCGCACCAGTTCCTCGTCAACGACTCGCACGGCCGGATGGCGAACCTCCGACCGGCCGGGCTTGCCGGGAACTCCTCATACTTGTCTGGCCGCCACAAGCCCATGTACATGATGCAGGGTCTCGACGAGTCCTTCGATGCAGTGTTCTTCGTCTCGTATCACGGCTCGATGGGCGGTTCCCCGGCTACTCTCTCGCACACCTATAACCCGCTGGCCATCGCGGAGGTGCGGCTCAACGGCCGGGTCGCCGGCGAGAGCGGGATCAACTCCCTCGCGGCTTTGGGCTACGGCGTGCCGGTGGTGCTCGTGACGGGCGACGACACGACGGCCGCGGAACTCAAGACCTTCTGGCCGGAGTCCGGCAGCGCCGTGGTCAAGCACTCCGTCTCGCGCTTCGCCGCCGAGAGCCTGCACCCGATGCGCGCGTGCGAATTGATTCGCGCGGCGGCGCGCGCCGCGATCGAAGACCTGCAGAGTAAGGGCGACCGGGATCGTCAGGGCAGGCCGCCGCTCAAGCATCGGAACCTCGGCCTGCCCGCGACGTTGACCGTGCGGCTGCGCAACCCGGACCTGGCCGAGATGGCGACGTGGCTGGAGCGGGTGGAGCCGGACAAGCAGGACCCGACCGTCGTCCACCTCACCGACGCCGACCCGATCCGGCTCTACCGCACGTTCATCACATTGGTCATGCTTACCCGCGGCATCGCCGAATAGGTCGAGCAGGCTGACCGAGCCGAGCGGCCCGAGTAAGCCGAGCGGCCTGGTCAGACCTCGAACTCCACGTCGTTCTGCCGCATCCACGTGTCCACCATCAGCACGATCTCGCCGGCGTTGCGCACCTCGGGTCCGGCTGCGGATTCGACCGCCGCAGTGGCCGCCTCGACGTCGATGTAGGGCAGCACCGGCGCGTCGTCCTCGGCGAGCAGTTCGCGAAGCCGGCCGCGGACGGCCTCGGCGTAGCCCGGGTCCTGCGTGCTGGGATACGGGCTCTTGACCCGGTCGGCCACCACATCCGGCAGGATGTCCCTGGTCGCCGCGCGCAGCAGGGACTTCTCGCGGCCGTCAAAGCTCTTCATCGCCCAGGGCGCGTTGAACACGTACTCGACCAGCCGGTGGTCGCAGAACGGCACGCGCACCTCAAGGCCGACGGCCATGCTGGCGCGGTCCTTCCGGTCGAGCAGGGCCTGCACGAACCGGGTGAGGTGCACGTAGCTCATCTGGCGCATCCGCCGCTCCTTCGGGTCCTCGCCGGGCAGCACCGGTACCTCGGCCATCGCCTCGCGGTAGCGGGCGTCCGTGTACCCGGGGAGGTCGAGCTTCCCGAGGAGATCGGGCGAGAGGAAGGAGAGTCGGGTGTTGCGCGACGGTTCGCCGGCGAAGCCGCCCATGATCGCGGCAAGCCACGGGAAGGTGTCGGCCTGGACGACGCGCTCGTCGTGGAACCACGCGTAGCCGCCGAAGACCTCGTCCGCCGACTCACCGGACAGCGCGACCGTGGACTGCTCGCGGATCGCCTTGAACAGCAGGTAGAGCGAGGTATCGCCCTCACCGAGGCCATTGGGCAGGTCGCGGGCGCGCAGCACCGCCCCCGAATTCGCCGGGTCGATCAGCTGTGCACTGTCGAGGACGACGTCCGCGTGGTCGGCTCCGACGTACTCCGCCAGTGCGTGGGCGTACGGCGTGTCGAGGGTGCCCCGCAGCGCGTCGGTCTTGAAGTTCTCGCTCTGGCCGACGAAGTCGACCGCGAACGAGCGCACCGGGCCGCGGCCCTGCTCGGCGAGGAACCTGGCCGCGAACGCGGTGATCACGCTCGAGTCGAGGCCGCCGGACAGCAGCGTGCACAGCGGCACGTCTGAGATCAACTGGCGGGTGACGATGTCCTCGAGCAGTTCCCTGATGTGCGCGATGGTGGTCGGCAGGTCGTCCATGTGCTCGTGCGCTTCGAGGCCCCAGTAGCGTCGGGCGACCATGCCGTCCCGGGAAACGCGCAGGGTGTGACCGGGCCGCAGCTCGTGCATGCCGCGGTAGCAGGCGTGGCCGGGCGTCTTGACGAGGGTGAGGATCTCGGCCAGGCCCTCGCCGTCCACGGAGGCGCTGGCGCCGGGGTGGGCGAGTATGGCCTTGGGCTCCGAACCGAAGATCACGCCGTCGCGGGTCGGATAGTAATACAGCGGCTTGATTCCCATGCGGTCCCGGACGAGCAGCAGTTCCTCGCGCGCGGTGTCCCACAGAGCGAAGGCGTACATGCCGTTGAGGCGGTCCGTGAAGCGCTCGCCCCATTCGAGGTAGGCGTGCAGGACGACCTCGGTGTCGCTGCTGGTGCGAAAGACGTGGCCGCGCGCGGCGAGTTCGGCGCGCAGTTCGCGGTAGTTGTAGACCTCGCCGCTGTAGGTGGTGACGAGGATTTCGCGGCCCTCGCGTTCGACGCTCATGGGCTGGGCGCCTGTGACGAGGTCGATGACGGCCAGTCGGCGATGGCCGAGGGCGGCGTGGCCGTCGAGCCACAGCCCGGAGCCGTCGGGGCCGCGGCAGGCCATCGTCTCGGTCATCGCGGCGAGGATTTCGCGCTGCTTGCTGGGGTCGCGCTCGAAGGCGACCCACCCGGTGATGCCACACATGTCCTTGGGTGCCCTTCTCGATCCGGCGTCGTTGCCGCACCTAGCGGTACCTACTGGTTATGGCCGCCGGGCCGAGAGGCTATTACTCGACGAGGGTCAAAGTTCGTAATCTGGCCGAAACATGATGCTTCCGCAGCGCCGTACGCAGTGCCGTGCGTCGCACCAAAGGCTGCCGTACTGAACCGCATGCACAGTCGGCACATTCGCTACCGTGGCAGAGTGCGAACGATCAAGTTCATCGGCGTCTCCACGGCGGGTTCCTCGATCCACCAGGTCTTCCCGCGCTGGGCGCAACTGCTCGGCGTGAACGCGGAGGTGGTCGGAGTGGACGTACCGCGCGGACCTGATGCGCATGCCCGACTGCGCGAGGCACTTTCCGCCATCCGTGCGGATGAGCGCTGCCTCGGCGCCGTGGTGACGTCGTGGAAGTCGGCGCTGTATCAGGTCGCGTCGACGGACTTCGACGACTTGGACGGCCTCGCCGTGGAGTGCCACGAGGTCAACGCCGTCCGTCGACACGAGGACGGACGGCTGTCCGGGTACGCGCGCGACCCGATCTCGGTCGGGCAGGTCGTGGACGGGATCTGGCCGGAACGCGATGCCGACCTGCTGTGCCTCGGCAGCGGCGGCACGGCGATCGCGCTGGGACGGCACCTGCTCGCACGTGGGCAGGGTGGACGTCTCCAGTTCATCGACCGCGAACCCGCGCAGACCAGCCATTTCACCGACGTCATTGGCACAGTGGCGGGCGATGGACCTTTCAACATCGAGGCCAAGGCCGCCGACGGTCCGTACGACGACCTGGTGGCGGGAGCGCGGCCCGGCACCCTCATCGTCAACGCCACGGGCGCGGGTAAGGATCGGGCTGGTTCGCCGGTGACCGATGGCGTGGAGTTCCCGCGCGAGTGCGTGTTCTGGGATCTCAATTACCGCGGTGAGCTCGGCATGCTGGCCACCGCACGTATGCAGGCCGACGCACACAAATTGCGGGTGCACGACGGCCTATCGCTGTTCTGCCACGGCTGGGCAGCGGCACTTTCAGCGGTCCTCGGTCTGCCCGACGACCCAGGCCTGGCCGACGCGTTCGCCGCCGAACTGCCGGGCGCCGGCTCCGAGTGATCGCAGCCGACTGCTGTTTCGACGGCGCTACTTTTGCGACTGTTGCGCCGCGTCTCGGATGAGCCGCACCGCCTCGGTCACGCCGCCGTCCCAGGCCGGCCCGTGGCCGGGTAGCACCCAGGTCGCGTCCACCGCTTCGACGCGGTCGAGCGATGCCAGGGCCTGTCCGGGTTCGAGCGTGAAGGGTGCGGGCTTGGGGCCGGTCACGCCGGTGAGCACGTTGCGCGTCGTCATGGTGTCGCCAAGGAACAGCGCGTCGACCGCCGGGACGTGCACCGCCACGCTGCCCGGCGTGTGGCCGGGGACGTGGATGATCCGGGGCGAGCCGGGAACGTCGAGCACCTGGCCGTCCTCGATCGGCCGTAGCTCGCCGGCCGGCGGGATGCGCAGCCCGCCCTCGCGGGCCGAGTACCACAGGAAGCCGGCCATCGGCCCGAGCTTGATCGGGCCCCAACCGCTGTTGGGCTTCTTCACCTGCAGTCGGGCCCGGTCGTCGTCGGCCGGGTGCAGGTAGGCTGGGATGCCCTTCTCGCGGGAGAGCCGGGCGGCGAAACCGATGTGGTCGGAGTCTCCGTGCGTCAGGACCAGCGCGCGCACGTCGTCGAGGGTCCGTCCGATCTGCGCGAGTTCGTTTTCCAACAGCTTCCAGTAGCGCGGCAGTCCCGCATCGATGATCGTCACGCCGTCCCCGTCGACGACCAGGTAACTGTTGACGATGTCGGAACCGATCCGGTGAAGTCCCTCGGCGATCTTCATGGCAGAGCCTCCTAGACCAGGGCCAAGGCTACGCAAGATAGCCTTCAGTAAGGCTACAATAGTTAGCCTTCGTGCCGACCGCAACCACGGTGACGGACGCCGGTGAACGACAGGAGGCCGGGATATGCCCGCCCACGCGCAGACCTCGACCGCCGCCATCGTGGCGGCCGGGCGGCACCTGCTGGAAGAACGCGGCATCGACGCACTGACCATGCGCGAGGTGGCCGACGCGGTCGGGGTCCGCACCCCGTCGCTGTACAAGCGGGTCCGCAACCGCTCCGACCTGTTCCGGCTCATCCTGGAGGATGTGACCGACGAGCTGACCGCCGCCACCGACGCGGCGGCCGCCTCCGGTGAACCCGCGGCTGACCTGCGGGCGATGCTGGCCGTCTACCGCGGCTTCGCCCACGCCAACCCGGTCGCCTACACGCTCATGTACGCGCCACAGCAGATGTCCAGCGCGACCGAACGATCGGAACGCGCCTCCGCCACCCTGCTGCGCCTAGCCGCCGAACTAGCCGGCGCGCGGCTAGCGTTGCCCGCCGCTCGCACGATCATGGCCTGGGCCAACGGATTCATCACGATGGAGCTCGCAGGAGCATTCCGCCTGGGCGGCGACCTCGAGCAGGCCTGGACCTTCGGCCTGAACCGGATCCTAGGCGCAGTCCAGCTCGGGAGCGGCGGCTAGAAGCAGGTATCCGGCTATTCGACTATTCGACTACTCAGCGGACTCCGCGGACTCCGCGGACTCCGGCGGCAGTTGATCTGCGGTGAGCACTGCGTGCACCGGTCCGAGGACTTCGCGTCCCACGGCGTCGAGCTGGTCGACCAGGACGCTGCAGCCAGCCCATACGCCCTCGCACTGCTCGATCAGACCCTTGACGGTGAGTGCCTGGTTGCCGGTCTCGATCCAGTCGTCGACGAGCAGAACCCGGTCCCCGGGAGACACGGCGGAGCGCTGTAGCCGGAGCGTGTGGCGGAGGCCGCGGTAGTCGGGGGCGGTCTGGCCGAAGGTCTTCTCGCCGGGGAAGAGGCCGGTTCCCTTACGCACGGGCAGGAAGCCGGCGCCGAGTTCGACGGCTACGGCGCCGCCGAGTAGGAAGCCTCGCGATTCCACGCCGCAGACCGCGTCGACCTTGGCTTCGCGGAAGGGCTCTGCGAGGGCGGCGACCAGGGCGGCCAGTGCTTGCGCGTCTCGGAAGACGCTCCAGACGTCGGCGTGGCCGCCGACCCAGCGGAAGCGGGCGAGGGCGAGTTCTCTCGCGACAGTTGCAGCGGACGTGGCATCGGGCGTGGCGGCAGCACCGGGCATGGCGCGAAGTGTGCCGCTTCGAGGCCGTATTCGTCCAGCAGGGACTTCAGTTGAGACGGACGGCATACGAGCACTGAGTCGCTAAGTGGTCGGACGGATAGGGGGCGGCGGCCGGCCGTCACTTCTTCGTGGCCGTGATCAGTTCGCCGGCGCCCTGACGCAGCAGGTCTGACCCGACCATCGAACCGAGCTCCACCGGGTCACGGTGCCAGGCTGCGGCTTGTACGAAGTCGCTGCCGTCCTGGTTGAACACCAGGCCCTTAAGGCCGAGTTGCCCGTCCGAGGCGTGCACCGCGTAACCCGCGATGGGGCTGTTGCAGTGGCCCATCAGGGCGTGGAGCATGACCCGCTCGGCGGTCACGCACTCGGCGGTGTCCGGGTCGTTGAATACCTCCGCGAGCAGCATCACCGGAGCGTCCGCGCTGCGTGCCTGGAGCGCGATGACTCCGGCTCCGACTGCGGGCACGATCGAGAGCCCACCTTGCCCGTCTTGGTCCTCGGTCGGGAGCACCTGGTGCGGCCGGTCGGCCATGCCGATTCGACCGAGGCCGGCCCGGGCAATGATCAACGCGGCGAACTTTCCGTTCGCGTCCAGAGCCTTGAGCCGGTTGTTCACGTTGCCGCGGCACGGTTCGATACGCACGTCGGGCCGCCACTTGGCCAGCTGGGCACGTCGGCGTACTGAACTGGTACCGATCACCGCTCCTATCGGCAGTTCATCGAGTCGCGTGAACTTCGAGTCGGCCGGGAACACGGCGATGTCGTGGACGTCGTCGCGCGCCAGATAGGCCGCCATCACGGTGCCCTCCGGCAGCGGGACGTCTCCGGGCACGTCCTTGAGGCAGTGGACCGCCAGATCGATGTCGCCGCCGACGAGCCTCTTGTCGATCTCCTTCGTGAAGTTGCCCTTGCCGCCGAGTTCGTGCAGGTCTCCCGGCCACAAGTCAGCGGAGGTCTCGACGCCCACGAGTTCCACGTCCACCCCGGGCACCCGCCGCCGAATCATGGCCTTGACCATCTCGGCCTGAGCCATCGCCATCGGGGAAACACGAGTACCCACCCGCAGGTGCTTGCCGGCGAACCGCTCGGCGAGCACCTCGGCCAGCGAGTCCGACGCGTCCTGCGGATCCGCCACCATCGTCGTCATCCCTCTGTCCTCGGTTCTGATCTTCCTGTGCTGCGCGAGCCGGGTCTATCCTTCCGGGTCCACGCGGTCGTCCAGAAACCGGGGTATCGAGTTCGCAAATGTGGAGGGCGACGACTGCCTGAAGTCAGACTACGCAGAACTCGTTGCCCTCGGGATCGACTAGGAGCTCTCCGGACCGCTTGGCGCCTTCGTGCACCAGGCGGCTCGCCTCGACCGCCGCATCAGTGTGCGGCTGCGGAGAGAGTCGGAGGTAGATGCGGGCAGGGCCGTCCTTGGGCGTTTGCGGTGGGCCCATGACCAATCTCAGCGGGTTAAGATTGGCTGATTCGTCAGCGTGCTGCGGAGCTTCCCCGGATTTCGAGGCTTCCTGGGCTTTGAGTGCCACGCCCCAGCTGCCCTCGTCCACCTGCTGCCACCCGCTCGCAGCGGACCAGAAGGCGCTCTGGACCTGCGTATCCGCTGCGTCCTGGCAGATCGCCGACCAGCGGATACCGGGCTCCGGACGCGGCTGCAGGCAGAACTCGTTGCCCTCGGGATCCGCCAGAACCACCCACGGCACGTCGCCCTGGCCGATGTCGGCGTGCGCCGCGCCTAGCGCCAGCAGGCGCTCAAGCTGCTCCGGGCCACCTTGCAGATCCAGGTGTACCCGGTTCTTCGCGCCCGCCGGCTTCGGGGCGTCGGCCTGGACGAACTCCAGAGCGACGCCGTCGGTGGCCGCCGTCGCGGATTCGCCGAGGACCGCCGACCAGAACTCAGACAGCGACTTCACATCTGAGGCCTGGATCACTACTCCGGTCAAGCGCGTCGCCATGGTCCACCCTGCTTTCGATGTGCCTACCCCGCGGGACGAACCTAGCACCCAGGGCGATGGCGACGCAGATGCCGATCACTACCGCGTAGCCGACATGCATGGACGACGCCGCGCTGATGAAGCCGATCGACACCGGGCCGAGCAGCAGACCGCTGTAGCCCATCGTGCTCGCGCTCGCGATCGCGCGCTCGGTCTGCCGCGTGCCTCCCGCCGCGCCCGCCAGGGAGAACGCGAGCGGCGTCACTGCGCAGATCCCCAGGCCGACGAGGGCGAATCCGACCAGGGCGAGCGTCGGGCTCGGCGCGCAGACCACCAGGACGAACGAGGCAGCCGCGGCCAGGCCCGCCGCAGTGATCAGCTTCCGTGCGCCGAGCCGCGTTGTCAGCCGGTCCGAGCAGAGCCGGCCGACGAACATCGACGCCTCGAACAGCGGGTATCCGAGTGCTGCGATCACTTCGGCCGAGCCGAGGGAGTCGCGCAGGTACACGCCGCTCCAGTCGGCCACGGCGCCCTCCGCGAGGTAGCTGCAGAAGATGAGCGCGCCGAAGAGATAGACGAGGAGCGGCAGCCGCGGCCGCTTCGTGCGCGGCGCGCGCACCGCTGCGGCCGACGACGACGCAGAGCTTGCGCGGTCGGCTGCGCCCCGGCCCGGCTCAGTCAGATACAGCGGTCCAACGGCGAGGATCGCGGGGATGGAAAGCGCCGCGACCAGGCACAACGCTCCGGTGAAGCCCAGTCCGGCCCACGCCGTGAGCGCACCGAGCAGTCCGCCGGTGACGGCGCCGAGGGACCAGCCCGCGTGCATCCCGCCCATCAGGGGCCTGCCGTACCGGCGCTCGACCGTCGAGGCCTGGGTGTTCATCGCGACGTCGACGAGGCCGAAGCAGAGCCCGAAGATCAGGCCGGCCGCGATCAGCATCGCGAAGTTCGAGGCGAGTCCGACCAGCGCGATACATACCGCGGTGCCGGGCAGGGCGAGGCGCAGCACCCGTCGGCTGCCGTAACGGCCGATGATCCTGCCTGCCACGGCCATGGTGAGCAGCGCACCGACGCCCCAGCCGAGGACTTCCAGGCCGAGCTGCGCGTCGGAGAGGTCGAGTTTCTGTTTGAGTGCGGGCATACGCACGGTCCACACCGCGCACAGCGCGCCCGCGAGCGCGAAGGTGGACAGGGCGCCGAGCCGGGCTCGGAAGAGTCGGCGTTCGGGTGACACGGTTACCAAGCTCCTTGGTTCGGCGCCGCAGCGCCGGAATGCGTCTATCCGGAAGGAAGACGTACGGGGAAAGAAAGGGGATTGCGGCCTGCAGAGGGGCCGCGGAAAAGGAGAGGGGCGAACGGTCGAGGCCGTGAGCGGCGCTCAGGGTACGAGCGCCAGCAGACGTTTGCGCAGCGCCGCGAGCCGCTCCGGGCCGACCATCTTCGCGTCGAGCTCGGCAGCTTCCCACACGCCGTCGGCGGCGAGCCGGGCGAGCTGGGAGAGGTCCGGGTCAGGCTCCTCGTCGAGGCCTTCGCTCAGCCAACGCCGCTGCGCCCGCGCGAGCGGTTCGCGCAGCGCCGGGTCGGTCGACGCGGCACATACGGCAGCCCAGCGACGGCGCGCGAGGTCCACATCCTTCTCGGCGAGCACGGTGAACGTCGCCTCGATGTACGCCCGGGTGTACCAGCCGGGGCGCTCGAGCCGGAAGGAGGCGATCAGCTGATCGAAGTCGGCGATCAGCCGCTCGATCAATGCCGTGATCAGGGCGTCCTTGCTCGCGTAGTGGTAGAGCAGGCCGCCCTTGCTCACGCCCGCGTGCGCCGCGACCGCGGCCAGCGTCAACCCGTGAGTGCCGCGCTCGGCGAGCACGGCCTCGGCGGAGTCGAGCAAGCGATCGCGGACCATGGATCTACTGTACCGGCTGGACGGTTCAGTCGGCAAGGCGATTGATTAGTCCGACCGGCCCCACTCGCCGACTGCCCCGCCGCCATCGAGGACCCGGCGTGGCTAGGATCGAGACCGTGACTACTTCCCGTCGTGGACGACGGGGCTTTTCGTCAGGCCGGTACGGCTTGGCGAGGGGCCTGCCCGGCCCGTTGGAGAACGTTGATCGCTCCGACGGTGTCGGCATGGCTGGCGTAGCCGCACGCGACACAGGCGAACGTGGGCTGGTCGGGCCGGTTCTCCGCGCTGACGTGCCCACACTCGGGGCAGGTGCGGGAGGTGTTGCGGGGGTCCACCGGGATCGTCGTCCGCCCGGCACTTGCAGCCTTGGCGGTCATGATCGACAGGAACCCTCCCCACCCGGCATCGTAGATGCTCCTGTTCAGGCCCGCCTTCGCGGCCGATCCGTTCAGCAGGAACCCGCCCGGATTCTCCGGGTCGGGCTTTGGTTTCGGGGCGCGGACCATGTTCGCGATGCTCAAGTCCTCGTGCGCGATCACGTCATGCGCGCGCACCAGGTCCACGGCGGTCTTGTGGTGGAAGTCCAGCCGCTGGCGACGCACCTTCTCGTGCAACGCGCGGACCTTCTCCACCGCCGCCCGGTGCCGACGGCTGCGCTTCTGCGCCTTTACCTTCGGAAAGGCCGCGAGGCGGCGCTGCGCCGAAGCCAGCTTCTCGGCCGCCCACTCGTCGTGGCGCGGGTTCTGCACGAACCCTCCGTCGGAGTCCGCGAGGAAGTTCGCAATTCCCATGTCGATCCCGACCACGCTGCCCGTCGTCGGCAACTGCCGAACCGGTACCCGGTCGCAGGACAGGATGACGTACCAGCGCTTGCCCTCCCGAGTAACCGAGATCGTCTTCACTACGCCCGCGACCGGACGGTGCTGATTCACGCGGACATGCCCGACACCCTGGAACCGAACCCGGGTATCGGCGTGACCAGACAGCGAGTCCCACCGGCACCCGTCCCCATCCCTCGGGAACGTCACCGTGTCGAACCGGGCCACCGTCTTGAACCGCGGGTACCCCGGCTTCTCACCGCTCCTCATCCGCCGGAAGAACCCGCTCATCGCCGCATCCAGCCGTCGCAACGTTGCCTGCTGAGAAGAGAAGGACCAGCGGCCCTGCCGCTCCGGATCGAATGCCCGGATCTCCTTGAGCTGCGCCGACTGCTGCCCATAGGTGACCGTGACACCCCGGTGCTTATACGAGCCCTTCCGATCCTCCAACGCCCCGTTGTACAACGAACAGTGATCCCGCAGCATCTCGCCCAACGCCTGGGACTGGCCGACCGTGGGACGCAACAGGAACCTGTACGAGCGCATCATCTCTGACCACCACCCTCACGCCGAATCGCCGGACCACCCCAACCACGCTAACGACCGCCACCGACACAAATGCACACCCATCCCTCGCTACAAAACCACTTGAACGCCGACGGTGATCCATCAGGATCGCCGAACTACCAAAATGAACCGTATTCACCCCGCCGTGAAGGCCGGGGCATCCAGCGAAAGAGAACTGATGGAGATCGGAATCGGCGCTCCCGTCGCGGGGGCTTGGGCCGGACCCACGCAGCTCGCCCGGCTCGGCGCGCTCGCCGAGGAGCTCGGCTACTGCTCGCTTTGGACCTTCCAACGGCTTCTGGTCCCGCCCGACCGCAGCGGCGACGCCGTCTACCACAGCGTCCTCGACCCGCTGCTCGCGCTCACGTACGCCGCGGCGCACACCTCGCGGGTTCGGCTGGGTGTCGCCGTGGTCAACCTGCCTTTCATCTCGCCGACGTATTTGGCGAAGCAGGCCTCGACGTTGGACGTGCTCTCCGGCGGCCGATTCGACCTCGGCCTGGGCCTCGGCTGGTCGCCGCTGGAGTTCGAGGCCACCGGCGCCTCCACCGCACGCCGCGGTGCGCGCGCCGAGGAGTACCTGGCCGTACTTCGAACCCTGTGGTCTGGTCCGGGCCCGGTGAGTTATCGAGGCGAGTTCTACAGCGTGCCGGAAAGCCGGATGGACCCGCAGCCGGTGCAGCCCTCGGGCCCGCCGATCCTGCTCGGCGGCTCGGTCCCAGCGGCGTTGGCGCGGGCCGGGCGACTCGCGGACGGCTGGATGAGCCGCAGCGCCACCCGGATCGCCCGCATCGCCGAGGAGATCGCC
>Ga0073928_10002773_pt1 | contig 29129 bp, 36 predicted proteins | sample PaiPotPPA55metaG_FD_76969 | JGI IMG/M metagenome (GOLD analysis project Ga0073928, IMG submission 76969) | Iron sulfur acid spring bacterial and archeal communities from Banff, Canada, to study Microbial Dark Matter (Phase II) - Paint Pots PPA... ...
ACCGACGTCGCCATCGAGACCGCCGACGTTGTGCTCATGCGCTCCGACCCTCTCGACGTCGCGATTGCGATCACGATCGGGCGAGGAACTTTGCGCAAGATGCGCCAGAACCTCGCCTGGGCGGTCGGCTACAACGCGATCGCCCTGCCGATCGCTGCCGGCGTTTTCGAGCCATCGTTTGGGTTGGTCCTGCGACCCGAGATAGCCGCCCTGGCGATGTCAGGATCAAGTCTGCTGGTGGCGGTCAACGCATTGCTGCTCAAACGGCTGAAGCTGCCCGCGACAGCGCAATCAATACAGTCGAGCTCAATGGGAGCGGAGAAAAATGATGTGGCTATCCATCCTGTTCACCGCAGCACGCCTCGATAAGATCGCACGGCATGGAAATGGCACCAGCGGATAGCGCCGCGCCGGCCCAAGTCGGCGAGCACCTGGAAGCGGTCATAAGCGGACGCCTACGCAAAGCGCTTCTGCTCACCTTCATCATCCTCGCGGTCGAGCTGACAGGGGCCGTTCTGTCCCACTCGCTCGCACTGTTCTCCGACGCAGGACACGTGACCACCGACATCCTCGCCCTCGGCCTGGCCTGGTATGCGGTCGAGCAGACCAAGCGCCCTGCCGACGACAAGCGCAGCTTCGGATACCACCGAGCGGGCATCCTTGCCGCGACCGCCAATGGCGCGACCCTGATCGTCCTCGTATTTGTGATCGCGTACGAGGCGGTGCAGCGCCTGGCCAATCCAGAGCCGGTTCAGGGCGGAATCGTGATCGTCTCAGCACTGGTCGGCGTGGCGGTCAACGGATATGTGGCGTTCAGCATGCGTGGGCAGGGCCGGAACCTCAACATCCGAGCCGCTGTTCTACACGCACTCGGAGATCTCGCCGCCTCGGTCGGGGTGATCATCGCCGGCGCGGTGATCCTTCTCACCGGCTGGACGTTCATCGATCCGCTGGTCTCGATACTCATCGCAGCCCTTATCGGATGGAACGCATTGAAGATCGTCACCGAGACCGTCAACATCCTCCTGGAAGGAACTCCGCGAGGTGTCAGCTCGCAAGGCATCGCGACGGCGATAAGAGGGACCGATGGAGTGCAGTCGATGCACGACCTACACATCTGGTCGATTTCAGCCGAGAACGTGGCCTGCAGCTGTCACATCGTGGTTGGGGATCAGTCTCTCCCCGACTCGGAACGGGTCATGCGCGCCGTTGAGGAGAGGCTGTGCTCGGATTTCGGAATCGGGCACACGACCATTCAAGTCGAGAACGAAACCCCCTGCCACGAAGAGGCAGAGCATTTGATGCACCACAACCATCCTCACGTTCGGCTGGCCGAGCTCGCCCTCGAGGGACGCCGCCGAACGCCACTCTCGCGGCGTCGCTCACCGCGGGCGGCTGCGGTTAAGAGCTAACGGGATGCAGAAAGTAGACCTCGCCCCTACACACCGAACCCTCACCCAGGCCCGCCTCGCGCAGGGAATCACGGTGGGTTGGATGCTCATCGAGGGAGTGATCGCCGTCGGCGCTGGGATATTCGCTCATTCGGTCGCGTTGACGGCTTTCGGTTTCGACAGCTTTATCGAGCTGTTCTCGGCGGCGGTCGTGCTTCGCCGAGTGCTCGAACGGTCCGAGGCCGAGGAGAGAGGCAGCCGGACCGCAGGCGAACGGACCGCGTCTCGCCTGGTCGGGCTGGCTCTCTACTTCCTTATCGTCTATATCGTCGTTTCTGCCGCGGCGGGGCTGCTCCTGCGACTCCGGCCGGAACCGTCACTCGTTGGCATCGGTCTCACCGTGGTTTCGATCGCGATCATGACCGTGCTCTGGAGGTGGCGTTTGAGCCTGGCCGATCGCCTCGGCAGTCCGGCCTTGCGGGGCGACGCAGCGTGCTCGGTCGTGTGCCTGTATTTGGGGATGGCGACACTGGCAGGACTCTTGCTCAACGCCCTGCTCGGGTGGTGGTGGGCCGATCCGATCGCCGGTCTGGTCCTGATCTGGTGGATCCGAGGCGAAGCGAAGGAAGCTCTCCAGGCAGCATCTTCGTAGCTTCGGGCGACTTCCTTAACCGTTCCCGACATTTGCCGAGCCGAAGCGCCGTCGTGCGTGTTTGCACTATGCCGGCCTGGTTCGTCTCGAAGGTACTCGCACGGGTCCATCAGGCGGTAAAAGGTTGCTTGACGTGACTTCGTACGCCTGCTATCCCTGCGCCACCGCACAGGTGCCACCGTGTTCCGATGAAGCCGGATCGCGATTCGCAACTCATATGGTTGGCGGCCATGCACAGGCTCACTCGGAGGCAAGGAAGGCGTGATGAGGAAACTTCTTAATCTCGTGCCGGCCATTTCGCTCGCGGTAGCCATGCTTGCCTCGCATCCCGCTGCAGCAGCTGCCAATGCGGTGACAGTGGTCGGGACAATCAATGGCGGAGGCACGGCCTTGATGACGTCGGGGCCTGGTGCGGGGGACAAGAGTGTCAGCTCATTCGGATTTCACGCCACGCTCTTTTCCGACGGCACCGCCACAGGACACGTCGATTGCGTGGACCAAATGGGCGACAAATCGACAGGCAACATCTTCGGCGACGTGACGGGATGGTCGCTTGGCCCCTACGGTCTGACCCTGTTCGTCACTGGAACGTTGGTCGCTATTCCGGGTGGTCATCCTATCGACAGGACGTTCAAGATCACGATTCAAACCTTCGGTGGCGCGGGCGTGGGCCACTGGACCCTGGGTCCTCCGGCCAGCCCGTTTTGCATTGAGCTTCTTATCAGCGGTCAACTCCGCTGGGATTAGATCAATAGAGTTGATCTCTCAGAACCCCCGGCGGAAGGTGTCGCCGGGGGTTCTTTTTGCTCAGCATCAGATGCCGAAGCCCATCATCCCTATACCCATCTAACCTTCACCTTGAGCGTTCGAGTCAAGCCGTCGAAACTAGGCGCTGTGCACTCAGTTCGGGCGTCATCCGCCCATCATGCCTTGCATCATCGCAGGCATCCCGTCCCGGACGAAGCCGCTCACCTCCTGCGCGTGCGCGCGAATCGCCCGCGTCAGGTCCGGATCATTCGAGGTCTCCGTGACCTGCACGCCTTTGGCCGTCAGCGTCAGCTGCCTCTGATAGTCCTGAGCGTGACGGAACAAAGTTGGAAGGCTCTGGCTCATGCACGTCACCTCAGAGTCTTGATTGAGGTGGCTGTACATGTCCGAGACGTGCACCTGAAGTTGAGCGACGAGGTCCGGCGCGTTTGACTCGGTCGTAGTGCGCACGCCTCCCGGGATCTGCTCAACGGTTCGAGTGATCTCGGTGTGCCGGTTGAACATGTCCATATAAATGTTCATATCAGCGGTGGAGACGTTGCCCATCATGTCGCCCATCATTCCGCCACCGTTCGCACCACGGCTCGCACCGCAGCTAAAGGCGGCGAGGATGCCTGTTACTCCCAAGCCGAGCAGGCCCGCGGCCGCGGCTAGGACTCCCAGAGCGCTGCGCCGGGTCATGTTCGTCATCGACACCGCCTACCCAATCACTACTATGCCAGCATAGTGCTTGAGCTGGGCTGACCAGGACAGAGACTCACGCCAAGGTCGAACTCGTCAGCCGCTCCAGCTCGCGGCGCAGCTTCCTCTCCGACGGGCGACCGTAGGAGAACGGTCGGCCGTCGATCACGATGCCCGGCGGGAACAGGAGGCCTCCCTCGAGCGCAACCGCCTGGCCACGAGGCGAGCTGACCTCGGTGGTGTTCACATCGAGCGGAAACTCTTCACCGAGCCGGCCGATTATGGCTTTCGCCTCATCGCAGAACTTGCAGTCGTCCTGGGTGAGCAGTAATACCTCGATGCGTCGCGTACCCTCATCCATTGGTTCTCGCCTTCTAGTCAAGCGTGCCGAAGTCAGGAGACGCTTGCTTGCGAGTCGACCTGTGCATTGCCGCCGGCGACTGCCGCAACCTCAGCCCGGGCGCGGACGCGCTCAACCGCGGGCAGTTGGCTTGCAATCGCACGCCGCTGCACCTCCACCCGCTCCAACCTTTCTTCGAGCATCTGCAGCTGCTGATCGCGGCTCAGGTTCTGAAATGCGCCGGTTTCCTCACGACCAGGTCCACCCGTGCTCTTTCGGCTCATGGACATGATCATGACCAGCATCGATATCGGGCAAACCAGTGCAACAAGGACGGGAATTGAACCGATGGCCGGCTTCGGCGCGAAGATGAACAGCGCAGCGCCGGCGAACGCGAGGCCCGCGATCACGCGCCAGTTGAAGCAGCACTCGATCAGTGCGTACAGTCTTCTCATCGCATTCATCGCCAAGGACTAAGCAGCCTGTGCCCGACCCTCTACTAGCATAGTGTAGTTGATCGATGCACGGCTCTTAGGATCGAGATGACACAGCAAAGCGGGCGGCGTGTGGCTCTGCGTGGGTTCGGATGGGGAGTCCTCGCTGGTATGGCCCTGGTCGCCCTCATGTACCTCGCCAACTTGATCCTGGGGTTGAAGCCGTTGCCACAACTGCTCAGCGGTCCGCTCCTGTCCATCATGCCCGGCTTCGTCTTCGGCTTTCTCATCGACACGCTCCAGCACGCTGGGAAGGTCGTCGAGGAGCTCGGGTTGATCGTCGCCATGGTCGCGGGTCTCGGCCTGCTCGGCGCAGCCTGGGCCTGGACGAGCAGGCGATGGAACTTCCAGCACTCGGGCCTTGCCTTTGCCGCCGGCGGTTGGGCAGTCGTGACCGCGATCGTGCTGCCTGTCTCGGGTGACGGCTTCCTCGGTCTCAGTGAGGGTCCGGCGGCGCCATTGATCTGGGCGGTGTTGTTCACGATCTACGGCGTTGTCCTGCAGCTTGGAGCCGAGCCGGCGGGTCAGGCGAGCGCGACTGATCCCGGCCGCAGGCGCTTTCTCAGCGCGCTTCCGCTGGGCATTGGCGCTATCAGCGTGGCTGCGCTCGCGCTGCGACTTCTTCCCGACTGGTACCAGGCGATCTTCAACGCGCCCGAGGCGGGTCTGAGCGGGCCTTCGCCGGACGTCACGCCCGTTCAGAACTTCTATCTCGTCTCCAAGAACTTTGCCGACCCGATCGTCGAGTCCCAAGGCTGGAACCTGAGCTTGGGCGGACTGGTCGACCGCCCGCTTCAGCTGTCCCTATCCGACCTTCGCGGTCTGCCGAGCGTGACCGAATACGTAACCCTGGAATGCATCAGCAACGACGTCGGCGGCCCGTTGATGAGCACAGGCAGCTTCACTGGAGTCTCGCTGCGCGACCTGATCGGCATGGCAGGCCCACAGCCGAATGGGACGTGGGCGGCGTTCAAGGCTCGCGACGGCTACGCCGAGAGCCTGCCCGTGACGGTGATCCAGGGGTCTCCCGAGATCCTGGTCGCGTACGCCCTCGACGGAGCGCCGCTGCCGGACAGCCATGGCTTTCCAGCTCGCATGCTCATCCCAGGACGTTACGGAATGAAGGGGCCCAAATGGCTCGACTCGATTGAACTTGTCAGTCATGAGAGCGGCGGCTACTGGGAGCAGCAGGGATGGGACAACAACGCCGTGGTCAAGACGACCTCCAGGTTCGATGTGCCTCACGAAGGTGACATCGTCAAGCTGGCGCCTGTGGCGTTGTACGGAGTGGCGTTTGCCGGCAGACGGGGCATCAGCAAGGTCGAGTACAGCGCTGACGGAGGCCGGAACTGGAACCAGGCCAACCTCGAACCGGCGCTGTCGCAGCTGACGTGGGTCGTCTGGTCAGCGACCTGGATGCCAGGCTCGGAAGGCGCATACAGTCTGCATGTACGCGCTAGCGATGGGAGCAAAGCGGTGCAAGGCTCCGGCTCCGCACCGAGCTACCCCGCCGGCGCCACTGGTTACCACACGATCAGGATCGAAGTCTCGCGCGGCTAGCTAGTGCCACGCCCTCGCACTGGAGTCCCTAGGCTTCGCTCTCCGCCGAAGCCCGGATTGACGAGGGCTCTGGGGCGTAGTCCGGCTCCCTTGATTGCTCGTTTTCGCGAAGCCTTCGGATCTCGGCCATGATCGACGCTTGCTGAGTCTCGAGAGATTGCAGCTGCTGGTGGAGATCAACCAGATCGCCGCCTGACCGAGCCGCAGGCGCTTTGGCTTGCGTTTGGTCGTTATTTCGCATCATCATCCACATCATCACGCCCATACCAATCGGACATGCGAGGTAGAGCAGGAAAGTCAGGTTCATTGGTTAGCTACTAGATCAGCATAGTAGCAGGTTGGGAGGCAATCTCAGGGCCGTGCAACCGACGGTTGCAATCAGGATGACCGCAGTCAGAACCAGGGCCGCGGCCAACAGCGTGAGTCGATGACCAAGCGAAGATTTGCGAGGCTCCAGGCGAAAAGGCAGGAGAAACTGCCTGCCCAACACGTAAGCCGCCACAGCACCCACGAATACGGCGCCTGAAACTGCCGGCATGGCTCGCAAGACCAGGATCAGCGCAACCGACCCGATGGCCAGGCACAGCAATGATTCCATGAGCTGCGTCGGGATTCGGCGAGCACCGACGCGGCGATCCGACGACCAGATCCCCCAGCGCGACGCAGTCGGCCGGCCCGCACAGCAGCCTGTGAAGAAGCATCCCGTCCTTCCCAAAGCCATGCCGAAGAACAAGGCAGGGGCGGTGGCATCAAGAAAAGGTCCGACCGGGATATGAGTCAATTGCAGAGCTATGCCGGCGGTGAGCACCGCTCCCGCGACGAATCCCTGAATGCATAGGCCCTCGGTGATGAAGCCGCGAAATGACCGATTGAGAGCCAGGAACCATGCCTTGGCGCCTATCAACCCGGCCATGCTCGCCACAAGTGAAGCGAGGAGCGTCGAGCGGACGTCGAGGTGTGCTCTGGCGACCAACACCGATTGCACGACCAGGCCGACGATCACGCCCGGTCCGACCAGCCCCCACCACGCGCCAGGAAAGGTGCCTGGCAGCCTTGCGAAAGCTGCAAATCCCGTCTTAACGGGCGCCGGCGATCCAGCAGCGTGCGCCGGCTTCCGCCACGACCATGGTGGCCGTTTGAGCCCGGCACTGGCGTCTTGCGCGAGCCCCTGGTAGGGCTTCACGAACCGCCCGTTGCCATTCCGCACGACCGGTTCCGCGCTCACGATCCACTCGCCGGGATTGATGCCGTGAGCGCGAGCCGTTATCGACACAGGCCCGCTTGCCGGAACCACTTGACGAACTACTTCGATCTGGTCGAACCGGTCGCGAGGATGCGGCTTTCCTGTAGGACCGAGACGACGTCCCGTGAAATGTATTAGCGCTGTATACGGTTCTCCGTGGTCGCCTGGTTCGAACCAGTAGGTTGCCGCCACAACCTCGTCCATGACCTGCTCCGCGTAAGAGTCCGCACAACCTTTATCACCAACGCGGGCTTTGGTGCTCTCCACGCGGCCCGTCACCCGAGCTTGGCCTGACGGCCTTGCCTGCCCCTTGACACGTCTGGCAGAACGCGACATCTACTAATCGCCGATAGTACCACTAGAAGGGAGGCCATCTCATTTGCGCGTACCACGCGAGCACTGGCGAAATCAGGGGGAGCCAATGGTCCGTCACCAGGAGCACGCCCATCGTCACGAGCAGGAGACCCGAGACGGGCTGCAGAGCCGCCGTTGCACGCCCCGCGCGTCGGAGCCAGGACCTCACCCGTACAACGGAGAGACTCAAGAGTAGGAAAGGCAGCCCAAGCCCGAGGCTGTAAGCGGTCAGTAAACCAACGCCCTGTTGCAGGCTGGCCGTGGTTCCGGCGAGTGTGAGGACCGCGCCCAGCACCGGACCGATGCACGGGGTCCAGGTGATTGCGAACGCGGCGCCGAGAGGTGGTGCCGTCCACAGCTTGCCGCCACTCAGCCGGCGGCTCCAGTCACCACCGCGGCTGAACAAGGCAAAGCGACCCTCGAGGATCAGGAACACGCCCATCACCGCAATGAAGATTCCGGCAACCCGAGCAACGGGAAGCCGATAGATCAGAAGTAAAGAACCGAGCTCTGAGGCCGTCGCCCCAAGGGCGATGAAAACGATCGAGAAGCCGAGCACGAAGAGCGCGGCCGCAGCGACAGTTCGACGCCGCCCGGCTTTGAGATCGTCCGGTGCCAGGCCGCTGAGATAGCCAAGGTATCCCGGCAGCAGCGGGAGACAGCAGGGCGAGGTGATCGAAATCACGCCCGCGACGAACGCCAGGCCCAGGCTGAGACTGTTCACCGACCCATCCCAGGGATGTCGGCGGGGCTACACGTCGTGCGCGACTCTTGTCTTTTCGGGCGACTTGACTGCATCGGGTTCGGGCTCCGCGTCGACATCAACGGCTGGCCGCAGGATGGTCTGGCGCAGCGCCAAGCCGGCGAGGCCGGCGAATGCCGCCACGAGTGCGAGAGCAGTCACCCAGCCAGGTACCGCGCCCAACCACACCAGCGCCAGGTGCGCGTAGTGCTGTGCGTCAGCGGACAGGATGATCTGCCATCCCGGTGATGGCATCGCGTTGCCGTTGAAGGCGATATAGACCACGACGAAACCCATTGCGATCAGGATCAGTCCCGACGCCAGCGCTGTCGAATGAACCGAGATGCGCCAACCAAAGGCTCCGAGGCTGACGTGTCTTCCGCGCAACAGCCGGCTCTGGGCCCAGTTGAAGCGGTCCCAGAGCAGGGAGATGACAAAGAGCGGAAATACCATGCCAAATATGTAGGCGGTCCCAAGGAGGACGGCCGCCGACAGCGATCCGCTCGCTCCGGCGAGCGCCACCAAACCGGCCAGGACCGGCGCGCAGCAGGAGCTCGCGACGCCGGAAAACGCGCCGAGCGTAAACACGGCGAGCGGGCCACGGCCCGCGACCGGGCGCATACCCGGCATCGGCAGGGACAGCTCGCCGCCGACCAGCACGTAAACGCCCAGTCCCACCATCAGGATGCCTCCGACCAGATAGACCTCCAGGTGGTGAGACACGATCAGGCCGCCGAGCGCGGCCGCGCCCAGCGCGATGGGCAAGACGATCAGTGCGAGGCCAAGAGCGAAGACGAAGGTCATCGCGACCAAAGCGCGCTTGGTGGCGAAGCTCGATGCGAAGTAAGCCGGCAGCATAACCGAGATGCAGCACGGCGCAAAAAGCGCAACGACGCCCGCGAGAAAAGATGCGAGGACCGCGCCGCCAAGCAGAACTGATGTCACTGGATCTCGCTAGCTGCTTGCCGCCAAACCTTGTTTGAGGTCATGCAGCAGTTGGTCAGGCGGCAGATACATGGTGTACTTCGGCGGGCCACCGTAATCGGCGCGCCAGCGGATATGGCCGTCCGTGCCAATCAGCACGAATGTGTGGCCCGGGTTCATGCCCATCATCATTCCGTAGCGCAGGGTTCCGTAGCTGTTGCAGACAGCTCCGTTTTCGTCGGCCAAGACCGGGATCGTCAAACCCATGTCGCCGGCCTTCTGCCTGAGTTGGTCGTAGGGGTCGTTGGTGATGCTGATGATCGTGTCAATGCCGAGCGCGTGGAACGCGGGCATGTCCTTCTGGATAGCAGTGATCTGATCAAAGCACGGCTGGCACGTCAGGCCCTCCATGAAATACAGGAGCACCTGCTGCTTGCCGGCGTACGAAGAGAGATCGATCGAGCCGCCTGACGTCGACTTCAAGTTGAACTCAGGCGCCACCGCCCCGACCCCGGGATCGCCGGCCGCGTAGGGGTATTGGGCGCTGCCGAGATTGGCTTGCTTGGCCGGACCCATGTCCATCGCCATGCCGGGGCTCGTTGTGGCGGTGGAGCCGGGGAGCTTGGTCGCCATGACGCCGCTGGCATAGATCGCATAGCCGATGCCCACGATCAGGACAATCACAACTCCGGTGATCCCCCAGTTCCGCAGGTTCTGCTCGGATCTCGTAAGCGGTTTTCGCCGCGTTGAATGCTGCAGGCGCGCCGCCCTTGTTGTCTTGCCGCTCACTCGAGCCAACCGACAACGGTGGCGCATGGTCCGCTCATTACTAGGGTTGGATAGTACCATTCGCTCGAGACTCGCCGGCCGATGTTCAGAGAGGTCGAGGCGATACTATCGGTAGCTAGTAAATGCGCCTGCATGTGATCGGGTGGACCGTCGGGGGAGCCATGCTTGCGGTGCTGATGGCTGGGCTCGGGTGGGGCCTCATCCACCCGGCAAACAAGGCGCCGGCCACTTTGGTGGGAAGCCCCGCGCCGGAGCTGTCGATCCGCACCTTCGACGGCAAGATCTACGATCTGGGCCAGCTTCGGGGGACGCCAATTGTTCTGAACTTCTGGGCATCGTGGTGTGTAGCCTGCCGCCAAGAAGCGCCAGCTCTGGATGCGGCGGCGAAGCGCTACGCGGGAAACATCCAGTTCCTGGGGGCAGATTTCCAGGACACTGACGGCGCCGCGCAGGCATATGAAGCAGAGATCAAAGACCCGTATCCGGTGGGGCCGATTGTCCGCGGCAGCTACCGCGACTTTGCGGTCACGGCGCCGCCCGAGACCTTCTTCATCGACCGCCATGGAAACGTGATCTCGCAGGTCGCGGGTCCACTCAGTGACAAATACCTGGCCGTCTACCTCTCGCAGCTCCAATGAGACGTCGACGACTCCTCCGAGGCGCGGCGTTCACCACTGCAATCGCCGTTGCGGCCATCGTTGCGGGCCGGCTGCTGCTCACTCCGGTCGAGGGCAACGTTCTGCTGCTGCTGACCGCGAAGCAGCTGGACCGGATTACAGCTACGTCCGTGGAACTGCATTCAGCTGCTGGCTGGATGACGCTGGGCAACCTGCCTGCGCAGGCCGTGCCGAAAGCACCCGACACGACAGAAGCCTTGTCAGCGAACGTTCCGATCGGAAACTACGATCGGGTGCGGCTGGCAGGTCAGGCGATGCCGATCACGCTGACAGTGCAGAAGGACATCCTGAACCCGATGCTGATCGCGATTTCAGGAGGCCGGCCGATGCCCGACGGCACGTACGGCGGAAATGAGGCGGTGAGCCTCGGGCTCAACGAGCTGGCCGGGCAGCTGAAACTGATGCCGCAGTTCAGCTTGGTCGACCAGTTCAACCGTCCGTTCAGCAACTCCAGCATCGCGGGTCACGACGTGCTTGTGGCCGCGTTCCACACAAGCTGTCGCGAGACGTGCCCTCTTTACACCGGTCTCTTCCTGCAACTTCGGCAGCGGCTGCCGCCCTCCGTCCTTCTCGCCGAGGTGACCACCGATCCTCTGGAGGACACGCCAGTCGTCCTGCGTGACTACGCCGGTCGCATCGGGGCGTCGTGGATCTTCGCGACCGCCGAACCACAAACCCTGGCGACATTCTGGAAGCCCTTCGACGTGGAGCTGAGCACGGGCGATGTCCACCGATCGACGCTAGCGCTGATCGACAGTCACGGCTACATCCGTTCCTACTTCCTCGGTGCTCCTGACGTGGGGGGCACGCTGCCGGAACCGTTGGACGCGCAGCTGAACGATGCGGGACGGCAGCTTTTGTTCAGCCATGGCGACGGCTGGGGCGAGTCGCAGATCCTTGACGCACTGCAGGCTGTCGGTGGGCTCGCGTCCGCGTCTTCATCGGGAGGAGGACCAGCTCCAGCACTCACCCTCGACACCCTGGACGGCAAACGCGTAAGCCTCGCCGACTACCGCGGCCGGCCTGTCCTGATCAACTTCTGGGCGACCTACTGCGCGCCCTGCCGGCGAGAGATGCCGTTGATCGAGCGCACGGCCGCCCAGCATCCACGCCTTGTCGTCCTGCTTGTCGACGAGCGCGACAATCACCAGGCCGCTGCTCAATTCGTCGCCGACCTGCAGATAAAGTCGACTGTGCTGTTCGACGGGGACGGAACGGCCGGCGACGCTTACGGGATCAGCGGCCTGCCCACGACATACTTCATCTTCGCCGACGGCACAATCGAGGGACGATACATAGGTGAGACCAATGACGGAATCCTCGGTCCTCACATCGCGGCCGCCGGCGCATAGCCCCCGGCCGCCGCTAGTCGCGATCGCACCCGCCACACCGGGTGATCGCTGGCTGGCCTGGACGCTGTTTGGCATTCTTGTGCCCTGGCTGACCTACACCCGGCTTTACTTCTTTCTCCACCCCCGCCACCTCACATTCGACGGTGGGTGGTTCATGTGGCTGCTCAACAAGCCCGACCCCTTCTGTGGCGGCACGCGCACGTTCGCATGGATGTGGCGGGGTGACATCGGCCGGGCGGTAGCGGTTTATCCGCTGGGTCCATTCCTCTTCGTTGCCACGATTGCCCTTGTGGTGTATGCGGTGGGCGTTCTCGTAAGCGGTCGTGGTCTGCATCTCAATCCATCGCGAACCATGGTGCGCGGGGCGCTGCTGATCGGTCTGATCGCTCTCGGCCTCAACTGGACCGCCAAGCTGGTCTGGCTCGGCATGTAGCGGCATCAGCCGGCAGCCTGGGCGCCTACCCAGGTGCTTGACTCTACTACTCGCAACTAGTTGATCGGCCGAGCCACTTCCGTTAGCCTTTCGGTGCATGGACAAGGTGCTCGAGAGGGCGGTCGCTGTGCTTGGGCCGCTCGAAGGACGGATCATGCGGGCGATCTGGTCTGGCGCAGTCAGGGAGCCCTTTGTCGTCCGCGATGTTCAAGCCAAGACGCCGGGCCTCGCGTACACCACCGTGATGACTACGCTGAACCGCCTGGCCGACAAAGGCCTCCTCAAAGTGCGCGCGGTACCGCGCCAACGGGCGCACGAGTATCGCAGTGCAGGCTCGCCTGCGGACTTCCTGGCCGCTTCCGGGCGTGATCAGGTCAAGCAGCTCGTCGAGCGTTATGGCGAGGCTGCCCTGTCTGCCTTTGAGGCCCGTCTGGACGAGCTCACACCCGCGCAACGAGACAGGCTTCGGCGATTGGCCGGCCGATGATCGATCGCGCGATGGCTCTCGTGCTGTCAGGAGTCGTACTCCTGGGGGTAGCGTGCGTCGCGTTCATCGGTGTCTGCCCGCCGGCGGCGACGTGCGCGCGCCCAATCTGGCTCGATGCGAACGCACGCATGTCGGCTGTCGTTCTGATCGTGTTGGTTGCCTGGCTGGTTCGGGCCGCACTGCTGGTGCACGTGACGGAGCGTGGCGTCCGCCATTTGGCCACCACCGTCGCTCCCAGTCACCTGCGCGCGGCCCAAGTCCGCGTCGGGGCCCGGCGACTCGTCTGCGTGGAAGGTGACAGCGAGGCCGCGTTCTGCTCCGGAACGTGGCGTCCAACCATCTTCATCGGTGAAAAGCTGGCCGGTCGTTTAAGCGCCGAAGAGCTGGATGCGGTGCTTCTGCACGAGCTCGACCACGCGACACGTTATGAACCGGTCCGCAGGGCGATGCGCCACGCGGCGGCAGACATATTCTTCTTTGCCCCGATAGTGAGATGGTGGGCGCGCCATCGAACGGTCCAGGTCGAGCTCGCTGCCGATCGGGCGGCGGTCGACAGGGTTGGTGCCCGCGCCGTCGCCGCCGCCCTCTGGACGCTCGGCGGCTCCGCCCCATCGGGTGTCGCCGCGTTCATGGGCTCGGCCGGGCTGCGTGTGGCTCAGCTACTGGGCGACTCGATCGCCCAGCCTGGACCGCCACGGCGCCTCGTCGCAGCCTCAGTGGTCGGAACGTATCTGGCGCTGCAAGTAGTGGCATGCGCAGCGACGCCATTTCTCTAGGCCAGGCGCCGTGATCACAGTCGCAAGACGTGCGTGTGACGAGTTGCCGCCCATATGAGTTCGAAGCCGTGGCCCAGGACCGCCACCACGAGGAAGGCGTTCCAGATCGGGTGAAGCCAGTCGAGCTGCATCACCGCTGCAAGGAGCGCGAGGACACCTAAAACGCCCCAGCCAACGCCGGTGATGATGCAGTGAGCTTCGCGGCACCGGGCAAAGTTGGCGAGGCAATAGGCGCTGAATGCGCAGAAGTACAAGCCGGTGACGTACAGGCCTGCGCCCCCAATCCGCGTGGTGATCAAGAAGATGGCGATCGCTACCGGAATCGCATAACAACCTCGGAGAATGGGAGCGGCGCCGGCGGTGAACCTGTCCATCGCCCGCTCCCATGCGTTTCGCGGAGCTGCCGCCGGTGGCGCACATGTGCCGCCGACGCAGGTCCACTGCTGCAGCCACGAGCTGACCGTGCGCTGCGTCATGCCAACGAGACTAGCGCTGCGGTGGCCGCAGCTCAAGCCCGTCGATAGACTGCGCACCGTGGGTACAGTCACCAGAACTCGTCACAGGGGACAGCGCGCCGGGTGGCTGCGCGCCGCCGTGCTGGGCGCCAATGACGGAATCGTTTCGGTCGCGAGCGTCGCCATCGGCGTGATTGCCGCTGGTGCGTCGACGAGTTTCGTACTTACGGCGGCCATAGCCGCGTGGATCGCGGGCGCGATGGCCATGGCCGCCGGCGAATACGTCTCCGTCAGCTCGCAGCGAGACGTGGAGCAAGCCGACCTCGACCAGGAGCGTGCGGAGCTCAAGGCGCATCCAGAAGGCGAGAGGAAGGAGCTGGCCGCCATCTATGTCAAGCGCGGGCTCCCGACGGAGTTGGCCGCCAAGGTCGCGGAGGCGTTGACGGCTTCTGATGCCCTCGGGGCCCATGCACGGGACGAGCTCGGCATGGCTGCCATCCCGGCTCGTCCCGCGCAGGCGGCTCTCTACTCGGCGCTGAGCTTCACCGCCGGAGCCGTGCTCCCCATCGTCGCCTTCGTGGTTGTCCCGACCGGCGCGCGGACAGTGGCGGTGGTGGTGAGCGCCCTCGTTGCGCTGGTGGTGCTTGGCATCGCGGGGGCGCGCGCCGGAGGCGCGCCGATACTGCGCGCGGCCTTACGAGTCTGCATTGGGGGCGGATTGGCGATGGCCGTCACTGCCCTGGTTGGTCGCCTGGTCGGTGGGATCGGGGCCTAGGTTCGATCGCCGCAAGGATCACTCCAAAATTTGTGGCTGATTTGGGGGCGCCGCAGCGCCAATTGAACAATTCCGAGGAATCTGCGGTTGGAACCGAACGTGAATGAATTCAGCCAGGGAGTTATCGAGGCCGCGAATAATGATCGCGAGGCCACTTTTACGACCTACGGCCGGAAGACCGGCAAGCCTTCGAATGTGACGATCTTCGTCGTGACCGACGGCAAGCGCCTGTTCATCTTGTCCGGACAGGGCATGGTCCGCCAATGGCCGCAAAACCTCGTGGCGCGGGGCGAGGGAGCCCTGCACCTCGGAGGCAACGACGTCAAGGTCAAGGCGAAACAGGTCACCGATCCGACCCAGACCCGCATGGTTGCTGAGCTGTACGGAAGCAAGTACGGACCACGCTTCGGTCCGCCGAATCCGGGCGAGCCGCCCAGACTGAGCGAGCTGGCGACCTTCGAGCTGATCCCCGCCGACTCCTGAGGCGCCTGCGGCACGATCTCATCGCACATTTGGGCGTTCAGCGCCGTCAGGGGCGGACACGAAGATGGGTGTCAAAGCCGAGGGTCGTCTTCGTGAGACGGGTAGGATCGGGGCCGCGTGCCTTGCCTGATTCATCGGTCGGCTACTCGCCGAAAGTAGCGCGGCACGATGCCCCGGGCGGTCGTAAGGTCGCGATAGGGAAAGAGCCTTCGGGCAATGACGGTGGTGTATCCACCTCGAAGTAAGAGCCCGCCACGACTCTCCCCACACCCAATCTGGCCGTCGATTCAATGGATCGGCGGTCAGCTTGCTGTCAGGGTGGGTGAGGCGCCGTCTGTGCCTCCGGTCCGAGCCGAGGGCTCATACGCGTCGAGCGCTCGATCCTTAAGCGCTGTTGGCGAGTTGCGTCTGCCTACTCGCGCTTGAGCGAGAGTGCCAGGCTGGGAACGACGAAGGACAAAAGAAAGATCGGCAAGATGCTCTTTCCGCTGCATCGGAAGCTGGCGATTTCGCCCTCGGCGACGTCGAAGGTCTTGGTTCGGCTGGAGTTTCGGCCGTTGCGGACTTGGAGGGTGTGACGTCCGGGTTCGACGGGTATGTCGATGGTCTCATTCAGTTCGAGGGTCCCGGCATGCTTCCCGTCGACCACAGCATCGTACGTGCCGCGACGGACTTCAACCCCGATGGTTTTGTGCGTCAGCTTCAGCGTTGCGCACATTGTTGATCTCCTCCTGGCTCCTGAAACGATGTCTCGAAGGTGCTCGGCGACGCCGGGTGCCGGCAAGTTCATCGATGCCGGCCGGTTGCGAGCCGTTCGCGGTCGAACGTCGGGGCTTGCTCCCGTCGACCGCTACTGATTCAGCGGCGCGAGCTGTATTTGCTGCGCAAGCGCGAACGCGGTCGGTTGATCGCTGTCGCTCTCGACGAATACACGGCCTATGACGAGCACGGAATTGTTTGGCGAAGAAATCTGCGTCATGCCTTTCGGTACGGTTCCCCTCCAGCCGGGCCCGCTGAGAAGATAGTCACCCGCCTTGGTTCCCGTCGTACGTTTGCCGACGTAGGCAAAGTTTGCGCTGTTCGACGGATCAGTGAACTGCACGCTGTAATACCGTCCGGCCATATCTGGCGCGTGCAGGACTTGCGGCCCATTCCTCAAGTCGAGCCAGCCGGCGACGTAGAGCACGTCGTCGGTTCCGGTTCCCAGTAGGCTCGCATTCGACGCCGACGCGGAAGAGACGTTGGGCTCGGCGTAAAGCGTGTTGACGGGGATCGGGCCGCCACCGAAACCTCGCTTGACAATCGCTCTTTTGAAGCCCGTGACCGTGATGCGCGGCCAAAAGTAAATGAAAGTCGGCGCGCCAAGCGCCCACACGATAAGCGCCGTTACGGCGAGTGGAATGACCTCGCTCCACCCGCGAGATATCCGCTGATAGATGACCCACGCGAAAACCGCCAGTATCACGGCTGTAATGGGATATCCGTATTTCAAAATAAGCCGGTTCATCTCACTGCGCCTTAACGACCTGCGGTACGCGGTATGTGCCATTGAGAATGGCCGCGCCCGGCAGGTACGCTCGGAGCATCAGCTTGAACTTGCCGGAAGGAGTCGGCAGCCAGTTCTGCTCGTGCCCGGTCGGAGCCTCTTGCTGAAGATAAACGTCGATTGAACCGTCGGCGTTTTTGGCGAGATTCGAACGATCGTCAAAGCTAGAGCGATTGATCTGATTGTTGACCATATATCCGACGACATCGGTCACGGTTAGCGACCAGAAGGCGTCATTCGGCGGGAGTTGCCCGGCCGGAAAAGTCAGGACATATTCATGCCGGCCGCTGAGCGTTCGCCCAGAGCCATCCCTAGTGGTCGTCCAGTACGCGGCCTCTTCAAACACATTGACAACGGGCAGGGCTTTCGCGCAGGCGGCCCGCACGAGGATCCCGTTGCCGGGCTGGCCGCATTTGCGGATGCTGCTCCAGCCATTGACCGTCGTTGTTATAGCCCTGACCACGACGTTCATGATGAGAATTGCTGTTAAGAACGCCAGCGTGGCGCCGATGATTATCCCCTGCACGACACCGGAGCCTGAGACCCACGAGAGGACACCTGCCATATCCGCACAGTAACACTCGACATCTGGAATCTCGCTTCAGGACACCCTTCGAGCAATCGACGCCTGAGACGTACTTGAAGGAACGTCCGACTACGCCGCGCAGCCCCAAAATTCGACCCCGGAATTTCATTCCGGACGGGTACCTGCATGTTGGCGATGAAATCAAAATGTCGCACGAGCCACTCGACGGCGAGAGCTTCAAGACCGCCGACGCAGCCAGCCACCCCCTCTCAGAGAGGGTTCCTTTACCGTTCAGAGGACGCCGGCGTAGCTCAATTGGCAGAGCAGCTGTTTTGTAATCAGGTGGTCTGCCTCTGAGATCGAAATCGGCCCAAAAGAGCCTTATGACCAGCTGTTTAGAAACAACTGAACACCGCCTTTTGGACGATGCAAATCGAAGCTTACTACGACCAAGGAGCCGATGCCGAAGAACGTCGCGCGGATCATGACCGCAAGGCCATATTCGCCATCAGACAGCTTCCTCCGACAACGTTGGTACCACCAGCTCGCCGCTCCGTCGCCACCCTTACGCGGTCGTCGCACCGATGGCGATGGCGACCAGTATCGCGAGCGCACCCCCAAGCGTTCCCCAACTTCCTGGATCGTTGGGAACTGCAATGGCCGCCGCCCCCAGGAAAACGATGACGGCGCCAGTCACCATGCCGAGGACTCGGGCACCCGGTCTCCGCATGCCGGCCAGTACTGCCATAACGACATCGACCTGGTAGTCAACAAGACCCTGGTCTTCGCCTATCTCGCCTTCTTTGTCACGGTGACCTACGTGCTGATCGTTGCGGGAATTGGCGCAATCATCGGAAGTGCTGGACAGTCAAACCTGCCGCTGTCGATTCTCGCCACCGCTGTGGTGGCGCTGGCCTTCCAACCAGTGCGCGAGCGAGCTCAAGCCCTGGCGAATCGCCTCGTGTACGGGCGCCGCTCCGACCCTCACGAACTTCTCTCCAGGCTGGCGGGCATGGTCGCCGAGTCGAGTTCCAGCGAGCAGGTGCTGAGCCGGATGCTGCAATTGGTGGTTGAGGCAACCGGAGCTCCTGGCGCCGCGATCTATCTGAAGGTGGGCGCGGATCGAGTGATGACGGCCCGGTGGCCCGATGGAACCGGCGACCTTACCGGGCGCGCGTTTCAGATCAAGCACCAGGGCCAGGAGATGGGCCAGCTGGTCGTGGCCGAGCCCTCTGAGCCGCTGACCGGACGCGCGGAGCGGCTGCTGCTCGATGTGGCCGGCCAGGCAGGTCTGCTCGTGCGAAACCTCCGTTTGACGGCGGAGCTGCACGCGCGAGTCGAGGAGCTCGCGGAATCCCGGCTCCGAATCGTGGCCGCCCAGGATGTCGAGCGCCGGCGCCTCGAGCGCGACATCCACGACGGAATCCAACAGCACGTGGTCGCGCTAATGGCCAAGGTTCGGCTGGCTCGCAACCAGGTCCGCCGTGAGTCAGCTCTATCAGCCGAGACTCTTGACGAGGTGCAGGCGGACGCCGGCCGTCTACTCGACGAGATGCGCGAGTTTGCGAGTGGCATCCACCCAACGGTCCTCACCGACGGCGGAGTCGTAGCAGCGGTGCGCTTCAGGGCGGACCGGCTTCCGATCAAAGTTGTCCTGGATGCAGATCCCGCGACCCGAACCAGACGATATCCCGAACCGGTCGAGGCAGCCGGCTACTTCATCGCTTGCGAAGCACTTGCCAATGTCCTCAAGCACGCGGGCGCCTCTCGGGCAACGGTGAAGATCGCCGCGGACAACGGCACCCTTATGATCAGGGTCACGGACGACGGCGGAGGATTCGACCCCTCCACTGCGGTTCGTTCCGGCCTGCGCGGCCTGCAGGACCGAGTTGACGCTCACCGGTGCTTTCTGGTGTGGGTCGTCGGCTGGGGTAGATCTTTCTCGTCTCCGATCAGCATCACTTTGGGTTGAGCCCATACCTCGGCGAAGAAGGCGTCATGTGTAGCCAAACGCTGCAAGACGTCATCGCGCCTATAGGCGAGCGCGTTGATCCGGCGGCGGAGAGACTCCTGGGCCGCTCGTAGCTTCCGAGCGAGCTGGACCCTGGTGACATCACCTATGACCAGGACGTCAATATCGCTGTCGGGGTGATCGCGTCCGGAGGCAGTCGAACCGTAGACGAAGGCCACCTCAATCGCGGGTGGCCCCATAGCTTTCAATGCCTCAGTAATCAGGGCATTGGCGCCGTGGGTCTTCGCAAGTAATGCTTTTAGCTCGCGATATACGGCGCTTGTTGAGTTCGCTGAGTAGACGAACTGGTTGCCGACCGCGCGGCGGCTGATGATCCCCGCCTCGACACCACGTAGCAGAGCGCGATGAACGCTTTCACGGCTGGCTCCAGCACGCTCAAGCAACTCTGCGAAAGTGAACTCGCGATCAGTCGCATCGAGCAATACCGCCAGAACGCGCGGGAATGTCGCGGAGCCCCACAGCGCGGGAAGAACTGCTTCCACCGGCGCATCATACCACATCGTATGGTTAGCCCATACGATCGTATGGGTTTACCAGATGACGCCTTAAAGGTCCTCCTCGCGACCACCTGTTTCGATAAGAGCAGCTGTTATTGGCTTTCTGCGGGGTGCTTTCGCCTTTTTGGCTCCCGCTTGGCCCCGGCTTTCATCTCCCCTTACGATCCCAGGCATCTTCTCGACACCCCTACCAACAGAGATGACCTGCTGTTTTTCGGACAGGTGGTGTTTTCCTGGGGACAAAATCGCCGTGCCACAGTCTTGGCCGTTTTTGGCGCAGCCTTCAATTCAGAGTCGGTCGGTTTCGGGCTTGCGATACCCTCTGGAGGACGCCGGCGTAGCTCAATTGGCAGAGCAGCTGTTTTGTAAACAGCAGGTTACGGGTTCGATTCCTGTCGCCGGCTCCAGCCAGAAAATCGGCTGGATTTGGTGACGATAACGGTTTGGGAACGAGATCAGGGCCGGAAAATTAAGCCAATTGAGGTAGGACAAACTAAGCGGCCGGCGGGTAGCGTCCTAGCCGATGGCCTTGCGGATTCGCGTCCTGGGTGTCCATCGAGCTCGCCGTGACGGCCCGGTTCCGGCCTGGGCCTACTGCGCCGAGGCGTATGACGAGCGGGACACCCACAAGCACCCGGTCTGGGCGTGCGGGCACGAACATGACAATCCGCTGCGGGCGCAGAGCTGTGGACTCGACTGGCTTCGTGCGGACGTTCAGGAACCAGACAGGTTCGACCCCGGCGAGGACCCTTATTCCGAGCGAGGCGACGCGGCGTCCCACGGTTAGCAGCCCTGCGTCAGTTAGAGTGGGTGGTCAACTCCCCCACCAGCGTCACCTGGCCCGGTCGTGTCCGCCCGCTCCCCGTGGCCGCCAGCGCCGGGCTGGCCGCCGGCGCCACCGCACCGATGCCGGCCACCGCTGCGCCCGCCAGCTTCAGCATGTCGCGGCGGGCGATTCCCTCTGGCGGGGCTACATCCTCTTTATCGATTTGGCTGCTTCCCTTTACTGGTCGGGGCCGAGGAATCCGAGCAGGTCGATGAGGTAGTCGGCGGCCGTGGGGCCGTTACGGAGGATGAACCGGCCGTCGCTCCGCCCACCTGGGGGGATGTTGTCGAAGCTGAACTGGCAGATGAAGAAGTTCGACCACGCCTTGACCTGCCCGCCGCCGAAGTTCAGGTTGATCGCCTGATGAGCCGGGTCGTACGGGAAGGCGGTCGGGCGGATCGACATAGAGCCGTGTCCCTTCCAGCGCAAGGCGGTCAAGTTGCCGATGATGCCGAGATAGTCGGACGACATGAATGGCTGGTCCGGGGTCGGGAACGGCCCGATCGTCACCTCTGCATTGGGGGCCAGGTGGCCCGACTGCAGGTGTTGGGGATTGAAGTACTGGACCACGCAGTCACCGCTGCCGGCCGCCTTGACGCGGGTGCCGCCCAGCGCCGCCACCCCGGCAACGCCCAGGGCCGCCGCCCCGGCCAGCTTGATCACATCCCTGCGGGTGCTCCTGGACTCGTTGACTCGTTCGGTCATTGACCCATCCTCCTGGCCTGAATAGCCCTCCGGCGCGCCGCTACTCTAACGCCGGGAGTGGCTCGCGACACAATGTTGGCAATGTCTGAGCGAATGCCGGTCGCGAACGTGTTCGAGGCCGCGGGCGGCGAGGACACTTTCCGGCTCCTGGTCGAGCGTTTTTATGCTCGCGTCGCCACCGACCCGGTGCTCCGGCCCGTTTACCCGGAGGCGGACCTGTCCGGTGCGGCCGAGCGCCTGACCCTGTTCTTGATCCAGTACTGGGGCGGCCCGAACACCTACTCCGAGCAGCGCGGACACCCGCGCCTCAGGATGCGGCACCATCCGTTCGTGATCGGGCAGCGCGAGCGCGACGCCTGGCTGGCCGCCATGACCGCGGCGGTGGACTCACTGGATGTCACGCCCAACGTCCGCAAAGCACTGCTGGATTACTTCGAGACCGCGTCAACAGCGATGATCAACAGTGATATGGAAGCAGGTCACCCCCACCTGCCCTCCCCCTCGGAAGGGGAGGGCATTTAGCTGAGGATGGAGGCTGATCGCCGGCAGGAGCTGATCGCCAGGTACCGCGCCGGGCACGAGGCCGTGGCCGAGGCGCTTTTTGGCATCAAAGAGGACGAGCTCGACCGGTCTGCGAGTGGCGAGTGCTCGCCTCGCCAGATCGCGCATCACCTGGCCGACAGCGAGATGATGTCGGCCATCCGGCTGCGCCGCCTGCTGACCGAGGACGAGCCGATGCTCAGCGGCTACGACGAGGTCGAGTTCGCGCGCCAGCTGACCCGCGACCGGCCCGTCGGCCCGTCGATCGAGGCCATGCGGTGGGCGCGAGAGTCCAGCGCACAGATCATCGAGCGCCTGACCGACGAGGAGTGGAGGCGCACCGGCCGCCATGCCGAGAGTGGTGCGTACTCCGTGGAGACATGGCTCGAGATCTACGCCGCCCACCCTCATGACCACGCCGACCAGATCAAGCGCTCTCGGGGCCTCGCCTGACCGTGGCCGCGGAACTGCAAAGGATGGAGGACGCGCTCGCGCGCGCCAGGCGCAGCCGGGAAGCTGACCTCGCTGACCTGATGGCCGAGCTGCGCATCCCGTCCGTAAGCACGCTGCCCGAGCGGCGCGGCGACTGCATCGCCAACGCCGAATGGCTGAAGGCGCGGTTCGCAAAGTTGGGTTTCGAGGCCCGCCTCGTCGCCGTGATCGACGACGGCCTGCCCGTGGTGGTGGCCGAATGGAACGGCGCCCCGGGCAAGCCCCACCTCACGATCTACGGCCACTACGACGTACAGCCTCCAGACCCGCTCGAGCTGTGGAGCTCGCCGCCGTTTGAGCCGGAGGTCCGTGACCGCCAGCTTTACGCACGCGGTTGCGCCGACAACAAGGGCAACCACATGACCGCGGTGAAGGCGGTCGAGCACCTGGTCGAGGCGGGCGGCCTGCCGGTGAACGTGCGCTTTCTCATCGAGGGTGAGGAGGAGATAAGCGGACGCTCGCTGCCCCGCTACCTGCGCGAGAACGCCAAGCAGCTCGACACCGACGCCGTCCTGGTGTGGGACAGCGGCTTCGACGAGGCCGGCCGGCCCACGCTGGCGACCGCGCTGCGCGGCTTGATTTACCTCGAGCTGCATGCGCGGGGAACCGCGGTGGACGTCCACTCAGGACTCTTCGGCGGTGTGGTACCCAACCCCATCAACACGCTGGCCCGCATCATCGGCGAGCTCAAGGGCCGCGACGGCCACGTCACGATCCCCGGCTTCTACGACAAGGTCCGGCCGCCCAGCCGGGCGGAGCTGGAAGCCTGGCGGCAGTTCGAGCCGAAGTTCGCCGCTGAAGCGATGCGCATGTCCGGCACGCGGGTGCTGGAGGGCGAGCCGGACTACATGGCGGTCGAGCGTGCGGGGAGCCGCCCGACCCTGGATGTCAACGGGATCCTGGGTGGGTTCGTCGGCGAGGGACAGAAGACGGTCATCCCGGCCACTGCTTTCGCCAAGATCAGCACGCGCCTGGTCCCCGACCAGGACTGGAAGACGATCCTCGAATCGTTCGAGGCTTACGTCCAGACCCTGACCACGCCGGGTGTCGAGCTTCGCGTTGACTTGCTCAGCGCCGCGCCCCCGGTGACCTGCTCGGTCGACCATCCCGCCGCGACCGCCCTGACCGACGCGTTTCGAGAAGCGTTCGGGAAGGAGACGGCGCTGATCCGGATGGGCGGATCGATCCCGGTCGCGGTCGACTTTCAGGAGGCGCTTGGCGCCCCACTTGTCATCAGCGGCATCGAGCAGGCTGACGCGGCCATTCACTCACCGAACGAGCACCTGGTCGTCGACCAGTACCACATCGGGATCGAGGCCCTGATCCGGTTCATCTGCAAGCTCGGCGAACGCGGCGCGTAACGCGGGCCTGTATCCCCGATCGGGGCTTTGGGGCTCCACTAAATTCCCAGGAGAGAACCTATGACCAGATATCTCCGCGACCTTGCGCTCGGAGCCGCCTGTATCGCGACCTTCGCGCTGGCGACCGCCGCGCCCGCACTGGCGATGCAGAGCCCGACCACGGGCCAGCCCGGCGCTCCGACTAACACGTGCGGCACCGCCAACCCTGTTACGCCGGGGAACTCGGCTTCATCTCCAGGGTCGCCTTTTAACACCGCGGGCCAGGCCGGCAACGTTTACGCCGGCAACCCAGGCACGGCATCCCTGGCGTCGAACAGCACCGCCACCGTTTCGCAGTACGACGCCGCATGCGTGAGGCTCAGCCACTAACCGATTCGTGAGGCAAACCTGCTCGCGCAGGCGAGCATGTCCTTGACCAAAAACTTCACAACCTTCGCGACGGAGGTTCGGCTGCTGAGAGAACGAGTCTAGAGGGGGAGCGCTTGGCTCCCCCTCCCCGCTTCGACTACATCAGGCCGACGACGTGGCCCTCCGGGTCGGCGAACAGAGCGATCGTGATCTCCGGCGCGACCTCTGTGAGCGGCATCAGGATCCGCCCGCCGAGCTTCTCGATCTTCTCGAGAGTCGCCTTCGGGTCGTCGGTTCTGACGTAGAAAGTCACGCCGCCCGGCATGCCCTGAGGGGCATCGCCGATGCCGCCCGTGAGCGACTTGTCGTCGTTGCGCACGTACCCGTACCCGCCGGGGTTGTTGGTATCCAGCTTCCAGCCGAACGCCTCGCCGTAGAAGTGCTGCAGCGCCTTCCCGTCCTTGCCTGTGACTTCGAAATTCGCCATCTGTCGTCCATCGGCCCCGACGTTGCCTGATTCCATCTTCGAGCACCCCCGGCTGGCCGCCGGTGCCGGCCATTGCGGCATTGGCCGGGTACGCAATTACCGTGGGTGCCGGCAACTGCGGGGAATTTCGTGCGGCTGGCCCCGCCAGGAGTGGGGACATCACGTGTGTGAGCGCGCTACCTGTTCAGTAATGGAAGAGCGCGCTTGGGGTGAGGGCCGCCGAAGGTAGTGACTGCGGTCCGGCTCCCACGCGATTCATCGCACTCACGTTGAAGGTGTAAGTGGTGCCATTGGCCAATCCGTCGACGATGAGTGTCTCCGGGACTGGAAACCCAGTGACGGTCCGCACCAGCGCGGGCCTCCCCGCCGCGTACGCGGTGACCGTATAGGCCGTTACCGCAGCGCCTCCATCCCAGGCCGGAGCCGACCAGCACACGGTCGCCAGCGCCGGTCCGGGAACCGCCGTGACCGCCATTGCCGGGTCGGGGACTTCCGCCGGTATCGGTGACGTCCCTCCGATGACGCTCAAGTAGGGCGCAGACTGGCCGGTGGCGCTTCTCAATGCGGTCCAGCTTTCCGTACCGGACAAGGTCCCGGACGCACCATCCTCGGACAACACCCCGGTGAACTGCATGCGCTCCAAACCGGTGCTCTGGGCGTAGCGGTTGACGCTCTGCCACTCGCTCGCGTTCACGGTGTTGTAGATCTCCGGTAAGGGGCACGCGGGCGCCGCTTGCCACGCGACGCGGTAGACGGCGGCCGGCGACCACCCCGGTTCGTTCGGCACGTAATCGCCATAGTCGACCATCAGCCCGGTCCGGCTCGCAGTGCACGGCTTGGCCGCTTTGGATGCTGCTGCGTAACCGTCGACCCAGGCGCCGGTGGTCGGGCCGTCATACCAGTTGCCGTCGCTCGACTGCTCGATGTCATTGCCGGCCCAGATCGCAACCGGGGCGGGAAGCATGCGCGCCACGCCGGCGATCGGGTTGACGACAGAGCCGAACCATGCCTGGCCGTGCGACGACATCTGCGCCGGCGTCATGGTGCTGCCGGGAATCGCGGCCGTCAGGCTGTTGCTTGTGCCCGCGGCGAGGATGTAGCCCGGTGAGGCGGATCTTTTCGGGTTCGTCTGGTAGCCACGAAGCCATGCCTGGGCAAGGATCACGAGAGTGCCGTCAGGGGTGCAGCTCTGGCTGTTGAAGAGCTGCGTGCCCCAGGCGAGAGTTGTCGTCTCAAAACAAGGGGCGCCGAAGTCGAGGATCGTGATCCCGCCTGTGGACGCGGCCCCTTCGATGGCACCGTCGCTGTAGAGGGGACATTCGGTGGTTGCGCTCAAACCGCAGACGTCGATGTACGAGCCGAAGACATAGAAGGACGTAGAAGCCGCCGGCGCGCCTGCGGCAGCGGCTGCCGTTCGGTGGCCTGCGACTGTAATGATCTGCAGGTCGTTTCCGGTCCGGGCGTCCCTCCCGTCCACGACGAGTGAGGTCGGCCCGATCGCTCGGCAGCTCGTCGGATGGATGATCAGGCGACTTACCGACACGTTCAGGCATGAGGTGGACCCGCTGCGCAGGATCGGGTGCATGCTCTGCGACTGGCCGTTTGAGCCCAACATGGTCATCGCGGCGATCGCGCCGACGAGGGCGAGAGCTCGTGTCACGTTACTTGGCATTGTTTCCACTGCAAGCGCGGGCATAGTAAGCCGCTTCGTCCGCTGGGAGAGTACGGCCTTCCGGCCTGGCTGCTGACGGGGTCGTTCAGGGGCCGGGTGCAGCGAGACGCAGAGGTGTCCGGCTGGCGATGAGGTCGAAGTCGGCGTCGGCATGGAGCAAGGACGCATCGGCGTTGATGGCGACGACCGCAATCAGGCAGTCGACCAACCGGCGGACGGTGAGTCCCGCGCGCCGGCACGTGCGGTACATGGCAGCGGCTTCCTCGTAGTCCGACAATCCCCGCACTGGGATCATCTGGCATCCGAGCACGAGCCTTCGCAGCATTCGTAGGTGGCTGTCATCTCTTGCGCCCGCAAGCACCTCCATTACGATCGGTTCGGTCGTGGCAAGCGATGCGTGGCCAGTCAGGAGAGCGCGCACACGGTCGTTAACGGGGCTCCCCGTGGCGCGCAAGAACTCGACCCACGCCGACGAATCAACCAGGACTAGCCCGCCGCGCGCCGCGATTTCCTCAACTCCGCGAGGTCGCCATCCCAGCCCGATCCCTCGAGAGCGAGCGCCTGTGCCAATTCCAGAGGTTCATCCACGAGCCGACGAAGGGCCAGGTCGACCGCCTCGCGCTTCGTCCTCAGCCGATACCTGCGCATCACCTCGTCGACGAGACGATCGTCCAGCTCCACATTGGTGCGCATCGCTACACCATCATACACGCGAACCACTGGGCAGTCCCTTTCGAGGACGCGATACGCAAGTTGTGTTGCGCAGACTGCGGTATTGGCTTAGTGCGGCTGATTCCCTCTTCCAGGCGCGAAGCGCGTTCAGGAAATCGGCTTCGGTTGGGATGTAGCTGTCTTTGTTACGTGATCGCGCGCACTCTATGCGCCGCTCAGTCGCCTAGTCGGCAACATGAAAGGGAGAATCGCGGCTGTGACAGACCCGGTCGCCTCCTGTTCTTCAGGTAGGGCCGATTCAGGACTTGTGTCTCGCCCGAAGCGTTGGGGCTAAGTTCACGTCGCCCGGCGCCGTTTCCTACCGCCCCCCGAGACGAGGCGCACGATCATAAGCAGGATGACCGCGCCCGCGAAGGCCACGACCATCTCGCTAATGAGCGGGTGGCCGATCACCAGCACGTTGACGTGGAAGATGCTCGTCACGAACCCTGCCATAAAGGCGCCTAGTATCCCGATCACGATGTCGCCGAAGAGGCCCAGCCCGTGACCCAGCGCAACGCGGCTGGCGAGGAAACCGGCAACCAGTCCAACCAGGCACCAGATCAGGATCGTGCCCCAATCAAGGTTGATCGCGGTCCCGTTGACGGTAATGGCCATCTCGATTACAGGATGGTCAGTCGTCCGTAACAGACGCAGCAACTCTGGCCGCTTCGTGGCGGAGAGGGAGAGATTTGTCGCCTCTCAACTCGCGGGACTACCTGCTGATCCCATGAGCCGCTTCACTACGCAAATACCTTCGAGACTCGGCGGAGCGTCGTTACTGTGCTTGCCTCCCGCCGTACTCGTCAGGTAGCAGTCGTTCCAGTGCCGACCGGCGAACGCGAATAATGGAGAAGCTGCCTACTTGGGCCCGACCAACTTCCTGCGCAATTTCATGTTCGCGAAAGTCGCTCTCTTTCAGGCCGCGGCTCCGCAGCCAATCCGCCCATAGGCGAGTTGCCTCGCTCAAACGAGTGTGCGGGATGACCTCGATGAAATCGTCTTCGCTCACGAACTGAAATTCTCCTCTTCGACCTTGGCAGCCGGACCTCGGAAGTGCGAGGAGCGTGAGGCGTCCAACTTCAGCTTGGACCAGAGGGCGTGTGGCGGGGCATCGTAGATACTTTTCGAACTCTCGTCGGGCCCGGCTTGGTGCCGAACCCGGCTCACTCGTAGCGGAGAGTTTCCGCCACCCGTAACCGGGCCGCGCTGAGGGCGGGGATCACGCTGGCCAGGGTGGCGATCACGACGGTGAAGATCAGCATCGGCAGCAGGTTGAGGGGGTTGAAGGCAAAGCCTATGTTGATGAGAACGGCTCCGATCAGGCTTATGAAGCCGTAGGCCGCCGGGAGGCCGAGCACCACGGCCAATACCCAGGCGATGCCCGCTAAGGCGAGGCCCTCGATCCAGAAGACCGCGGCCACCCGCGCCCCGGTCGCGCCGAGCGAGCGCAGCACACCGATCTCCCGACGCCGCTCGAGAACCGAGGTGGTGAGTGTGTTGAAGAGACCGAGGATGCCGACCAACGCGACGATCGCGGCCACCGCATAGAGCAGCAGGTAGAGCACCTGGAACTGGTTCTCGTTGCGCTTGATGTTTTGCGCGTTCGTAGTCACGACAGGCGCCAGCCCCTCGCCGGTCAGCTTGTCGTCGAGCCGGTTTGCTGTCTCATCGACCGCCTTCTGGGAGTGGTCCTCGGTGGCGATCATGAAGCTGCTCGCGAGGCCGGCCGGCCGGTCCTCGAACTCGTAGAGTTGGCCGATTGGCGTCAACCCGACGCCGATCGTCCCAATGCCGCCGTTGAGGTCATGGACGATTCCGATCACCTGGAAGGTCTCCGCCTTGGCGCCCAGCGACAGGGGTAGGCCGTCGCCGACATTGAGGCCGGCCTTGGACGCCAGCTGCTCGTTGACCAGGACGACGCCCATCTCGCCTGGGCGGAACCAGCGGCCGCGAAGCACGTCTCGCCGGTAGAGCTTCGGGTCGTCCTCGGTGCCGGTGAGGATGACT
>Ga0073928_10002779_pt1 | contig 29102 bp, 22 predicted proteins | sample PaiPotPPA55metaG_FD_76969 | JGI IMG/M metagenome (GOLD analysis project Ga0073928, IMG submission 76969) | Iron sulfur acid spring bacterial and archeal communities from Banff, Canada, to study Microbial Dark Matter (Phase II) - Paint Pots PPA... ...
CCGCCCGCCTGACGAACTTTTAAAAGACTCAGAGCACGAATAACAAACGCTGCCGTCGGGTCGGAATAAGGTAAAGCTAGTAAAACCCATGTGCGACGACTGTACAATGCATTAGGCACAATGTGCCCGAGCGGAACTCTTAGCTTGCCAGCCGCCGCCTTCCTTCTCGTTCGCGAGCGGCGGGGCGGGCCCGCATCGGTTTTTTTCGCTTTTGGGCTTCCGACTCCTGCAGGCTGCGTTTCAGCGCCTCCATCATATCGATGACGGGCGCACGCTTGGGTGGCTCCTCTTCTGCGATTGTCTTCCCTTCCCGTTTCGCTTCGATCAGCGCTTTCAACCTCTCTTGGAACGTGTCGTGATACTGTTGCGGCTTGAAATCCTCAGCGAGGCTTTCCACGAGCTGCTCGGCAAGCTTTATCTCCTGCGGTCTTAGCTTCACATCAGCGATCTTTCCGTAACCCTCTACTTTCCGAATTTCATTCACGAAATACATGGTGTGAATGGTCAGTCCATGGCTTCTCGGCCGAATAAACACGGCATATTCGCGCTGGTGCATCGTTACCCTGGCGATGCCCACACGATCGGAGTCTTCCAAGGCTTTGACCAGGAGGACGTATGGCTTTGGATTGTCCTTCTCCGGCATGGCCAGGTACGAGGACTCAAAAAATATCGGGTCGATCTGCGAGCCCTTAACAAACGCTTGGATCTCCATCGCCTTGCCAGACGGCGGAGTAATTTTCTTCAACTCCTCATTTTCGATCAGGATGTAGTGGCCCTTCTCGTATTCATAGCCCTTCACTACCTCGGAGCGCTCGACGATGCGATGGCAGGTCGGGCAATACAGAGGTTGGCGCAAGCGCGTGTGACACTTTTTGTGAATCTGGTGCAGGTTGATGCGCTCGCTACGCGCTGCCGGAAACAACCGAATGGGAATGCTGAGCAGGCCAAAACTGATGGAGCCCTCCCAGACCGAAGCAGCCATCTACTTTCCTCCTGGACAAATGGTTAGGTGGGGCAAGACAACCGCACAATAGGGTAAAACCTTCATGCGCTTGGATTTTGAGGAAGTAAACGTGGGCCGGAAAACCTGTGAACGCGTGTTGTTGCGTCGGGCACCGACTGACGCCTTGAGGCATTTCGCGACGCCTATCCCGCTAGGGCGCACTATAATGCGATAAGAATGCCCGTGCTTACGGAATACCGTCGAAAGCGCCGCTTCGGGGACACGCCCGAGCCTCGAGGAAAAAAAGCACGCAAAGACGAAAAGATTTTCGTCATTCAAAAGCATGCTGCGCGACGGCTTCATTATGATTTGCGCCTCGAAGTCGGCGGGGTGCTGAAATCCTGGGCTGTTCCTAAAGGACCTTCGCTCAATGCTGGAGACAAACGTTTGGCTATCCAGGTGGAAGACCACCCATTTGATTACCGCACGTTTGAAGGAACCATTCCCGAAGGAAACTACGGCGCCGGCGAAGTCATCATCTGGGATCAAGGGACGTACGAACCGGAGGGACCTCTCAACGCGGCCGAGCAGCTCGAACACGGCGAACTGAAGTTCCGTTTGCATGGCCACAAACTGAACGGAAGCTTCGTGCTGGTGAAGTTGAAACACAGCCGAGGCAAAAATGAATGGTTGCTGATCAAGCATCGAGACGACCACGCCGACGCGATGTGGAATGTCGAAGAACACGGCGAATCCGTAGTCAGCGGCCGCCCTATTCCCAAGACACACAAGGAAAAACAAAAAGAAAAGCGTTCTGTCCAAGACTCAACTCCTCCGAACCCGGCGGAGTTGCCCGGAGCACGCAGCGCACCGATGCCGCGCGACATTTCCGTTACGCTGGCCAAACTCGCGGACAATCCATTCTCGGACCCAAACTGGCTTTTTGAGATTAAGTGGGATGGCATTCGCACCGTCGCATTTGTAAACAATGGCGATGTGCGCTTATTTTCTCGCTCCAAACGCGATGTCACCGCGGAGTTTCCTGAGTTTCAGGATTTGGTGAAGCACTTGCGCGCCGGCACCGCCATTCTCGACGGCGAAATCGTCACGCTGGACGAAAATGGGCGCAGTGATTTCCAGAAACTGCAAAACCGGTTCGGCGTCAGTAAGCCTTCCCAGAAGCTAATAAACGAAGTCCCGCTGACCTACTACCTTTTCGATATTCTCTATTGCAACGGCTTCGACGTGCGCAAAACCCCGCTGCTGCAGCGAAAGGAATTGTTACGTCAGGTACTTCGGGGCGAGAACCGTGTGCGCTACTCCGAACACCAGCTCGAAAAAGGCAAAGAGCTGTATGCCGCCGCGGAGAAACAGGGACTCGAAGGAATCGTCGGAAAGCAGATCGAAAGCCCTTATACCGGAAACCGCACAAGCTTCTGGCTCAAATTTAAAATCGTAAACGAACTTGACGCTATAATTGTAGGTTGGACCGCGCCCCGGCGCACACGCCAGTATTTTGGAGCGCTGGTCCTTGCTTTATACGACGAAAAGAAGGAGTTGCAGTTTATCGGCAGCGTGGGCACCGGCTTCGATCAAAAAACCCAAAAGGATCTGCTCGCGAAACTGGAAAAGCTTCGCGTCGCGCGCTCACCGCTCCGTAATCCCCCTAAATTGCGCGAACACGTCGAATGGGTGCGGCCGGAAATGGTTGCAAGAATAAAGTTCGCGAATTGGACCGAAGACAATCACCTTCGCGCGCCCGTTTTCCTCGGTATTCGCAAAGATCGCACTCCGGAAGAATGTACGTTCAGCGCGGCGCGGCCGGAACATGCCCGCGTCGAGGCGTCTGTCCCGACCCGAAACTCGGCACCAAAGAAAGTGGAAGCGCCGTCAGAAGACGCAAGCTTTGAAGAATTGGCTCACGGCAAAGCGGAGAGCCTGCGCTTGCAAGTCGACGGCAGGACGCTCGCTCTCACGCATTTGAACAAGATTTATTTTCCGGAATCGGGTATTCGGAAGCGTGACCTGCTCGCGTATTACTACCGGATTTCAAACAATATACTTCCTTTCCTCAAAGATCGGCCCTTGGTAATGCGCCGGTACCCGAACGGAATTGAGGGAAAGAGCTTCTTTCAAAAGGAAGCACCGGAATCGATTCCAGACTGTATCCAGCGCGCCCGCGTGTATTCGGATGAGCGTGGCGGCGAAATGGATTACGTCATGGCGCAAGACCGCCCGTCGCTTCTCTTTTTCACCAATCTCGGCTGCATCGACCACAATCCATGGTCCAGCCGCTTCGACCGTCAGGACTATCCCGACTATGTCTTTTTTGATCTCGATCCCACGCCGGAGACGCCCTTCACCACGGTGCTTCGCGTCGCGCGCGCAATTTACAAAGTCTTGCTCTCAACGCGCCTGGTCTGTTTTCTGAAAACTTCGGGCGCGACCGGGTTTCACATCTACGTGCCTCTCGAGCCGATTTACAAATACGAGCAGACGCGCACTTTCGCCGCGATTATTAGCCAGATCGTCGCTTCCGAACTGCCCCGCGAAACGACGCTGGAGCGCAGCATCCGCAAGCGCCCGGCTGGACGCGTGTTGCTCGATGCATTGCAGAACGCTAAGGGCAAGCCCCTGGCCGCGGTCTATTCCGCAAGGGCTCACCCCGGAGCCACGGTGTCGACTCCGGTGACCGGTGACGAGCTAATGAAGGGCAATATCGACCCCGACGCGTGGACGATCAAAACTCTGCCCGCACGGCTGCGAGCTACCGGCGATTTGTGGAAAGATTTTTGGGACAACCGCCAAAGCTTGGACACGGCGCTAGACGCGTTGAGTCAGCGCGTTTCTGGACAAAAGCAAAAATCGGCTTGAAACAAAACGGCGGCTGGATGTTCTGTCGCACACCAGCCGCCGGAAGTTGCGATAGGGGCCTAGAGGTTCAGGCTCGTGCCCCGCGTGCTTTTCCACGCGGTGCTTCCTCCTCGCCTTCCTCGCTTCCCTCTTCCTTCGCCTGCACGTTAATTTCTTCAGCCAATTGCGTAAGTTTCTCGTCGGTTTCTTTCTCTTCCTCAAGCGTCTTTTCCAACAGGCTGCTGGCTTCGTTTTCCCCCAACAAGTCCGCCCATGTTCTTACGCATCCATAAGCCGCGATTTCATAATGCTCGACGCGCTGCGCCGCTGAAATCAGCGCTGCATCCATGACCTCGCCCTCATAATCCTCATCCATGATCTCCTCACCCTCCTTGAGGATACCCATCATGCCGGCGCACTTTTTCCCCGAAGCCTTTTCGCCCATGTTGTCGAATATCTCCTTTAGGCGATCCACGTGACCCTTGGTCTGCTCCAGGTGTTCCTCAACAGCGGAGCGAAGCTTCTCTGACGTTGCGGCCTTGGCCACTTTCGGCAGAGCTTTGACCAACCGGTTCTCCGCGTCATACAGGTCCTTCAACTCGTCCACATACAATTCCATCAATGCGTTGTGCTCCATTGCTACTCTCCTTTTGGCAATCTTCCGAGACTCTCGCGTTTCGCGGGCCTAGTGCGAAGGTAGAAGTTAGGCGGTGCGGCGTCCATACACGAATGTCTCTAACCTTTTCCTAATGAGTGCGTAACAAGGCGCAGAGTTTGAGACGCAATGCGTTAGTTAGCCGTGATCCGTTTATGCGCGGACCAAATGGGTGGAGCTCAAACGTTAGCGCCGCTGGGGTCTTCTGTTCTTCCTCATCGGGCCGTTGCTGTATGGAACCGGACCCAGCGTCGCCATAGGGTGGACTGGCCCAGTGCCGGGAGAGGAAATAACGGATGCCCGAATCATTGTTTGCCAAAGGTAACTGGACAAGTTGGGTGACAAGAGATGTCGCTTTATTCGCACTTCTTGGGACGCTTAGCTTCACTTCGCCTGCCTTGACTTCGCCATCGTCGCCGGCGCGCGCGCAAAATCCGGACAATACCGAAGCAAATCGACCTGGCAATACTCCCACGGCAGCGCGCGCAGATCAGCAAGGCCAATCCGCGTACGATCGTGAGCTGGCGCGCAAAATACGGAGAGCGGTTGTCACGGACAAATCGCTTTCCACTTATGCGCACAACGTCAAGATCATCGCGCAAAACGGCGTGGTCACACTGAAAGGACCTGTGCGTTCCGAAGAAGAAAGAAATGCGGTCAAGGCGAAGGCGGCGCAGATCGCCGGCGCTGACAGCGTAAAGGATGAAATGAGCGTTCGCGCCAAAAGCTAGTCAAACAACCACGCAAAATTTTCGAATGGCACGAACGGCACCACTTGCCAGCTTGCCGATCTCACTCACGCAGCAAACCTTTTTTTTCTGAGGGCCGCAAACTTACCGGCGAACTACACCACTCGGCGACTTGAGAAACGCATCATCTCCTTCGCGTCCTTCGCGAACGCGCCGTCCGCGTTGGGGAGAGCTTCTGGAACTAGGAGGATTTATGGCGGCAAAAAGCAAGAAGTGCGAACATCCACCTTGCACTTGTATGGCGAGTGAAGGCAGTAGATATTGCAGCGTGGAGTGCGAGGCTATGGAAAAGACGCCGGACCTCGACTGTCTTTGCCCTCACTCCGACTGCAAGGGAAAAATCGTTTAGTCATTTGGCCAGCAGTAGAACGTCTCATGTCGAAGTAGCGCCGCAATTCCATCGGTGATCTGCGAGACTTTCGACTTTGACACTGCCCCTTGGATTCCCATCTTCTCGTCTTCCCTAACCACGAAAGTCGAGAGTTGAACAGTGCATAGCAGGATTTGGACGTTGGGCTCCAGCTTGGCTACCTCGCGGGCTGTGTCGAACCCATTCATCCCCGGCATGGCCAGGTCCAGCAGCAAAATGTCGGGGTGCAATTCGCGCGCCCGTGCTATCGCGTCGGGCCCGTCGACGGCCTCGCCACACACGTCCCAATCCTCGTGGTTTTGAATCACACCTCGCAGCCCGCGCCTCACGGTGGCATTGTCGTCGGCAATGAGAATTCGCTTCATGGACCTGGACTTACGTCAAAATGTCACGTTGGATGCCTAAGATTCAATAGAGCTTTTGCTGCAATCAGTAGGTAGGCTCAACGCGCACCAAGAAACCTAGGTCGTCGACGCCTGCAACCTGCCTTATCCTGGCGTATCTAACTTGAGGGTCTGCCTACACACATGGGTGCAACGCTATCCGCAAATGCAGCACGAATACCGCGATGGGGCTTGCCGCCCTGGACCATCGAATTCCATTCCGAGCCTCTCACGGTGCCGGAAGAAGTTGATTTCGCTATTGTCGGCGGAGGCTTCACTGGCTTAGCCGCAACCGCTTGGCTGCGACATCTGGAACCCAATAAACGCGTCGCGCTCTTCGAAGCCAGCCGCATTGGCGCGGGTTCCAGCGGACATACCGGCGGCATGACGCTCTCGGGAACGGCAGGAGGAGATCTGCCGGGCCTCGGAGATGTGCTCGGTGGTCTGTCCAATATTTTGCGGGATTTGGAAGTCCGCTGCGATCTGACACTCCCCGGCGCATTCGAGATCGGCCGGGAGGGCGTAATGCCGAATTCGCCAATTATGTGGAACGATTCCGGCACTCTGGGCGTTACGCGAGAAGTGCCCGGCGGCACCATTCATCCAGGCAAGATGCTCAGTGGCTTGGCGCAGGCGGCAAGCGAACGCGGCGCGCTGATTTTAGAAAATGCTCCAGTGGAGAGTCTGACCATTGAGGAATCGCCCGTCCTCAATGTCCAGGGAAACCCAGTGCGAGCCAGATGCGTGCTGCTCGCGACAAATGCCGAATCCTTGGAACTGAGCGGTCTTTCAGGCCAAGTGCAGCCGAAATTCACGTTGGCGGTAGCAACGGAGCCGCTGTCCACGGAACAGATCTCTGCGCTAGGACTCGCGTCGGGAAAGCCGTTTTACACGGTCGATCTGCCGTACCTATGGGGTCGCGTTTTTGAACGGAACCGCGTAATTTTCGGAAGCGGATTGGTGCATCTAGAAGATTGGCGGGAGTTACTTACGCTGAATGTGGCGGAAGGCCACCCAGCGGAACTTCTCACCGACCTCGAAAGACGCGTGCGCGATCTACATCCCGTGCTGCGCGGCGTGCGCTTAAGCCATCGCTGGGGCGGACCCATTCTGATTGCGGATAAGTGGGAGCCGGTGTTCCGCCGGCACGCGTCTCATCGCGATGTAATTGTGCTGGGGGCGTACAGCGGACACGGGGTTGCGCTTTCAGTTTACTTGGGCGCGTGGGCGGCGGAGGCCATGCTCGGCAAAAAGGACTTGCCGCAGTGGGAAGGCAACACTAATACGCTGGACAGAGAAAATTATTTAACGCGAATGCTTGAAGCGATTTCTGTACGGAAGCCACTTCCGCTAGGTACCTAACCTCACGGGACAGCCGTTTTGCAACTCGTTGAACAAATTTGGTCCCGCGTAACCTGCGGTTTTTCTTACATTTAATTTCAAAAGTCCCTGAAGTACCACATTCGGCGACGTTGCGAGTACTTTAGACTCAGCCTTTAGTACTTTTGGTCGCCTACTTTTTAGAACCTTCTCCTTCGTTGCATTTATTCCTAGCCTCACAGAGTGCCAGCCGATTCAAACGCAGCGGCCGAACCAACTAAGCCCGGCGGGAGTGTCGTTGTGACGGAAAACGCAGTTCGTGTCCTGGTGGCCAATCGCCCACGCCTTCTTCGCGAGATGGTGCTCTCCACACTTTCCGAACAAGCGGGCATTGCCGTGGTAGGCGAAGCGGAAGATGAACGCGAAGTGCCGGAGTTGGTAGAAAAAACCAAGCCGGACTTTTTGCTGATTGGAATGGATGAAGACCGGAAGCGTCCACGGATTTGCGACGTGTTGCTGAAGCAATATCCGTCGCTGCGAATTATTGCGGTGGCTCCCTCTTCGAGTTTGGGAATTTTTTATTGGGCGTCGCTTGAGATTCATTCCGCGACGTTGGAAGCAAGTGAGGAAGGATTACTGGAAGTGATCCGAAAGAAGGATGCGCTTCCGGGAGGGCGAATCTCTTGAGGATTTTGCCGGCTACGCGAAGCAGGTCAGACAATTGGCTGCCATTGAGTTTGCAGCGCCCGATTGCGTTGTTGCTCGCGTGGACCCTGGCCATCGGACCGCTCGGCGCCGCGGGCCAGCAGCAAGGCGGTTCGCAAGGACGGGACGATTCAAACGCCCAGAAGAGGCAGACAGGATTTGAACGGCGGCCATCCTCTTCCGATTTGGTTTCGGAAAATTTGTCACGGGTCGCAGCTACCGCAGACCAAATTTTGGCGGCGGTGAATAAAGATTCAGGGCTCATGGTGGAGTTGAAGGCGATTTACGCGCAAGAGGCGGGATTGCATGGGCAAGTGCTGGAGGAGAAAGACTTGACCGACGCGGCCGTGGAATCTCGGCTCCGGCAGGATTTGCGATTGCGGATGCTCGCGACGAAGCTCTTGCAGCGTTATGGCTATTTGCTGCCACGCATCAATCCGGATTCGGACATGGCGGAAGAACGCATGCTGTACATGCGCCAGAAAGCGGCGGACATGCAGCGGGCTGCGACAAGACAAGACTTTGCCGGACAACTACCGCTGGCGCAGGCGGCGGGATGCGATCCACGCGCGGAGTTGAGCTGCCTGGCAGGACAATCCGGCGCGATGGGTGTGGGCTCGTCGGGAACATCGCCGAATAACGGCACACCGCGACAGTCAGAACCGCAGGAGCAGGCACCCGGCCTCGATTATTCAAGCAAATCGCCAGAGATTCGGACGGCCAGCGCGCCGCAGAGCAGCAACCCGGAGACGTTACTGGCTTCCGCAAAGCTTGGGGACGGCGGAGGCTCAACGAGCATCAATCCGCCAACGGGCATGCCGAAGTCCCTGGCGGCAACCGGTGATATGCCCATTCCCGCTTCGCAGTCCGACGCTCTCATGGCGATGGCTTTAAGTTCCGCGCTCGCATCCCCGGGAAAGCCCGGCGCGTCCGAATCGCCTCGGAGCGGCGGGATCGATATGGAGCAACTGCTAAGCGCATATCGCAACATTCAACCGTCGACACCAGACCTGGAACCGGTCCGCATGGTGCATCAGCCGAATCCCTACGCGAATGTTCCTGCTTTGTATGACTTGTACGTGCAAGCGGCTGCCACGAACCAGCCGACGCAGCGTTTCGGTTTGAACGTCTTCCAGCGAGGTGCCGCAAAAACGGATTTATTGCCGATGGATTTGCCCGTGGGCCCAGATTACGTGGTCGGACCGGGCGACGGCCTAGCGATCGATCTGTGGGGCGGAGTTTCACAGCGAATTACGCGGACAGTGGATCGCGAAGGGCGCGTTTCTTTACCGGAGGCGGGGCCGCTATTGGTATCGGGAAAAACGTTGGGAGATATACAAGACCAGGTGCAAAGAATTTTGCGCACGCAATTTCGCGATGTGTCCGCGGATGTTTCACTCTTGCGGCTGCGCACCGTACGCGTGTACGTGGTCGGAGAAGTAGCGGCACCCGGCGCATATGACATCAGCTCGCTTTCGACGCCGTTGAACGCGCTTTTTACCGCGGGCGGAGTGACGCAGCGGGGCTCACTGCGGCAATTGGAGCATTATCGCGGAAATCAGTTACTGGAAAAGGTTGATGCGTACGATCTCTTGCTGCGCGGAGTGCGGCGCAATATGGAGCGCCTCGAAGGCGGAGACTCGCTGCGGGTGCCACCATTGGGCGCGACGGTCACCGTTGATGGAATGGTGCGACGGCCTGCAACGTACGAGATTCGAGCTGAAAAAAATCTAGAGGATGTTCTGGATTTGGCGGGCGGAATTCTGCCTGCCGCGGCTTTGCGGCACATCGAAGTACAACGGCTTGTGGCGCACGAAAACCGCACGATGTTCAGCTTGGACCTTGGCGAAGCAAGCGACACGGAAGCCGTGCGCGAGCAGATGCGGCAGTTTGCCGTACATGACGGGGATCAAATCCACATTTTCCCGATCGCTCCTTACAACACGGCGGCGATCTATCTCGAGGGCCACGTACTTCGGCCGGGACGCTACTCGTATCGGGACGGGATGAAGCTCACGGACGTCATCGCGTCGTACAAGGATTTGCTGCCGGAGCCTTCGGGACGCTACGCGGAAATTATTCGGTTGAAGGCGCCGGATTACCGGCCCGTAGTTGAGAGCTTCGATTTGACAAAGGCGCTGGAGAACCCAGCCGCCGCTCCGGAATTGCACCCGCTCGACACCGTGCGAATTTTTGGCCGCTACGACTTTGAGCCTGCGCCGGAAATTATTGTGTCCGGCGAGGTACGCTCGCCCGGCCGCTATGGAACTTCCGGGCAGCAGCACTTGCGAGATGTCTTGTATCAAGCCGGAGGCGTTTCGCCGGACGCGTGGCTCGATTCGGCTCAGGTCTTTCGCATTCAGCCGGACGGCACCACAAAGGTATTCAGCGTTAATTTGCGGAACGCGCTGGACGGCAACGCGCTGGACAATTTGCTCCTCGAACCGCGCGACCGCGTACTCGTACACCGCCAGCCGGAGCTCGTGGAGCCCCGCAGCGTCTACGTGCAGGGAGACGTCGCGCATCCCGGCCGCTATCCGCTTGCGGGAAATATGCATGCTTCGGACTTAGTTCGCTCCGCTGGAGGACTGCTACGCAGCGCCGCCGCGGAAGACGGCGAGCTGTCCCACTACGTAGCAAAAACGAGCGATTCGTCGCCGACGCCCGTGAACGTTGCGGTGAACTTGCGAGCTGCGCTAGAGGGAGACGCCGAGCACGATGTAATCCTCAACTCGGGCGATGTGCTAACTGTTCCGGAAAAAACAGGCTGGAAAGACGTCGGTTCCTCAGTTTGGTTGCGCGGAGAGGTGCGCCACCCGGGCACTTATGGAATCCACACTGGCGAGCGACTCAGCGAGGCCTTAGAGCGCGCAGGGGGCTTCTCGTCCGACGCGTATCCGTATGGCGCGGTGCTGACGCGCCGCGAGGTGCGCGATTTGGAGATGAAATCTCATCAAGAGCTGGTGCAGCGGGTGAAAAATGAGCAACTCGCGTTGAAGGCGCTGCCCGAAAACACGGAAGACCAAAAAAATCTCAAATTGACGGCGATGGCGCAGGTGCAAACCACGCTCGACCAGTTGCAAGCTAATGCGCCGCTTGGCCGCGTAGTGATTCATGTTCGCGGCGACGTGAAGGAGTGGAAGAACACAGATGCCGACCCAGTGTTGCGCGATGGCGACGAGTTCGCCGTGCCCAAGAAGGCCAACTACGTCATGGTTACCGGTCAAGTGTTCAATCCAACTTCGATCGGTTACCGCCCGGGGCGTAGCGCCAAATGGTATTTGGGCCAGTCCGGAGGATTCACGCAGCTTTCCAATCGTCAGGCGGCGTTTGTGATTCGCGCGGATGGTTCCGTGCTCGCCGCAAAGAACAACTCCGGTTGGTTTAGCGGCGACCCGTTGAACACAGTGTTGAAGCCGGGCGACACGATCGTGGTGCCCGAGAAGGCGCCGAATGTCGGGGGACGTAATTGGCCGCTAACAATGCAGATGGCGCAGGTCGCCGCGTCGGCAGCGTTCACTGCGGCGTACCTTGTGAAATGACCATGCCCGCAGGAATGCGAAGGAGAGCAACGATTTTGCTTTGTGAGTGGAGCATCGTAACGGCAGCTATGGCGAGCCAAGGATTCGCTGCGTCCCCCCAGGCGCAAGAACCGCAGGCCGGCTCCAGCGTGCGAAGCTCGGCGGCTGACGATGCGGCGGACACTGCGCCGCCTAAGCGCGAGATCGGCAAACTCGGGCCCGAACCAAGGGAGGGCGTGTCGCGAAACTTTTCGGGTTTGGTAAAGGATTTTGTCGGGGATCAGAAGGGCATCTGGACAAGCCCAGCGCGCCTGCGTTTTGACGATACGGAGTGGCTGGTGCCTTTTGCGGGCGTCACGACGGGACTCTTCCTGACCGATCGGCAGGTGAGCGGGCATTTGGCGGCTGATATCAAGACGCAACAGCACTACCGAACCATCGCGACCGACGGGGCGTTTGCCCTCGCGGGCGTCGGAGGTGGGCTCGCCGTTTGGAGCGCGTTTTCTCACAACGAGCATCAACGGGAGACTGGATTTCTTTCCGGAGAAGCGGCGATTGACAGCCTCGTTGTGGTTGAGGCGCTGAAATATGGCTTCCAGCGCGAGCGGCCGTACGAAGGAAACGGAGCCGGGCACTTCTTGAGCGGGGGAACTTCATTTCCGTCCGAGCATTCGGCGGCTGTGTGGTCCATCGCAGGAATCATCGCCCACGAATATCCGGGCCGGTTGCCGCGCCTATTCGCCTACGGATTGGCGACGGCGGTCAGTTTGGCCCGCATTCGATCTCGCGACCATTTTCCTTCCGATGTTTTGGTGGGCAGCGGCATGGGCTATCTGATTTCGCAATATGTCTACAGCAAGCATCACGACCCAGAGTTGGGCGGCGCGGAATGGCGCTCGATCCGCGAGTGGGTGCGAGATAGCAAGGGCACGCCCGGCAATTTGGGCTCCCCGTATGTTCCGCTGGATAGCTGGATTTATCCAGCAATGGAACGTTTGGCGGGACTGGGATTGATCGACAGCGACTTCGAGGGCATGCGCCCTTGGACGCGCCTCGAATGTAGTCGCCTGCTGAACGAAGCGTCGGATGCGTGGTCAGGAGGTGACCAGGAAAATGCGGAGGTCGCCGGGCTGATTGCGGCGCTGCAGCGCGAGTTTCGCGGGGAAACGGAAGAAGCGGGCGGCGATGGGCGTGGAACTTTTCGCGTCGAATCGCTCTACTCGCGCACGGGGCACATCTCCGGAGCCCCGCTCAATGACGGATATCACTTTGCGCAAACACAAATCAATGACTTTGGGCGTCCGTACAGAGAAGGCTGGAACACGGTCAATGGATTTTCGTCCTACGCCACGCGGGGCCGGTGGGTTCTGTACGTCCGTGGAGAGCTGCAAACAGCTCCAACTGTTCCCGCTCTCCCTCTGGCTGCGAGACAAACCATTCAGACGGTTGATTTTCTGCCCGCGCTGCCACCGTCTACCCCGCAGCCTGCGGTGTCGCAATTTTCGGTTCTGGACGCGTATGTCGGCCTGACGTTATCAAACTGGGAATTCAGCTTTGGCAAACAGAGCCTTTGGTGGGGACCTGGCGATGGCGGTCCGCTGATGTTCAGCGATAATCCTCCGCCACTGAACATGTTTCGCATCAATCGCGTTTCGCCGTTCAAACTTCCGTGGATTTTTAAGTGGCTTGGCCCGATGCGAGTGGACTTTTTTGTAGGACAGTACAGCGGACAATATTTCGAGAACAACTCGAATGGGCTTACCGGGGGTTTTCTTCATCCGCTGAGTCAGCAGCCTTTTGTCCACGGTGAGCAAATCAGTTTTAAGCCCACGCCAAATTTTGAGTTCGCAGTATCCAGAAACGACATATTTGGAGGATCAACCATTCCCTTCACGCTAGGGGAGTTTGGCAGAGCGATGTTCAGTATTGGCAGCAGTTACGTCACGGGCTCACGTACGGACCCTGGTGATGAGCAGTCCGCGGTGAACTGGTCGTACCGACTGCCAAAACTCCGCAACTGGCTGACGTTTTACGGAGATGCGTTTGCAGACGACCAGTATTCACCAATCGCGTATTGGGATCGCTCGGCAATACATGCGGGTCTGTATCTGTCGCACGTGCCCCGTATACCGAAGCTTGATTTGCGTGTGGAAGGTGTTTACACAGACCTGCCGGCCGGAGGAGCGCTGAGTCACGGATTTTTCTATTACAGTACGCTGATCCCGAACGGACAAACCAGCGATGGATACTTGCTGGGGAGTTGGATCGGTCGCGAAGGGCAAGGCGCGCAGGCTTGGACGAATTACTGGTTCAATGCGCGAAATCGCGTGCAGATCAATTTTCGCCACCAGAAGGTAAGTCAGCAATTTATTCCTGGCGGCGGCACTGTGACGGATGTCGGCATACGCGGCGACTATTGGACGCGATCTAATATTGGGATTTCGGGCTGGATACAACACGAGCGGTGGCTGTTCCCTGTGATCCAGCCGAACGCGGCCAACAACGTCACTGCCGCGGTTCAAGTCTCGTTCGAACCGCAGAAATGGTTCCGGCGAACAAGTTCGGTCGATGCGGACTCACAATCCTCTGACGGAGGGCGGCCGTGAACTTCACCAGTAGCGCTCCCCCACTTCCTACGACCGAGCCGCAGAGAAACGGTCACTCTGCAGCGTACCCATTTCCGGACGCATCGCCCACGCCGAGCAAGCGAGTGATGTACTTGCGAATGTTTTGGGATCGCCGCCGATTCTTCCTGCGCGTCGGCATCTATGCTTTGCTCGCGAGCACGCTTCTCGCCTTTCTGAGTCCGCCTCGCTACAAAGCGAAAGCGCAGCTTATGCCGCCGGAGGGGCAGCAAGGGCTTGGCGCCGCACTCTTGGGAGCGCTCTCGTCGAAGGGGGCCGCAGGAGCACTCGGCGGGTTAGCGGGCGACTTACTGGGCGCGAAGGCCAGCGGAGCGTTGTTTGTGGGTGTCTTGAACAGCCGCACGGTCGCGGATCGCCTGATTGCAGAGTTCGATCTGCTTCATGTCTACCATGATTCGAAAATGGAGGATGCACAGGACGACCTGCAGAGTCATTCCGAAATTACGGAGGATCGCAAGAGCGGAATCCTCTCGATCGCTGTAACCGACCACAATCCGCGGCGAGCCGCGGCCATGGCGCAGGCTTACGTCTCCGAGCTGGACAGGCTCGTCTCGCAGCTCAGCACATCCTCCGCCCGCCGCGAAAGAATTTTCCTGGAAAGCAGGCTTCATGAGGTGAAGGGCGAACTCGACGCCGCCGCGAAAGAATTTAGCGAGTTTGCCAGCAAGAACACGGCGCTTGATATTCCGGCGCAGGGTAAAGCGACGCTCGAAGCCGCAGGGAGGCTGCAAGGCGAATTAATTGCCGCGCAGTCCGAGTTGAGCGGACTCGAACAGATTTATGCGGAAAGCAACGTACGTGTTAAATCGCTGAAAGCGCGTGTCGATAAGTTGAACCAGCAATTGCAGAAGCTTGGAGGCGACGCCGCCAATCCTACAAAGGATGAGGGACTCATCTCTCCATCGATTAAAAAACTCCCTTTGCTGGGTGTGACTTACGCGAACTTGTACCGGCAAAACAAAATTGAAGAAACGGTATACGAGCTGCTGACACAGCAGTACGAGCTTGCCAAGGTGCAGGAAGCTAAGGAAATCCCAACTGTAAAGATATTGGACGCGCCAGTACCCCCCACAAAAAAACTGTTCCCCGGACGAATAGCTTTGATTTGCCTGGGAACGCTGCTCGGACTTGCGGGAGGAGCAGCGTGGCTGGTCTGTCGTAAGCGATGGAAGGAGAGCGAGCCGAGCCCTGGGCGCGTCCTAGCCGAAGAAATTAGCGCCTCTTTGTATGCGGGAACGCGACGCTTTGTCCCGGCACGAGCGGCGGCAGAAACAAAGTTTAACAGCGGTGCCAAATAGCCCCTTCCGGTTTCGAATGGGCACAACGTTCTGTGAAGAATGGCAAAGGAGCCAAAGATGAATTGGAAGAATACGCGGACGCTCGTTACCGGAGGCGCCTCGTTCATCGGGTCAGCGCTCGTGGATGCGCTCGTCGAGCGCGGTGCGACAGTGCGAGTAGTGGACAATTTCAGCAGCGGACGGCGCGAGAACCTCACGCCGCACCTGAAGTCCAACGCAATCGAACTGATGCCTGCCGACCTTCTCGATGATGGTGTGACGCGCAACGCTGTGCGCGGCATGGACTTAGTTTTTCACCTTGCTGCGGACCACGGCGGCCGCGGCTACGTGGACTTGCATCAAGCCGCATGCGCCGGCAATCTTGGGCTCGATGGAACCCTCTTTCGTGCCTGCGTTCAACAAAGTGTAGAAAAAGTGGTGTTCGCGTCTTCCGGCTGTATCTATCCAAACTACATCCAGAACAATCCCACAGAAATGCTGTACCTGACTGAGAACAAAGCCGGCCCCCCTTACGACGCAGACAATCTTTATGGCTGGGCGAAGCTCATGGCGGAAATGACGCTGCAGGCATATCACCGTGACTACGGCCTGAAAGCAGCCTCCTGCCGTTATTTCACTGTGTATGGACCCCGCGGCCACGAGAACCACGCCGTGATTGCGATGATCGCGCGCGCCTTCGTCGGCCAGAATCCGTTTGTCGTATGGGGCAACGGCGAGCAAATTCGCAACTGGACGCACGTGGACGACATAGTTTCCGGCACAATCCGTGCCGCGGAGGCAATTGACGACGGAACCGCAATCAACCTCGGCACGACGGAACGCACCCGCGTCATCGATGCCGTTCATGAAGTGCTCCGCTATACAGGCCACAAAGCCGATATCGAGTTGCATCCCGAAATGCCAACAGGTCCTATGAATCGCGTCGCGGATAACTCGCTGGCGAAACGACTTCTCGGCTGGGAGCCGAAGATCAAATTCATGAACGGCCTACGAAACACAATTGATTGGTATTTCTCGACCAAGGATCGCAAGAAGGTTGCTGCCGAATTGGAGACACTCCTAACCGAACGGCAGTCTAGCGCTCGCGAAAGCTTACCCATTGCAGCCTCGGATGCAGCGTCAGCAACCGTGAGCGCCTAAGGGAGAAATTGCTCGAGAGGACGATGAACGGCACCGCTACAAGACGAACCGCTCCATCGCCCGTATTGGACTGGGCGCCCCCGCCAGAGCTTGCGACAGAACTGGGCGCGGGGCAGCCTTCACCCTCAGGAAATCCGCGCGGCAGGAGTTTTCCGCGCGGCCTGTCTGTGCAAGCCGCGTACGCGGCCATCGACGTACTGTTAGTGTGCCTCGGCGGCATCGCCATTTTTCTCCTGCGGTTCGGTCTCGTGCACCATATGAGTATCACCGCGGAGCTGTTCCACAGCGAATATTCGCATGCTTACCTGGGATTCTTTTTTCTCTACGCAGCGCTCATCGTGCTGAGCTGCATCAGCCACAACCTCTATCGCACCCCGCGTGAACGTAGCGTCTTTGATGAAAGCTGGATGGTCGTGAAGGCCGTGGCTATTGCCACTGCCCTGCTCTCGCTCTTCATCTTTACGTCCGGTGAAAAGGAAATCTCCCGCTTGGTAGTCTGGTGCTCCGGAGTATTCAGCGTTATAGCTCTCTCCGGATGGCGAGCCGCTAAACGCCAGCTCATATTCCGCCGAACCCAAGCCGGAATCAACGTTCGCCGCGTTTTGATCGTCGGAACCGGGCGCCTTGGCCGGGCCATGGCTCGCTGGCTCGAGGAGAATCCTCAGTTTGGCTATGTCGTTTGCGGCTTCCTGGATTCCCGCCCCGCCAACGATCCGCGCGTGCTAGGCACTATCAAGGATCTTCGTACCGTGATGCTCGCGCACTTTATCGACGAATTGTTCATCACTCTTCCCGCCGACCGCACACTCGTCAAGCATCTCGTCCTACAAGCACGTCGTTTGCGCCTCAACCTCAAAGTTGTTCCCGATCTGTACGACGGCCTCGCCTGGCAAGCACCGCTACACACACTCGGCGGATTTCCCTTGATGGAGCTGTGCCGCCAGCCGATTCCGGCGCTGGGATTAGCCGTCAAGCGCGTCACTGACGTCGTGATTGCCTCCTTACTACTGATCGGCAGCGCGCCACTTCTCGCTTTGCTTGCCATTCTCATTCACCTGGACTCGGAGGGACCAGTTCTTTACATAGCCGAGCGCGTCGGCCACAAGGGCGTAAAGTTCCCCTGCTACAAATTGCGCACCATGGTCGTCGGCGCCGATGAACAAAAAGATGGGTTGCGCAATGGCAACGAAAGAAACGGTCCGTTCTTCAAACTTGCAGACGATCCCCGCGTCACTCGGCTAGGCCGCTGGTTGCGCAAGCTGAGCCTCGACGAAATTCCCCAACTCTGGAATGTTCTGCGCGGCGAAATGAGTCTTGTCGGTCCGCGTCCCCACCCCGTCGATGATTTTGAGCGCTACGACATCGAGCACTTGCGCCGCCTCGATGTGAAGCCCGGCCTCACCGGTTTGTGGCAAGTCACCGCGCGTCGCGACCCCTCGTTCGACACCAACATGGCGCTTGACCTTGAATACATCGAAAACTGGAGTTTATGGCTGGACCTGAAGATAGCCCTGAAAACTTTTCCGGCGGTACTGCGGGCGGAAGGAAATTGACCCCCGATGACCACCACGGCGCTACCTCATGTTACAGAGACTAAGGGCAAAGGGCGCGCTCAGGCTATCGAACCGTCGGCAACTGGTTTTCGGATTACCGCCGACAGTTTGCGCGTTTGGGGAATACGCTCCGCGCTGTCTGTTTTTGATCAAGGGCTTACAGCAGCCGTCGGATTCGCGGTTAACATCGCACTTGCTAGATGGCTGTCCGCTGATGTTTATGGCGCTTTCGCGGTGGCGTTTGCCACTTTTTTATTCGTTTCCGGCTTCCACAATGTGCTCTTGCTGGAACCGCTCACAGTCATGGGGCCGTGTCGCCATCCGAATAGGTTACCCACCTACTTCCGAGAGCAAATTGTTATACACGTAGTCCTAGTCGGAGTGCTGGCCGCAGTGATTTTGCTGGCAAGCGGAGTGTTTTGGTGGGTAGCACCGGCGAATCTGCTGCTGGTTGGCGCATTAATAGGCAGCGGACTGGCCCTTCCCTTCGTAACTTTGTTTTGGCTGATACGAAGGATGTGCTACGTGCTCCAGCGGCCGTCCATCGCTCTGCTCGGTAGTGGGTTCTACGTGTCTTTCGTCCTTTCGGGTTTGTTCCTGCTGCGCCATTTTCACCACATTAGCCCGCTCACAGCCTTCGGATTGATGAGCACAGGGAGTTTGTTTTCGGCCTGGGTGCTGTGGCACAAACTCGATCTGAAGGAAGCGCAAGGGCCGCTGGACCAACGGCGCATGATGTGGCGCCAAGTGGCGCGGGAAAACTGGAACTATGGACGCTGGCTCGTGGGTAGCACGGCGCTGAATTCCGTGTCTACGCAGGCACAAATGTTCTTGGTAGCGAGCACCATTGGGCTCGGTGCGGCGGGCGTTTTGCGCGCTATGCAGATTCCTGCTCTGGTTATGACCCACATCATCTCCGCGACCGGGCTCTTGATTCTGCCGGCGCTTTCTTATGACTTCGGAAATGGCTTAATCGCACGAGTACGGCACAAAGCGACGGTGGTCAGTTTGGGACTTGCCGGCGGAACGGTCGCGTTCGCGGCGGTGCTCGCGCTTATTGCACAACGCACCGAGCATCTTTTGTACGGCGGAAAATACGGCGAATATGCCTGGCTGATGCCGGTCCTCGCGCTCGTGCCGGCAGCTCTCGGGGCGTCGATAGGGTATTCCATGGCGCTGCGAGCCATGCATCGGCCGCACTTTGACTTGGTGGCTAGTGCTGTAGCGGCTCCGCTAGGAGTCATCTCGGCGATCGGCTTGATGCATTGGTGGGGGCTCGGCGGAGCAGCAGCGAGCATGGTGCTTAGCTACATAACGTACGCCGTCGTGACTTGCTGGGTCTATCGCACCACGCCACAAGGCGCCCGGAAAGAGCTGTGTCACAGATAATGCAAGCGCAGGAAATAACCCGGCTAGACGGTCAAGCGTCCAGAATGTGGCCGGGTATCGCCGCCTTCCTCATCGTCGGCTACCTTTCGGTCAGCCGTGCGTTCGCGTATTTGGGAATCCCATGGTGGAAAATCTTCATCGGGGAAGTAGTGCTTGCAATGCTGTTTATCTCCGGGCCAAAGTTTAACGCCCGCTCATGGTACCGAACCTTCCTCGAACTGCCGGTACTTAAGCGTCTCGCATTGCTGTACGGCCTCTTTCTCGCCTACGGAATCGTTCAAATCGCTCACGGGATTTTGGCGGGCAACCCGCCGCTTCTCGCTGTGCGGGATCTTACCTTCAACTACTACCCCATTTACTTCTTCCTGGGCCTATCGGCAGGCTTGATGCGTCCGGACCTTTTGCCCAGGCTCTTGCGCGGTTTCGCATGGTTCAACGGAATATATGGTGTCTTGTACCTATTCGTTCTCAATCGCATTGATTGGTCTGTACCCGGCGTTTCCGATGAAATCACCCAGGTTCCTATTTTCGGTCAACCCATTTACTCATTTGTTGCGTTGCTTGGCCTCATCGCCTACGAGAAGCACTTATGGCGAAGCTCGCATTTGTTGGCCCTCAATGCGTTTGTGATGTTGGGGATGCAAATTCGTACGGAGTGGTTCGCCTTTGCCATAGGAGTAATTACGTGGTTTTTCGTTACGGGCCAAGGTAAACGCCTGTTGCAGGCGACCGCGATTCTGTCTGCATTGTTTTGCTTGATGTACATCACAGATTTCAGCATGCCGGGTCCAGAAGGGCGCGGCGGTGGCGAGATCTCCATTCGCCAACTTACTGATCGAGCTCTTGCGCCGTTCCGGGCCGATACAAGCGACGCAAATGTTGCGGCGGGAGTGGGCGCCGACAGCCAGGAGTCAACCTTTGTTTGGCGGACGGTCTGGTGGCTGTTCATTTGGAACTCCGTCCATTCTAGTCTCAACACTACGGTATGGGGCTTTGGCTACGGATATCCACTGGGCGATTTGGCTCCCTATCTGGCAGGCGATTTCATTCGGACACCTCACAACGAATTCTTTTATGCCTTGGGCTATACGGGCTGGATTGGAGTCATTCTTTTTTCCCTGTTGCAGAGGGAAATCCTGCGTCTCCTATGGCGAGTGAACCGAAAGACGAGGGACCCTTTGGGAGTGCCCTTTTGGGCCGCAATGATGACCTATGGAATGTTTTTTCCTTTGGGAGAAACACCTTACGGGGCCGTCCCTTTTTACCTCATTTTAGGTTGGCTTGTGAGCCCACTTCTGTCCGAACGCGATTCAGTAGCACGCGCGACTGATAGTAAGAGGACTTGGTATTTTACGATCGACGACACTGGTATCCGGCTCCTGCGTGGCGCATAGACATTTTTGCAGCAAAGGTCGGAGCCGAAATGCCGACAGAAACTACGAGGAATATATCAATGTCCACGTGCCCACTATGTGCCCAGAAAGCGCAGAAGCACATGACGCTGCCGCATACAGAAGTGATGGCGTGTACAAATCGCTTTTGTGAGCTGATGTTCGCTTTCCCTCAGTTGAGTAGCGAGGAACTCGACGCTGCCTACCGGCAATTCTATTATCCCGGCGCCGATATTGAGTCGGCCCCTTATGAAAATACGCCCGAAGAAATACTTCGGCACACTTTCGCTGAGGCAACTTCCGTGTTCGGTCCTCTCAAGGGAAAGAGCCTTCTCGATTTCGGCTGCGGCGTTGGTGGACTGTGCCGGATCGGGCGTGAATATGGCTTGAAAACAACCGGAATCGAACCAGACGCGTTCGCCAGACAGAGGGCAATGACAACCGACGCGCTGAAAGTGTATGCGAGCGTGGACGAACTGCAGGCAGTTAACCCTGAACCTAGGTTCGACATTATTACGATGTGGGACGTGATTGAGCACTTGCGCGAGCCATGGAAAGAACTAGAGCAATTGTCCAGGTTGCTGCGTCCTGGGGGTCGACTTCTTCTCTCCACACCAAACGCCGGTTCGCTGCGGGCTCGTCTGCAGGGACAACGCTGGGAAAACATGATTAATCCAACACACTTTTACTACTTTACCCAGCGCTCCCTACGGTTAGCGCTGAAACGAGCCGGAATTTCTGAGATCACGGAATGGCGCTTTCCAATTCCATACCCGGGGCACTCGTGGATTCGGCGACTCATTCATAGAGGCTTGCTGAATTTGCATCTTCAAGGGCAATTCTTGGTGCTCGGACGTTAGTCGTATCTCCTTTTTACGCTGGGAGGCTATTCCGTATGATCGATACATGGACTCAGTCGAAAGATGACAGTCACAGATTAGCGGCTCTCGCCAATGTAGCGATGTTTAATGAAGAAGGCACGGCTAACTGTGTAAGCGCTTCCCCGCATCTGACGCACCCAATGATTTGCGATCTGTATGCACAACTTGTCGCTCGCACCTTCAATACAGCCAAGAAGTATGCGAGCATGCCGCGTGTTTTAGACTTAGGCGCCGGCGAAGGGTCCGCAACCTTACCTTTTCTCGAACTGGGTGCTCACGTCACGGCCGTAGATATTTCCGAAAGCCAACTCGCGGTTTTAGGCCAAAAATGTGGGCGATTCGCTACCCGATTGCGCGTATATGGCGAGGACATCAATGAGATGCTCAAGGGTACCGAAGAACGATACGACATTGTGGTGATGAACTCTTTTGTGCACCACATCCCAGACTACCTTGCCGTTTTTCAAAAATCGATCGCGATCCTCCGGCCCAATGGCTTGATATTCACATTTCAAGATCCCCTTCGCTACGACACGCTCGGGCGCGGCTCGCTTTATTTCAGTATGGGCGGATATTTCTTTTGGCGCCTCTTCCAGGGGAACTATCTACAGGGACTGCGCACACGCATCCGACGCTTACAGTGCATCTATATTCCCGGCAGCAAAGAAGATGACGCCGAATACCACGTTACTCGGAATGGTGTGGACCAGGATGCCATTGCCCAGCTTTTGGCATCCGAGAGCTTCACGTGCGAAATCATTCGATACTTCAGTACGCAAAGTTCAATTTTTCAGCGGCTTGGATTATTTTTCGGAATTAAAAACACATTTGCGATCATCGCACAAAGAGTTTAGGGCTTATGGGAAGTTCGGGGCGTGACCAATGTCACCCGATTATGATTTAGAGGCTGGAGCGCAGGCACATTTTATCAAACTGACGCCGCGCAAGCGGCGCCTGATCCGTGTGTTTGAATCCCTTGCGCGTATGGTTCTGCCGCTGCTTCCATCACCACCTTCTCCGCATCCGGCAAGCGCGCAGCCGGGCAGGATCCTTGTAATTGAGTACTGGAATCTGGGCGATCTTGTGATTCTAGTCCCCTTTCTCCGAAATCTTCGTCGAAGCTTTCCGGACGCGCGAATCTCCCTTTTGGTGAACGCCTCTTTGGTTTCATTTCTCGATGGGCAAGGACTCGTCGACGAGTTCATCCCTATCCGAGTTCCGTGGGCCCAGCACTTTTCCCGCTGGAAAAAGTACAATCCATTTTCGGCACATTTGCTTCCCTTTCTCCGGGTAATTTGGAGTCTGCGGAACAACCGGTTTGATTGGGTCTTTTCGGGGCGGATGGACATCCGCGACAACTTCTTGATGTGGCTTTCTGGAACACCGCGCCGGATTGGTTATGGCATAGGGGGCGGCGGATTCCTCTTGACCGACCGTGTTTCTCCCGACCTTGCTCGACCGCACCGCACAGACGTCTGGCTGCAATTACTGCGCGCCGTTGGCCTGCCCACAAATAGAGAAAACGGAACCTTTAGGATCAGTGAGAACGGTCACGAGGGTGCTGCTAGGTTCTTGCGGGCCTGGAACATACCGGGGGAAGCCGTTGTGATTGGGTTCCACCCGGGAGCCCGCATTCCGATTCGGCGTTGGGGAGATGATCGCTTTGCCGAAGTCGCTCTGGAGCTATTACAGAAAGAGGATGTCCATATCGTATGGTTCTCAGAACCTGGTTCAGTCTCCGATTCTCCGTTGCACGATCGCTGTCATGCGGCGACCCTGGATTTTCCGTCGTTTTTGGCCATGCTGTCGCGATGCCAGCTTCTTGTTTGCAATGATAGCGGTCCCATGCATCTTGCCAACCTCCTCGCGGTTCCGGTAGTGGCGATCTTTGGATCAACCAACCCCGTCTGGTTTGGCCCGCGCGGTCCTTACGACCGAGTAGTAATCCGGCCAGAGATGTGGTGCCGCCCCTGCTTCGATTACTGCATATTCGATCAACCCCATTGCCTGAGGACGATCACACCCAAGGAAGTGATCTCATATGCACGAGAAGTATTACAGCATTTAGGTACGGAACCCCCGTTGATAGCCGAAAAGTTCCTAGTCACGGCTTCCGGGCAGAGGACCAGGAATGTCTAACACCGTCGAACCTCTAACGTCAGACAGTTGCGTTGCCCCAACGCCCAAGAATAGGTCGTGTTTGCTGAGGACGTTGGAGCGGCATTTGGAACTATGCAAGGTCGACAGGAGCCAGCCAGTGCTGGTCGTGGGCGGCGGGCAAGACGATTTGGAGATTCTCAAAGCTTGCGGATTCAAGGAAATCGTCTTATCCAATCTCAATGCGGACGAGGTTGCGATCGATGCAGAGAATATCGCCCTACCAGATAACAGCTATCCCATCGTCTTCGCGCACGCTGTACTCCATCATTGCCGCTGCCCGCAGAAGGCGGTCGGAGAAATGGTGCGGGTTAGCCGGCAACACGTGTTTTTTGTTGAGCCGAACGATTCCTGGGCTCTGCGTCTGTTGACCCGGTTGAACCTGTCGTTTCCGTATGAATTGGCATCCGTCGCCGGTCACCAATATCTGCATGGTGGTATGCGAGACGGCCCAATTCCAAACTATATTTATCGATGGACGGGACGCGAAGTTGAGAAGTCCGTTGCTGCTTATCATCCAGAACGGCGACTTGAAGTCCGTGCGTATCCTTACTGGGATTTTTACGTTAATGAATACGAGTTGCTAGCCCGTAAAGAATCGCACGTCGCGGCCTTGGCCAAAAAACTAGGCCCGGGCAATTTTATAAGCTGTCTGCACTTTTGGCAGTCTGTCCTAAATCTTTGTTCCCCGCTGCGTTCGCAGGGGAATAAATTCATTTGTGCCATTTCAAAGCGACGGTTACACCCGTGGATTGAGGCACGCGATGGCCAATATTACATGAAGAACTTGAATGGGACGCGTGACGAGACTTTTATTAGGGAGGGCAATAACTCAGAAACCCACTAATTGCTTATGATCTGCCTGGTATGAATTAGGAGGGACAAGAACGCCGTACAACATGCCATCGTGACCCTGCCTCTCTGGCGGAGCGCGTTGGACGCCCTTCGAGACAAATCTTGTGACGACCTTTTCTGCACAAATCGCCGGGAAAGTATTGGGCTTCGCCAAACCGCTACATAAACGTTTTCGCAATCAAAAAATTGAACTATTCCTCAGTCTCACCCGGGCGGACGGTGGCGGCGGCAGTTTACTTGATATTGGCGGCGGCTCCGGCATCGATGGCGAATTTCTGAACCTGTACAAGCATTTCGACGAAGTAGCGGTTGTCAATCTGACGCCTCAACCCATCACGGCCCCTACTTGCGTCCTCCTTACGACCCTTGTGGCGGACGGGCGAAACCTGCCGTTCGGCGCTCGCTCGTTCGATTGGGTCTTTTCCAATGCAGTCATCGAACACGTAGGCGCGTGGCCACAGCAGCAACGTTTCGCAAGTGAGATTCGCCGCGTCGCCAGCCGCGGCTACTTCGTTACGACTCCCAACAAATTCTTCCCAATTGAACCGCACACCATGCTTCCTCTTTATCAATTTCTGCCTGTTCCGATTCAAAAAAAGGTCGCACCTTTTTCGCCGGGCTATCTTAGAGAGTATGAAGAAATTAATCTCATCTCTCGGACGCAGATGAAGGCTCTATTCCCAGAAGCCAGGGTTCTTCCGATAGGCTTCCCAGTTCTTGGTAACAGCCTTATCGCTTATCACTTACGATCGAAATCTGGCTCGGACCAATGACTGCCGCTGGGTCAAATCTAACCGCTCAATACCGCGTGCTTGGCACCCGCGTCGACGCGGTCCAAATCCCCGGCGTAATCGCGCAAATACAAGACTGGATCGCGCGCCGCGACTCCTGCCGCTATGTTGGCGCGCCTGCAGAAAAGTACACCCCAACCTTGAAGATAAGTAAGAAGGCTCAGGAAGACGCTGGCAGGTTTTTGCGGGCCCGGCGCATACCGCAGGATGCCGTTGTGATCGGTTTCCATTCCGGGGCGCGCATCCCCATTCGGCGTTGGGGTGACGAGCGCTTTACCGAAGTCGCTTTAGGGCTGCTTCGGCAAGAAAATCTTCCTATCGTGTGGTTCTCAGAACCCGGTTCAATCTCCAATTCGCCGTCGCACGATCGCTGCCATTCGGCGACCCTCGATTTTGATTCGTTTGTGGCTGTCCTTTCGCGATGCCAGTTTCTTGTCTGCAATGATAGTGGACCCATGCATCTTGCCAACCTCCTCGCGGTTCCGGTTGTAGCGATATTTGGTTCAACTAATCACGTCTGGTTTGGCCCGCGCGGTCCTAACGATCGGGTGGTAATCCGCCAGGAGATGTGGTGCCGCCCCTGCTTTGATTACTGCATTTTCGATCAACCATACTGCCTCCGTGCTATAGAACCGCAGGATGTCCTCGACGCCGCAACGCATTTGCTCTCCTATATCGAACAGGAGAGCGTGTGAAAGCCACATACCAGGATGATGCGTTCTTTAAACCGGTACCATTGAGATCGCTGTCTAATCGCCCTCTGGTTTCCGTTCTTCTATCCAACTACAACTACGGGTCATTCCTGCAAGAAGCAATCAAAAGCGTTCTACAGCAGACCTATGAAAAGTACGAACTTATCGTCTGCGACGACGGGTCTACTGACGGTTCTCGCAACGTTTTAGAGTCGTTTCAATCGCTGGATCCGAGAATTACGGTCATTTTCCAGTCGAACCAGGGCCAGTCCGGCGCATTGAATGCCGCATTCCACAACAGCCGAGGAGAGATTATCTGTTTCATGGATGCGGACGACATTTTCCGGCGTGAGAAACTCGAATCGTTAGTCGAGGCGTTCGTGTCCAATCCTGATTCAGGGTTCGCTATACATAGAATGGTGCGTGTAGACAAATTCAGGAACTGGTTGGGAGAGATCCCGCTGCTTTCGCAGCTCCCTTCCGGTTGGCAGGGCGGCGCGTTCAACCTAAAGGGACCTAGGGCCTTATCTGGCTTGCCCCCGAGCTCTGGCCTGGCGCTCCATCGCACAATTGCCGACTTGGTTTTCCCCATTCCAATAACTTTAAGAACTTGCGCAGATACCGCGGTGCAGATCCTTGCCCCTCTTATGACCCCCATCGTGTCGGTGGATCGAGTTTTGAGCGAGTACAGAATCCACGGAGCCAATAACCTCGGCAGGAATCACTTCGGCACTGCCGACGTACAACGAATCATGTTTAATGACAATCAGGTCTGGGATGTCTGGCGTAACTACGTCGCCACTCAAGCAGCATCGGGAACCGACTTGACCCCAGCTCAGCGCACTCCATCTATGCTGGAGTACGCATACGCGCGCTTCGCCGGTGACCCCTCCTCTAGGACTCTCTACCGCCTCGGTGTAAACAGTCCTCGCTATCAGGCCATGTCGGCCATGTACCGCTGCTATTGGAAGATGTCGAGCGCGATGCCGGACTGGCTGTTTAGGAGATCTATCGGGTTCGTCTACGGCCAAAGCACCGCCAAAATAAAATTAGGCCGTATCCTGGATCGCCTTCGTTGGATGCGGCGCAGGTATGGAGCAGTTCTGCGAAGTATGAAGGGAAGCACACATCCGCGTACGGCCAGCATCATCTCTAAGGGCACTGCGAAATAGACATGGAAACCTACGCCCTCAAATCTCGCCTCAAATCCATGATTGCGGCTCGACGCAATAGCCCAATCGTAAGATACGTGGCTGATGGCGCGGAAAAATACCTACGGGCCTACAATAACGAACAGAACTGGCACACGCGCTACAACGGCGAAGCTCGTGCCGTCCACACGATCGCAAGCGCAGTCAACGGCGAGGTTCTAGACGTGGGCGCAAATGAAGGTCAGTGGGCCTCAATGGCCTTGGACGTCGTGGATGCCAGCCGTCTCCACTGTTTCGAGGTTGTTCCACAAGCGTTTGACAAGCTGAAACAACGCCTCGGGCCAGATACCAAAGCCACGCTAAACCGTTTTGGTCTCGCATCGAAAGCTGGCCCAATTGAGTTCTTTTTCTATCCCGATTCCTCGGATCGTTCGAGTTGCTACAGCTTGAACGATGGCTTTCGGAAAGAAAAAATCACAGTCTCGGTCATCCCTGGCGATGAATACATTTCGCAGCGCGGCATGCGTGAAATCGCATTTCTCAAACTGGATGTAGAGGGGATGGAAATGGATGTTCTTCAAGGCCTCTCCTCCAGTTTGCGGGCCGGCATAATCCAGGCAATCCAGTTCGAGCATGGTCCCGCTCACGCGCTCGCTCGCCACTTGCTGAAAGATTTCCTGGAGTTCCTGGAAGGCTACTCTTATATCGTATTCAAAATTTTCCCGAAAACATTCGTGAAAGTTGATTATGACCCTGAGCGAGATGAGTCCTTTGTCGGTCAGAATCTGCTGGCTGTCCGTCCCCAGGTTCTCAACCGCCTTTCAAGCGCGTTCTGACGTGCCCACCGTCATGCACGTTGATGAAATGCATTAGCCTTAGTAATGGGAGCCGTGGACATGGTTAGCCAATCAGGACGTAGAGACTGCGATCAGTGTTCCCGCTCTTCGGGCAGCTTCCACGTCCTCGGCACCCGCGTCGACGCAGTGCAAATCCCTGAAGTCATCACCCAAATGCAAACCTGGATCGCGCGCCGCGACTCCTGCCGCTACATCGCAGTCACCGGAATGCACGGCGTCACTGAAGCAAGGCACGATCCGCAGCTACGCGCCGCGCTCGCATCCGCAAATCTCGTCGTGCCCGATGGCATGCCTCTAGTCTGGTTAGGCCGCCGTAACGGCTTCCATCTCCCCCGTCGTGTCTATGGCCCAGAGCTGATGCTCCGCTTTTGGCAGGAAGCGAACTCCGCCCGCTATCGTCATTTTCTCTACGGTGGCGCGCCCGGTGTTGCAGACGCCCTCGCCAGCAAATTCGCCCGCCAATTCCCGAGGCACGAGATCGCCGGCACCTTCAGCCCGCCATATCGCAATCTATCTGCCGACGAGGACCGCGAAATCTGCTCGATAATCGACGAGGCGAATCCAGACATCGTTTGGGTCGGCCTAGGCACTCCTAAGCAGGAGCGCTGGATGCTCGATCACCAGCATCAGCTCTCCGCACCAGTTCTCGTCGGCGTGGGCGCCGCCTTCGACTTTCACGCCGGCAGAATGCGCAGCGCCCCTGCGTGGATGGGCGACCGCGGCCTCGAATGGCTGTTCCGCCTGGCGCAAGAACCTCGACGCCTCTGGCATCGCTACCTGGTCCGGGGTTCAGAGTTCGCCGC
>Ga0073928_10002782_pt1 | contig 29041 bp, 22 predicted proteins | sample PaiPotPPA55metaG_FD_76969 | JGI IMG/M metagenome (GOLD analysis project Ga0073928, IMG submission 76969) | Iron sulfur acid spring bacterial and archeal communities from Banff, Canada, to study Microbial Dark Matter (Phase II) - Paint Pots PPA... ...
CTCGGTGCCTGGATGGGCATGTACCCAATGGTCTGCTTTCGCTCCAGTGGTACCTAGACGGGGGCTGACATATGCGAATTTGCCGAACGAGAGGGCGCCATTGCGCATTTTCGGCATACGGAATTCCGCGTATTGTCGAGAATATTCGACCGGCGAACCCCAGGTTTCAAGGAAATCGGCTCCGAAGGAAATGATTGCCTCGGCCCGCTCCAGCCGATAAACAGGAAGATCCCGTCGTCCAAAACATGCCTGGGCCGCGGCACGAGCAGGCTCCTCACCGATACGCTCCCAGAATATGACCCGGCCGGAGCCCCACGCTTTCATCCAGCGCGCGGTGATATTGTCCAGCGATGGTCCGTTGGACGAGCCGATAAAGGCGACCCGGTTTTTGCCGGATTTGGCCGCGCCCTGCAAGCGATGGTCAAGTTGCGTGGTGGCTTCGTCCCACGAGACTTCTCGCAACGAACCGTCGACCGCGCGAATCATTGGCTTGGCCAGTCGGTCAGGATTGTACAAACCCTGCAACGCGGCTTGGCCGCGAGCGCAAATCGAGCCCTGACTTATCGGGTCGGCCGGATTTCCTTCGAGTTTGATTACGCGGCCTTCACGCACCCTGGCGATAATGCCGCATCCGGCTGGACATTCGTTACAAGTGGTCGCATAGAAGGTTGGAACGCCCGGGATGACGTTTTCGTCCGGCACCACATAAGGAATTATTTTTCGAGCAGCGGGTTCGCAGCCCGGAATCGCGGCTGCCGCTCCGGCTGTAGCAGCGAGCTTCAGGAATGACCGCCTGGATAGCCCCTCTGACATTGGATTCCTCACTCAGTGATGGCAGACAAAACATTCCTGGGTGGCGCCGCGCTTGACGTGGCAATCAATGCAGAAACCCATGTTGATTTCGTAGACTGGCACGACGCGATCCATAGTTTCGACCGGGCCATGGCATTCCTGGCAAGCAACACCCGCCCAGATATGAGGCTTGTGCACGAACTTCACGAAGTCAGGCAACGCGTAGACCCGATTCCAACGAATCTCGAACGGCGGCTGATGGCTGTCGGTCCAAACCCGAGTAATGGGCTGAATCCCGCCGAGCAAGGCGCTGCCGTGGCAGCCGACACATCGCTCAACCGGAGGGACTCCCGACATCGCCGACACCCGCGCATACTCATGGCAGTACTGGCAAGGGATTTTGTTGATGCCGGCATGCACACGATGGCTGAAAGGGATCGGCTGGTCGATATCGGAACGCGGGGCCCACGGCCGCTGCGAAAAGGCGACGGTGATGACGCCGCTCGCAAACAAGAGCAACGCGATAGGAATGAGTAAGCGGTTCATCGCTTCTTCAGGTCATGCCTCTGGTTGGTCGGGCCATCGTCTCCCAACGCAGGCTTCGCAGCGTGCGCGCCTCCAGCGTCAAACCCGGGCAGAAGTAACTGCCACGTGCAGCACCGGTCATAACAGATTCAAGCCCCGCCGCCGGACGAATCACAGGCAGTCAGCGCCAAGCTCCGTGAATTGCTCCCGTCGCGGTTCGCGATGCCAACGCCGGAGCCTCTTCATCCTTCTACTTCCCCTGCGACTTCGCCCGTGCCGTCAGCTCCGCCGCGACTCTCCTTGCCGGTAAACAAACGGAAGAATTACTAACATCCGAATGATCGTTCCGCAAGGAGAGATAATGATCGATTGCGTGTCCACGGCGCGCATCGTCAACCCCGCCTCAGAAAGGACTTTGGCGCTCAGCACAGTCTGGCGAAGCAGTGAAGGGCGAGATTTGAATCTGCCCCAGCTCGGCGGCGCCCGGCCCTGAAGCTGGAAAATTGTGGCATCGACAGGTTGATAACCTGCTTCCGGGATGCCCACCCTGACTTGCCGGGGCCGTTTCGGAGCGATCCAAAGTATGTTAATTACTTCAACATCTTCGAGCTGTGGAGAGCTCGTATCAGGTGCAGATCAGGGTCGCATCGCGATTAAGTCTCCTGCCGCCTTACCTTTTTGCCGAATTGGACCGGCTTAAGCGTGAGGTTCAGCAAAAGGGTGTGGACGTCATTAGCTTGGGAATCGGCGATCCCGATTTACCCACGCCGGCACATATAGTGGAGGCATGTAAAAAGGCAGCCCAGTTACCGCTCAATCACCGCTATCCCGATTATCAGGGCCTCGACCGCTTTCGCGAGGCCGCCTGTGGCTGGTACAAGTCGCGATTCGGCGTAGTGCTCGACCCTCAAAAGGAAGCTTGCGCGCTTATCGGCTCCAAGGAGGGAATCGCGAATTTCCCGATCGCCGTGGTCGACCCCGGCGACATCGTACTCATCCCTGACCCGGGCTATCCCGTATACTTCTCAGGGTGCGTGTTCAACGGCGGTGAGCCCTACTTCATGCCGCTTCGCAAAGAGAATGGGTTCCTTCCGGATTTTGGCGCAATTCCTGCCGAAATCGCGCGGCGCGCGAAGCTGATGTGGCTCAACTACCCAAATAATCCGACCGCGGCGACGGCAGATTCCGCGTTTTTCCGTCGTGCGGTAAAATTCTGCCTCGATAACAACATTGTTCTCGCGCACGATATTGCGTACTCGGAAATTGCGTTCGATGGTTATCGTGCACCCAGCGTGCTCGAAATCGATGGCGCGCGTGAGTGCGCGATCGAGTTTCACTCGCTATCGAAAACCTACTCGATGACCGGATGGCGGGTGGGATTCGCGGTCGGCAATGCGCAATTGATCGGCGCACTAGGTACGGTAAAAACCAACGTCGATTCGGGCGTGTTCCAGGCAGTTCAGGAAGCTGCCATCACCGGGCTAACCGGTGGCGACGAGTATTTACACCGGTATTGTGCCATCTATCAACAACGGCGCGACCTAATGGTCGAAGCACTGTGCGCGATCGGCTTGGTCTGCGAAGTGCCGCGCGCGACTTTCTACATCTGGGCCAGCGTGCCCAAGGGCTATACCTCGGCCTCGTTTACCGAACGCGTACTGAAGGAAACCGGTGTGGTAATCACGCCCGGCTCGGGATTTGGAAAAAGCGGTGAGGGCTACGTTCGCTTTTCGCTGACGGTACCGAGCGAACGATTGCAAGAGGCGGTGGAACGAATTAAAGCGCTTCGGATGTAGCATCGAGGATGCCCCATCGGGCTTTCATTGGATTAGGAACTAATCTAGGCGACAGGCCCGCCAATTATCGGCAGGCGATTCAACGCATCAGGCAACTGCCGGAGACGCGTATTGTCCGTCATTCTTCGATTTACGAAACCGAGCCGGTGGGCGACATTGAAGGCGTATTCCTGAATGGTGTCGTCGAGCTCGATACCGAGATACCGGTGGAGGTGCTGATGCGGCGGCTGCTTGCGATTGAACGCGCGATGGGCCGCAAACGGAGCACTAAGCGCAAGCGCTCCGCGGCGCCGCGCAGGTACCGGGCGCGGATAATTGATCTGGATTTGCTCTTTTATGATAAGGAAATTGTCCACACGCCTCCGCTGACGGTGCCACATCCGCGACTCCATGAGCGGCGGTTTGTACTGGCGCCGATGGCAGAGCTGGCGCCCGCTCTGATTCACCCTGAACTCAATGTTAGCATTTCCGAGCTGTTGGCCGGACTCAAATCGCCCCAAAGGGTAACCCTGGCGCGAGCTGATCTGCTGCGTCCCGCGTCCACGCGAGAGGTACTCACCCGATGAAGTTCTTCATCGATTCAGCCGACGTTAACGAAGTCCGCGAGGCATCCGATTGGGGTTTGGTGGATGGGGTTACCACCAATCCCAGTCTAATCGCGAAGACCGGCCGTCCGTATGCCGACGTCCTGCGGGAACTATGTCAGATTGTAGACGGTCCGGTTAGCGCCGAAGTAGTAGCGCGCGATGCGGCAGTGATGGTTGAGGAGGGGCAGAAGCTCGCGCGCCTGCACCCTAATATCGTGGTCAAGTGCCCGCTGACGATCGAAGGTCTGAAGGCTGCCAGGGCGCTCTGCACACGCGCGATCCGAGTCAACGTCACGCTAATTTTCTCTCCGCTCCAGGCGTTGGCGGCTGCCAAATGCGGGGCGGCCTATGTTTCTCCTTTCGTGGGACGGCTTGACGATATTGGGCAAGACGGGTTCACGGTCGTAGAGCAAATCCTCAAGGTGTTCAGAAATTACACCTTCTCGACTGAGGTGCTGGTAGCCTCAGTACGCTCACCCAATCATCTGCTGCGCGCAGCCGAAGCCGGCGCTCATGTCGCGACGCTGCCATTTAACGTAATCAAGCAAATTCTCAAACATCCGCTGACCGATGTCGGACTGGAGAACTTCCTGTCCGACTGGGACAAGACTAAGCAGCGGATATAGCCGCGCTACTCGCGCACGGCGGCTGCTTAGTAGGGTTGGCGCTGCCTAGTTCCGCTTGCGGTTCGTCATTTATTTACAAGTCACGAAGCCAACGCAACGGCGGAAAGCACAGATGCTGCCGCTCTACTGTGCCGATCGAGCTTAATTACTTGCGATGGCCTCGACACAGGAGCCGCGATCACCTCAGTAGTACCCTAGCTTAGTACTACCTTCGGGAACAGCCCGGTCCGCTCGGAGGGCTGGTTTGTCCCGAGTAATTAACGACTTTGCTCAGAGGGACCCTTCTTTGGTTCCCGGTCTGAGCGATGGGGGCGTCGTGCCCGATCTTCTCGAAATCCACACCCGCATCCTTGACAGGCATGGCTGACTGATGGCACCCGGTGCGATTCCGCTATCGCACGCTCGCCGCACAATCCATATTGGCCATCTCAAGCGGAACTATGACCAAAAGCTCACCAGAAGGATGACCAAAAACCAAACCAAAGCATGACCAACCTATGTGCGGATGCCTAATGGATGGGCATGCGATTGCTGCATCCCGCAATATTTGCAGCATTCTGAAATGGCATCCCGCTTGCTGCGATGGACCGAACCGCGCCTCCAAACTCGGGGAGAGTCACCGGCTCTGCTGTGCAGAGCTGAAGGAGAACCAATGGCTGCCGCTTCTGAAGCACCCAAGATGCAAGCGACGCTCGGTCTGACCGGCGTCACTGTCAACGCGATGGCGCTGATCGCCCCAGGCGCGTTCCTTTGGATCACGTTCGTCATCCAGGCTGGGTACGTATTCCCGTCGGCCCTGGCAATGTGGGCCGGGATTGTTTTTGCACTGCTGCTTGCCTACGCCACGGCGTTATCCTATTCCGAGTTAGCGAAGCTGTTCCCAGGCGCCGGCAGCTCTTATCTGTTCGCGGAGCAGGCATTTCTCAACCACACCACCGCGTATCGTTTTGCCCGCATCTCCAAATTCATCATCGGCTGGTCGTCTCACCTTTATTACTGGGTTTACCCGGGCGTAATGGTGGCGACGATGGGCGTGATGATTGGCTATATCATTGGCAATCTGGTGCCAAACACCCTGAACCCGGGTATTCCAGGGCCGCTGTTCATGGCGCTGGTCGCCGTTGTGTTCGCATATGCCGTCGCTTGGATTGCTTTCAAAGGTGTGACAGGTTCGACCAACGTCAACCTCGCGATCAACATCATTCAGATTATTGCGCTGCTGTTCTTCTCCGCGCTCGCTATCTCGTATCGGCTAGGCCATCCAGAGGGGTCAACCGGCCTCGCGCTCGATGGCACCAGCAAAGTTCTGCATTATTCGCTGAGCGGGAACTCGCCTGCACACCCAAGTGCGCTCTCGGTAGTCATACCGCACGGAGTGAGCTGGACGATGCTGCAGGCAACCATCGCGATCCTGCTACTGGTCGGGTTCGAGTCCGTCACTTCGTTGGGCGAAGAGGCGAAAAATCCGAAAAAAGACATCCCCCGCGCCGTTCTGCTGTCGATCACGATCCAGTGCCTGTTCATGTACTTGATTGAGTATTTCGCTGCGAATTACTTCATGAGCAGCGCTTATAGCTTGAATGACGCCAAGGGTTCCGCCGCGCCAATCGGGGACATGATGACGATCGTCGGCAACGCCATGCTGGGGGGCCATGGCCAAGGCTTCATGCTCCTGGAAGCCGTCACCGTCTTTCTCGCCCTGATCGGCACGACGCTGGCCTGCATCAACACCGGCGCGCGCGTCACCTACGCGATGGGCCGCGACGAGGAAGTTCCCGAGCACTTTGGCTTGCTGCACGGGGCGAATCTGACGCCGCATCGTGCCATTTGGACGCTGGCGACGATTTCGGCAGTTCTTGGTGCATTCGGCGCATTGTTCTTCTTTTGTGGCGGCTCCGCTCCCGACGACAAGACGATGGCGACCCTGCCACACAACATCTGGTACGCGCTCGGCATGGGCTCAAACGCAACTCTGTCGTCTTTACCTAACGGACTGTTGCTGGTGACGCTATTGTCGAATTTCGGCACGTTTGTGCTCTATGGACTGACCAATATCGTCTGCATAGTCGCCTTCCGCGAGCATCACGAGTTCAGCGGCTTTAAGCACATGGTCGTGCCGGTCTTCGGTGCTGTAGCGAATTTCGCCTGCCTCGCCTTCTACATCATTGGCCCGCTGGAAGGCCTCGGCAGCGCCAAGGAACCGCTCCTGGCAGTCGCATTTTCGGTAATTTGGGCGGTCTACGGCGCGATCTATTTCACTCGCAACTCGCGCCGCAGGGGCCGCGAGACAGTCCTGATGGAGAGGCCAGCATAATCGCGTCGGTGGAGTGAGTTCGGCAACGTCGGTTTTGAAGCATCTGAACGGGAGGCGGATCTGTCGCAAAACGGATCCGCCATTTCCTTTTAAAGCGGCTCGACTGGGCGGTTATCGAATGTGAAATGACATCCTCCTCTGACGCAATCAACGGGGTGGGTCGGCGATGTTTAGCGGCGCTGGCACATTAATGGATTCCCCTGCTCCGCCGGCCAGCACTGCGCGGGCGTTCGACCTGGCCCTGCTGAGCGATTTGGGTACCAATCGCGAGAACAATGAGGACGCCTGCGGCAGCCACGCAGAGAGCGATAATTGTGTGATCTTCGCGGTCGCCGACGGTGTCGGCGGCTATGAAGGGGGCGAGATTGCGAGTGCACAGGCGGTCGAAGTTACTCTGAGTGCCTTCCGCGAAAGTCCCGCCGGATGGGGGCCGGCCAAACGGCTCCATCGCGCCGTCCAGCGGGCCAATATCGAAATTCATAACCGTGCGCTCACTGTGCCGGAACTGCGCCGGATGGCCACTACTCTTAGCGCGGCGGTCGTCAACGACGGCGTTTTGTATGCCGCGCACGTTGGCGATTGCCGGATCTATCACGTTCGGCGGGGCAGAGCGCGGCAGATCACCAAGGATCATACTGTCGTACAGGAGCGCGTGCGGATGGGCCTGATTAGCGCGGCAAGAGCACGCCATCATCCCGAGCGCTCAGCTCTAAGCCGATGTCTGGGGCACGAACTGATAGTGTCGGTCGATCGGATTACGCTGCCGCTCGAACAGCACGATCAGGTTCTCGTGTGTAGCGACGGGCTCTATAGCGTGATCGAAGACGACGAACTCGGGAAAATAATCCGTGGCGTCGAGGCTGCCACAGCCTGCCGGCGGCTCGTCGATCTTGCCAACCAGCGGGGCACCGCTGATAACCTGAGCGTGGCAATTCTCATCTCGAAGACTGATCCGCCCCCGGCCCGCCCGGGCTGGCGCGAGCGCATGGCGGCCTTGTTTCAACGTCGTCCCTGATACTCGCTTGATGCTTGCGCGTGCCGGCGAGCACATTACGCATTGAATCTTGGCAAAGCTCGATGATAACGTGCCGCGGAGGCCGCTCCCGGCACTAGAATGCGCGAGGTCAATGTTGGTGAAAGGCTCGATCAGTACGAGCTGACCGAGTTGATCGCGCGCAGCGGCATGGCCTCGATCTTCAAGGCCCGCGACCTGACGAACGGCGCCACGGTTGCGATCAAGGTTCCCTATCTGCAGTTTGAAAGCGATGTAGTCTTTTACAGCCGTTTTCAACGCGAAGAGGAAATCGGCCGCCGCCTCAACCATTCCAATATCATCCGCTTGCTTACGCCCAAGCGCAAAAGCCGGATGTATATTGCGATGGAATATGTCGATGGCGTCTCGCTGAGGGCGATGATGCGGGACAAACGGCCGCTCGACCTCGCCAGGGCGCTCGACATCGCGCGTCAGATCTGCAGCGCGCTGGTCTATATGCATAGCCAAGGCGTCATCCATCGCGATCTTAAGCCGGAAAATATCCTGATAACCGAAGGCGGCCGGGTAAAAATCATGGATTTTGGGATTGCCCTCGACGAGTCTGCGCGCCGCCTCACCTGGTCCGGTCTGTCCTCAACGATCGGCACCCCCGATTATATGGCCCCGGAGCAGGTAAGCGGGCGGCGCGGTGACGTCCGCACCGACATTTATGCGCTCGGCACCATGTTGTACGAGATGTTGACCGGAAACCTGTCGTTTGAGGGCGAGAACGTGTATGCGGTGATGCGCGCGAAGGCCAATGACGACCCGCAGCCGCCTTCGCGCTACCGGCCGGATCTCGACCCTCACCTGGAAGAAATAATTCTGCACGCGATCGCACGTCTGCCCCGCGAACGCTACAGCACCGCCGCCGAAATGCAAAAGGATCTCTGCGACCCGGCGCAGGTCATGGTCACGGGGCGGGCAGCCAGGCTGCATCCGAGCAGCCTCCGGCGACAACGGATCAAACGGTCGTTATGGGCCGCGTTTTTTTTCGTCTCGCTCGCTGCACTGTTCGCGTTCCTGATTTGGCTGGCCAATCGCTATCCGGCCCCACCTCCTGAGCCCCATCATTCATACCGCGGGGAGGTTAGATAATGGGGCAGCGTCCGTTACTCCGTTCCTGTACGCCCGGCACTCGCCTCATCGTTTCATCGCTGGTCTTTGCTGTCGTCCTGTTGCTGACGCCCAGCACGCCCGCCGGCGCCCAGAAGTTGGACCAGGTACCGGCGGTCGAGGCACTAACCTATACCCTTAACCTCGCCTGGGTTCTAATCGCCGGCTTTCTCGTGATGTTCATGCAGCTCGGATTTGCGCTGCTGGAGACAGGCTTCACACGGGCTAAAAACGCCGTGAACACGATGGCGATGAACCTCACTATATATCCTGTAGGGTTAATTGGCTTTTGGTTGACGGGCTATGGCTTCATGATGGGTGGAATTCATCAATGGCCATCGCTCGGAGCATTTGGCCTACCTCATGGCGAACTCAGCGTTCGCATCGGCCATCACATGTTGGGGCTAATAGGTTTCGGCAAATTCGGGTTGCTGGCGGTGAATAACGATCCTGCCAGCCTTGCGATGTTCTTGTTTGGGACGGTGTTCATGGGGGTCGCGGCGACTATCCCTACCGGGGCGATGGCTGAGCGGTGGAAGTTCTCGGCTTTCCTGCTCTATGGATTTTTTATGTCGATGTTCCTTTACCCGCTGTATGGCAATTGGGTATGGGGCGGCGGCTGGTTGTCACAATTAGGAGTTAATTTTGGTTTGGGGCACGGTCAGGTCGATTTTGGCGGCTCGTCGGTTGTCAATATGACCGGCGGCCTGACGGCGTTGGCCGGCGCGATGGTGCTCGGGCCGCGGATCGGCAAATTTCGCCGAGACGGCGCGATCGGTTTGCTTGCCGGACATAATCTGCCGTTGGCAATGAGCGGTACGCTAATTCTGGCATTTGGGTGGTTCGGGTTGAATGCGGGCTCGACACTGGCAGCGTCCGACCCCCGGATTGGCTTGATTGCGGTCAACACGATGCTTGCCTCGGCGGCCGGCTCGCTCACGACGATTTTTTATCTGCAGCAGCGATACAACCGGCCGGATGTTGCGATGGCCTGCCATGGCTTGCTGGGGGGTTTGGTTGCGATTACCGCATCATGCGCGTTTGTCTCTCCGGCGGCCGCGGTGCTGATCGGAATAATTGCCGGCTTTCTTGTGGTTGGCAGCGTGCTCGCACTGGAGCGGCGCTTTCGAATCGATGACCCAGCCGGCGCGATTCCGGTTCACGGCGTATGCGGCTTGTGGGGAGCGCTAGCCGTGGGGATCTTCGCCGACGGCACTTACGGCGACGGGTGGAACGGTATCGCTGGTCCGGTGCGGGGATTGATCGAGGGTGATTTTGGCCAGTTTATCGCACAGCTCATCGGCGTCTCAATCAACGCGATTGTGATCTTCGGCCTGGCAATGGCCTTCTTTGTCATCGTCGAACGGACCATCGGTAATCGGGTTCCCGCAGAAGTCGAATGGAGCGGCCTCGATTCACTGGAAATGGGCAGTGAGGCTTATCCGAACGTCTGACCACCCGCAAGCTGGTGGGGACGCATCGCGACCCACCCATGCGAAGGCGAGTAAAGGAGTTGTTGAGCGACCTGGGAACCCCGCACCAGCGCGAAGCAGCGGATAACCGGCGAGACCGAACACTTGGCACACGTCCCGCTGCCACTCAAGCATCGAAGGCAATGCCGTTACGGTTGTGTATACGTTAGGACTCCGCTGACAGCGGCCCCAAATGGGGTGTTCAAACAGAGCGCATTATTTACCGGCACTGAGAATATCGTTCCGGGTCCTGAGTAGGCGTTCTTACCAGTAGTCACGGTTGGTCCAAACAGTACGATCGGGTTCCACGAACAGCTGAAGGCGCCGCCGTAAAACAGCACGAACTTGCCCCCATCGATCAGAAATCCACAAATGTGAACCCCCTGATTCGACGGAGGTATTAATTCGATGTTTGCTGTAGAGCCGATCAGGTAGGGAATTGCCACGCTCTGCTTTGCAACGGTCGCTGACTGGCATGGGTCGGGCACTAATGCTGGCGGTGCCGAGGTGGATTGAGCGGCTAACGCCTGACCGGCAGTCAGGATTACAACGAGCGTAAGCGCGGCCCCGTTCAAGCTGTAGGATCTCACTTTCAGAACCTCCCCCAGCCCAACGGCGAGCGTTCGGCTTCACGAGGCGTTCACGCATCAGTCGTGCCGTTCATAAGACTAGGGCGCTGACAATCCTCGGCGAATAGCGTGGCTGATTAACGCCCAGATGCAATGGATCGACAGGCCACATGGGAAGGCCCTTTTGGAAATATCGAGAAGCCCTTTGGGACAGACCGCTCTCAAATGCAGGGCGGATGTAAGTGAATCATTTGTTTCCCAGAGAACATTGAAATGAAAAGTTGACCCAAGGCCAGCGCACGCAGCAATATCAGCAAGAGCCACTCAATATAGCGGCGTTAGACGCTCGAGATTGGCGACGGCGCAATGAAACCCCGGTCATCACACTTGCGCCGCCATTGCTCGGCAGCACAAGGCTAGACGCTGTGCCGATCTGCGAGCAGTCACCATCCGGGTCTAGGCCGTGTCTCAAAACCGGTCAGGCTGTCGTCGAAAACCCGAAGTGCGGACCAAGTTTTGGACAAGCTTCTGCGCGGCCTTGGTATAGTACAATGGCTCTCGACGCCGCGGTCCTACCGCAGCCGGTAATCCCAAACCAGTCATCGGGCTGTCGGCTGCAACGCCACGAAGGACCTGGCAACGCGCCTACTGGGCGATTTGTCAGAGCGCCGTTTGATTTAGTAATCCTCTCCGGAGCAGATGGTTACGACAAGGAGAAAACGGTGCGCTTTGGTCTATTCTATCAGCTTCCCTGCGCTCCCGACCAATCGGAGCCAATTCGTTATAATGAGACGATCGAACAACTTGTGCTTGCCGACCAGCTCGGGTTCGACATCGCATGGCTGGCGGAATTGCATTTCTTTCGTCCGTTTTCGGTCATGCCGGCGCCGCTCTACGTTGCAGTGGCCGCAGCGCAGCGCACTCGGCAAATCCGTTTTGGCACGGGCGTGATCCTCGTGCCCTTCCATCATCCGCTGCGAATCGCAGAGGAAACCGCGGTTGCGGACATTCTTACCGGTGGGCGGCTGGATGTGGGTGTTGGGCGCGGCACGATTGCGCTCCATTTCCAGGGCTTCGGCGTCTCTCGCGAGGAAAGCCGTGCGCGCTTCGAAGAAGGACTCGAGGTAATCGTGAAGGCGTGGACGAGCGATCACTTGGAGCATAAGGGCCGCTACTTTGAATTCCCCGATACCGCTTTGGCGCCGAAGCCGGTGCAAAAGCCGCATCCCCCTCTACGGATTGCCGCCAACAGTCCGGAAACCGCCGAGTTCGCCGGACTACACAATTATGACGTGATGGTAGCGTCGCCGATTAACCCGATGCCAGGTTTCTTCGAACACGTACGCAAATACCGCAACGCGCTGAGCGGGGCCGGTCATGTGCAGCAAGCGCGCGATGTCGCCGCGTTATTCTTCGTGAGCCCAGGCGACAACCTGGAACAAGTGCGAGCCCAGTTCGATCCTTCGATGATGCATTATTTTCGCACTATCGGCGAACAGGCGAGGGTTGGCGGGCGCGGCCAATACGAAGGGACGTATCAGTACTTGCAACAAGTGCGCGAACGCGCCGCCAACATCGGCTGGGACGAAGTCGAGCGGACGATGGGCGTGTTCGGGCCGGCGGACGAATGTGTTCGGCGCATCAATCAGATCTATGACGGCGCGCACATCGATCAACTCGTATGCTGGTTCAATCCGGGCGGCCGCGTACCGCATAAGGCTGTGATGGCAGCAATGGAACACTTCGCAGCGAAAGTAATGCCCGCGGTGCGGTCATTAGGCAGAAGCGAGCCAGGTGCAAGCGGCCCAAAAGCATGAGCTACCTGCACATATTTCCCGCCAGCGCATCGCCCCCGGCCGCGGTTGCTGAACTTGGCCGTCAGATCGACTTCGACGGCGGCGCCGCACTCTGCGCATTCCAGGAACCGATCGATCACAAGTGGCATTTATTTGCCCTACTGCCGGCGGGGCTGGTGAAGCCGACTCCGTTTCAGCGTGATCTTTCGCCGACTCACATGAAACGAATGGCGGAAGTCATGAAGAAACTCGGCAGATACACAGAGCCGATTGTCGCGGTTCGCTCGGAATCAGGCGAATACTGGACACCTAACGGCAATCATCGGCGTGCGGCGGCGGTGAAATTGGGCGCAGAGACGATTCCTGCGATCGTAATCCCTGACCCGGCGGTCGCCTACCAGATTCTCGCTCTGAATACGGAGAAAGTGCACAACCTGCGCGACAAGTCGCTAGAGGTCATCCGCATGTACCGGAGCAAGCTGGCCGACAATCCTCGCCTGGCCGAGAAGACCTTCGCCTTCGAGTTCGAACGCCCGCATTTTGCGACGTTAGGGCTAATCTATGAGAAGAAGGCGCGGTTCTCAGGCGCCGTTTATGCTCCGCTGTTGAGCCGGGTTGACAAGTTTTTGAGCGAGCCGTTGCAGAACGCCTTCGAGCAGCGCGAACAACGCGCCGCGCAGGTTGAGCTGGCCGATCAACTGCTCAATGAGTTGGTCGCACGCGCAAAGAACCGCGGCCTCACTCATTCATATTTAAAGACCTACATCGTCGCACGATGTAATCCGCTGACCCGCGTCCGCAAGAACCTGCCGTCGTGCAGGGCCGCACTCGACAGCATGTGCCGGGCGCTCGAGCAATTCGACTTATCGAAAATTCACTTCGGCGAAGTCCGCACCGCCGCCGCAATCGCAGCCGCTTCCGCCCCCGAAGCGTAACGCCGGAAGAGCGCTGTCGGGGTTACTTGCAAGCGAGACACACGCGGGAATGGCACACGGAGATGCAACCTATGCGGCGGCGGTAGCCTGCACAAGCTCGAACGCGCCGGGTTGGACCGCCTCCGATGACCGCAGGACGATCTTCACACCAAGCCGTTCCTCGGCTGCCTGCAGGGTTTTGCTGTCAAGATCATAAAGATAGCGCGCGACTTCGGGATTAACCTTGGCGACCAACAAATCGGTTTGAGGATTGCGGCCGGCCGCTCGTTGAATTCCGCGCATCACGTCCGCGGCCAGCGTCGCCACGGATTTGACCACGCGGCATCCATGGCAACGTGGGCAGGTGTCGGTCAACATCGCTTCGAGACTTTCACGCGTGCGCTTGCGCGTCATCTGCACCAATCCCAACTCGGAGATCTTTAGCATCGAGGTGCGCGCTTTGTCGCGTTTGAGCGCCTGTGACAATGCGTCGCTGACCCGTTTACGATCGGCCTCGCGCGTCATATCTATGAAATCAACGATGATAATTCCGCCGATGTTGCGCAGCCGTAGTTGCTTGACAACTTCTTCGACCGCTTCGAGATTGGTGCGCAACACGGTTTCATCCTGGTTGCGCTTGCCGACAAACCGGCCGGTGTTCACGTCGATCGCGGTCAGTGCCTCTGCCTGATCAAATACCAGGTAACCGCCGGATTTGAGCCAGACCTTACGCTCCAGTGCGCGCTCGATTTGGGGCTCGATGGAAAAGTGGTCAAAAATCGGTTCGATGGCTTCATATAGTGCCGCACGCGCTCGTAGCCGCGGCATATAGTTCTGCACGAACTCCACGATTCGGGAGAACGTCGGCGCATCGTCACACCAGAGCCGGTCAATGTCGCTCGAAAATAAATCGCGTACGATGCGCAGCGCCACATCCAGATCGCTGTATAGCAGCGACGCCGGTGGAGTATCCTCGCTTGTTTTTGCAATGGATGACCACAACTTGGTCAGGAATGAAACGTCGCGCTGAATCTCGCGTTTGCTGACGCCTTCGCAGACGGTGCGAACGATGAACCCACCGTGGGACGCTCCCAATTCCTTAACCGCCGCGCGCAGCCGCGCACGCTCATCGGCGCTCTCGATCCGGCGTGAAATCCCGATGTGCCTGCTGCTCGGCGTGTAGACCAGGTGACGCCCGGGTAACGAGATAAAGGAGGTAAGCCGCGCACCTTTGCTGCCAATCGGCTCCTTGGCGACCTGAACGATAATTTCCTGTCCGCGCTTGAGTTGCTGCTCGATGGGAAGGCGCGGCCGATGGCGGCCATTGTGGCGCCTCCGGCTTTGCCTCGAATCGGTTGCCGCTTGACCTTCGATCATAACCGGTGCCGGCTCGACCCCGTTGCGCACTTCGAGCACTGGTACGACACTCTCGTCGAGCAGCGCTTCGCTCTCTGGCGTGACCGGCTCAGTCTCGACGTCGCCCTCACCAATAACCTCGGCAACTGAGCCAAGACTCTCGGCATCGGTCTGGAAGTCGGAAACGTGAAGAAAGCCTGCCTTGTCGAGCCCGATGTCGACGAAAGCCGCCTGCATCCCAGGCAGCACCCGCGTCACTTTGCCTTTATAGATATTGCCCGCCAAGCCGCCCCGCTGATTGCGCTCCAGATAAAATTCCGAAAGCGCTCCATCCTCGAGCAAGGCGACACGTACCTCAACCGGGGACGCATTGATGATGATTTCGCGCTTCACCTTATCCGGCGGAATCGGCGTTCATGGCGCCCAATCACGTCGGGCGACCGGCTGTTGACTGCGGCGCCAGATCCGAGCGACGGCGGCCGCGTCCACAAGAGCCTTAGCAAACGGCCTATCCGTCAAGATGATACGAGGCACCCCGAGTTTCCGCAAGGCGGCCATTGCTCTATGGGTCCAGCGGTACTGCTCAAGCCGCAACTCGATGAAGGACAGGAGTCCGTCTGCTCGGGGGAGGAGGTCGACGCGACTTGATTCACAAACGTCGTTCTGATAAATGAGCAGGACCAGATCATTTGGTAATCAGCAGATGATCGCCGGGTGATCATTTTGCCGTTAAAGGCAGACGCAAGGGCGAATCGCTTGACTTGCAATCGCTCTGGCGGGTACGAGTTTATCGGATGTCTGCAACCGCAGATGCGCTAGTTGGCTATCCCGTCGGGACTGCCTTGCTCAACAGCAAGGTGCTGGTACTGAATCGTTCTTACCTACCCGTACACGTAACCTCTGTTAAGCGCGCTTTCGCATTGTTGTATCAAGGAGTGGCGCGCGCAGTAGACGAGCAATATCGCACCTTCGACTTCGCCAGTTGGCGCGACCTCGCCGTAGAAGTTAATCACGAAAAGGTTGGGGTAGTCGGAGGATTTGTGCGCGTTCCACGCGTATTGCTGCTTATTGCTTATGAACGTGTGCCGAAGCGGCATGTGCGCTTCTCGCGATTTAATATCTACGCGCGTGACAACAACACCTGTCAATATTGCGGACGGCGACTGCCGCGCACCGAACTTAATCTCGACCATGTAGTACCTCGTTCGCGTGGCGGCACCTCGACCTGGGAGAACGTGGTCTGTTCTTGTCATAGCTGTAATCGGCGTAAGGGCGGCAAAACTCCGGAGGAAGCTGGCATGCTGCTCATCAGCAGGCCCAAGCGGCCTCAATGGACGCCGTTCAGCACGGAGATTTTCAGCCTTAGGCGCTATCACGAATGGATGCCATTCCTAACGACCGTCGATAGCGCCTATTGGAACACTGAACTCATTCAGGATTGATACGCGCGGATCGTTTGCAGCTAAGCTGTCGGACCGCACGAACCGTTTAAAAATACTCACGGCACGCTAAGGATTCTCGCTATGCCGCGCGTTATCGGTGTGCAGCGGTCGTCTCTGAAAACAGAGTAGCGATCGTTTTGAAGCGCTTGCCCGCACTCAGCATCGCAAGCGATAATCTTGCGAAGCAAATTCGAGAGACCCGGTGCCGGCAGAGTGACGTCTGATAACGGCGTCATGGTGTAGGATGTGACAGGACGGTGCGGAGGAGCGGTGGAGGCATGAAGTATGCGGCTCAAGAGCCTTGACTTGTTAGGCTTCAAGTCTTTTTGCGAGTCTACCGGAATAAGCTTCAGCCCCGGTATTACTGCCATCGTCGGGCCCAACGGCTGCGGCAAGTCGAATGTCGTCGATGCTATCCGGTGGGTATTAGGCGAGCAGGCAACGTCGCGTTTGCGCGGCAAATTGGCCGAAGACCTGATTTACGCCGGCAACGACTCCAATCCGCCCGCGGGAATGGCTGAGGTGACGCTGCTGCTCGAAGCCGAAGGCGGCAGCGGCTTGCCCGAACCGTATTCAGCATTGAGCGAAATCGCGATCACTCGGCGGGTCTACCGTTCGGGCGAATCCGAATATCTCATCAACAAGATTCCCTGCCGTCTGAAGGATATCACGGAATTCTTCATGGCCGCGCAGATTCACAGCCGCGGTTACGCGCTGGTTGAGCAGGGCAGAATCGAGGAGATTATCCAGGCCAAACCCGCCGAGATTCGCACTATGGTTGAAGAGGCCGCAGGACTCGCGTTGTTCAAGGGCCGGCGCGAGATCAGCGAGCGCAAACTTGAGCGTGTGCGTGAAAATCTGGCGCGGGTCGAAGATGTTATCGCCGAACTCGAACGTCAACTCAATTACGCTCGGCGCCAGGCGCGCAAAGCCGAGACTTACAAGCTCATCCGCGATGAGCTGTCCGCCCTGGAGCAATACGCGGCTACTCGCCGCATCGTCGAACAGCGTGACGCGCTTGCCCAACAATCCGAACGTGAACAGGTCTTAGGCGAACAAGCTAGGCAGCTCCGCACTCACACGGCCTTACTGCAGAGGCAAGCGGACGAATCGGTGGCGGCACTTGCCGCGGGACGCGACGAACTCGGAGTAACCGGGCGTGAGCTGGACAATTTGCGTGCTGCGCTCGAGGAGCGAGCCCGAACGCGCTCTTTCCTTGAACGGCGGCTCAAAGCGCTGGATGAGCTGGCACCGGAAGTTGAATTGCGGCTGAGTGAACTGGATCGCAAGGCGATTGCGGCACGGGCGGCGCGCGCATGCACGGGGGCGCGGCTGGCGCGGCAGCAAAATAACGATGATGGCGCAAATGAGGCTCGCTTGGCTGCTCTCCGGGACCAGCATCGCGCCGCGGAACGGGCATTGCGCGAGGAGGAAAAACAAACCGAGGAGTTAAAGGACCAGCTTGCCGAAATCATGCGCGAAGCGGCGGTGATGCGCGGGCGGCTCGGCACGCTCGCAGGTGAACGTGCTGATCTCGACGACCATCTTCGCACGCTCGAGCAGGCTGTGCCTGATTACGGCGCGGAGTTGAACCGCTGCCGGCAGATGGCGGCCGATAGTGAAGCGCACCTGGAGCAGGAGCGCTTGGCAGCAGCGCGCGCGGAAGCGCTTCAGCGCGAAACCGCTGAGCGCGAACTCGATCTGCGAACTGCATTAGCAAATGACTCAGCGGCGTTGTCGTCGGCGCGAGACGCCTTGCGGACGCTCAAAGCGCGCGCACAACGCATTGTTCCAAACGGCGCCAGCGAAAAACTGCGTGTCGTGCTTAATTCGCTCAACGGGGACGGCCCGTCGAATGCACCCGCGATGCTGCTCGACGTGCTCAAGGCACCGCCGGCGCTGGAGCCGGCGTTGCGCGCGGTGCTCGGCGAGCAGCTCGATGCGGTTATCGTCGATTCACCTCATTTCGCCGTTCGCGCGATCGAGATTCTCAAACAGCACGAGAGCGGCCGCCTGAGTTTCATCCCGCATTCCCTCCCGCCCAGGCCGCCCCATCAGCCAATCGAAGCGGCAGGTATTGCCGGGCGTTTGCTCGAGATGGTCGAGATCGAGCCGCAGTACATGTCCATCGCCGAAGCATTGCTGGGTCACGTGATCGTCGCCGAAGATCTGCGCGCGGCGTTCGCCGCATCCAGCGCCAATGGCACTGGCAGCGCTTTTGTTACGCCCGAAGGCGATCTGTTGTGGCCACACAGAGTTATCAGCGGCGGCAGTGGTCGCCATCTCGAGTCCGGCGACGAGATCGACATCCGCAAGCGGGCACTTGCGCTGGAAACCGCAGAGCGCACGACGGCGGTGGCGGAAACGCAGCACGAGGAGCTGGTGCGGCTCGACGAATGGGCGCGGCTTGCCTGCCGCGATGCGCTCGAGGTCCTTGATTCAACGCGCCGGCGCACCAGCGAAGCCGAAGCCGCCCTCAATCAAGGCCGTAGAGACATGGCCAAAGCCGAGCAGAATCTCGCGTTGGCTGAAGCGAATTGCGCCAATGCGCACCGGCGTGCGGCTGAAGTCGGAGCCGCCGCGGCCTCGGCCAACTCACGCCTCGAAGAGCTTGCGCGAATCGAGCAGCAAGCACGCGCAACGCTGGGTGCGGCGCTCGCGGCGCTTACCACACGCCGCAATGAGACTCGGGAGTTGAGCGACGCGATGCTCGCACTGGGGGCGCGACTCGAAGCCCGCAGGGCGGCCTTGCGTGCGCTCGAACAGGAGCTGAGCCATCAGCGACAGCTCGTCGATGAGCTCGAAGGCCAGATTGCTCAATCCTGCAGCGATTTGGAACGCGCAGCTTCCGAGCGCGCCGAATTCGAACGCGAAAGGGCGGCGCTGATGGCGCAGGACAGGGCCGCATTAGAAGACCAATGCACGCTTGAGGGTAAAATCGAAAAAATCACGCAGCTATGCGCTGACCGAGCCCAGCAAGTCGAATCCGCCACCGCGGAACTCCACAACGCCCGAACGGCCCTCGAGACGCTCGAAGCGGATCTGATGCAGTGCGAACTCAGGCGCGAACGCGCTCGTACCTTAATCGAGGAACTCACACGGGGATTCCGCGAGAAGTTTCAAGCCGAATTTGCCGAGGTGATCAGCGACCTCGACGATGCGCTGCGCGGGCGCGACCCCGTCAAAGACAATGAGAGGCTGCAGGAACTGCGTGCCCGAGCCGAGAAGATCGGCGAGGTCAATCTCGCCGCGGACAGTGAAGTCAAGGAACTGGAAGAGCGGGCCGGCAAGCTCGAAGCCGAGCGGACTGACCTGCAGGCCGCGGTGAACGATCTGACTCACACTATTCAGAAGCTCAATCGCGAGGCGCGCAAGCGCTTCCTCGACACCTTTGAAGGAGCCTCGAAGAACTTCGCGGAACTGTTCCCGAAACTGTTGCGCGGAGGTAAGGGGCGGCTCGAACTCGGGTCAGCCGGTGACGTGCTCGAGGCTGGGGTCGAAATCCTGGTGCAGCCGGCCGGCAAGAAGGTCAAGGAAATCGGTTTGCTGTCGGGCGGTGAAAAGGCGCTCTCGGCGATGGCGCTGATTTTCGCGCTCTTTCTGCTGAACCCGAGCCCCTTTTGCGTGATGGATGAAGTCGACGCGCCACTTGATGAGTTCAGCCTGGCGGCGTTTACCGGACTGGTGCAGGAACTCAAGCTGAATTCGCAATTCATTATCATCACTCACAACCAGCGTACGATGCAGGCGGCGGACCACCTTCACGGAGTCACCATGGACCGGCCTGGTATCTCTCGGATAATCTCCCTGAAAATGCCCACCGCGGCATAAGGCGAGAAGCGCAGCCAGAAGAGGAGCGGCACAGAAGACCGTCTCAACTATTCTCTGCTCAGCGGGTTCTGTCGACGCGATAGGAGTTATCCATGGAGATTGAGATTCGGCCGGCGGGCCCGAACGATATTCCGGAATTGGCCCGGCTGGTCGCGGGCATTGCCGCCTATCACGAGTCCATCGATCCACGCGCACGTTTTGATTGGGACGAAATTCGCGACGCGCACAATTGGCTCAAGCTGGTATTGAGCCGTGATCATCACGCGATTTGGGTGGCTGATCATGGCGACGGCCGCCTGGCCGGCTATCTATGGGTCCATCTCAAGCGCGATCGTCAAGGCTATCTTCCGCGAGTTAAGGGTTACGTCAATCATGCCTTCCTCGACGAGGCGTGGCGCGGCAAGGGCCTGATGAAGCGCATGCTGGCTCCTTCATACGAATGGTTCCGCAGCAAGGGAATCAAGGTGGTGACGCTAACCGTGCTCCACCGCAACTGGCTGGGCTCCACCGCGTGGTATAAGCATGGATTCGAGGACTTCAGCCACGAACGTCGAATCGAGATTAGCCCACAAGCACCGAAGCCAGGATGATACGGAACGCTATTTCTCTAGCGGCCAGTCGGCTTCGCCTGTACCTGTTTGATTCGTCAAATACAGCGACGTGGTCGACTATCTAATTACCTGAGCGGCAGGTAGCAAATTGAGCGTTGGCTTTTAGCAGGTTTGCGAAGGTAAGTGCGGCGATTTGGTATTCGAGCACACCATCCCTCTATTCACCCTCCTGCGTTCGAGTTCCGCGCAATAGTCGATTTGTGACTGATCATCTCAAGCGCCGTCGTTCGCTGCACTCGCGTCCCCGCCCCGGCCGACCATTGGGCGGTTCGGGCTCGAACAAATCGAACGCGCGGCTGCGCACGCGGATCCGACCCTCGAAATGAGGGCGAAATTACCTGTTGACTCTTGCGGATAGCTACCAAACCAGATCAAACGGTGCCGGACCTTCTCAGCGGCGCCGGAAGCAGGCACTATTGAGGCAGTGTCGTCGTATGCAGGATAGTAAAGGTTCAGCCGCGCACGCCATCGCAATTCGCGGTGTGCAGTCTTGGAGAAGGGCGTTACCGTATTTCGGGACCCTGCTCATCTTCGCGCTGATCTTCTGGCGCATCCCGATCGGCAAGGTTGCTGGGGCGCTGGAACAGGCGCCGGCGCTGAAATTCTTTGGCGTGTTTCTCCCCTATTCGGCGATCTACTGGATAATCGATTCTGCTTGCCTAACCTGGGTCGTCAGGCGCTTCAATAAGCCACTGCGGTTCCGAGAGATTCTCCCCATCCGCGCCAGCATGTATCTGTTGTCCCTGATCAATACCAATCTTGGGCAGGGTGGAGTCGCTTGGTATCTACACCGGAAAACCCAGGTACCGTTCCTGGAAATACTCAGCTCGATCCTGTTCATCGCGCTGATGGAAATCTATCAACTTTTTCTTTTTTCTACCGCCGGCGTCCTCCTCTATCGTCCGGTTTCGGCGGAACAGGCAGAACTCGTGCACGTACTGCGAATCGTCTACGCCGTTGCCTGGGGGGTGCTCGCCGTGATGATAATCTTTTTTGCGCAAGCACGCCGGTACAGCACGGTTCGTGCATGGATCATCGATAGCCGGGCAGGCTCTATCAGCCGCACCTTCGTCGCGGCGCGGCCACTCGACTACGCGATCGTATTGGCCATCAAAGCGCCGTCGTTTGTCCTGGCGCTGCTGGTGCAGCATTTCGCGCTGGCATTGTATGGAATCGCGATTCCATTCGTGAAGCTGGTTCTATTTCTGCCGTTGGTGTTTTTGGCGGCTGCGCTGCCGATCGCGGTCGCGCATCTGGGTACGAGTCAAGCGGCATGGTTACTGTTTTTCTCAGCTAATGCCCCGGACGCTAAAATTCTCGCATACAGCCTGGCCGCGCATTTCACTTTCATGCTCTGCAATGGATTACTCGGGCTGCTGTTCCTGCGATATGCGAGCCGCGAACTGACCACTCTCGAAACTGCGGCCCGTGGCCAGACGGTCGTGCAGCAGCCACCGGTAGAGAAGCTTTCGCAACGATTTTAGCAATTGCGATGGAGGACAATAAACCGCCCCGATTTTCGCAGCACGAACTCGAAGCCCTGGCACGGGCTCGGGTAATTTACGTTGCTACGGTGCGCCAAGACGGTACCCAGAGCAGTGCGGCGCCGATCTGGTTTACAATCACGGCAGAGCACAGAATCCTGATTCAGAGTGGCCCTGATAGTTGGCAGACAAAGCGTATCCGGCGCGGTAGTCCGGTGATCGTCTGGATCGGCAGACGGCGGGGCCTCGCGCTTATCGGCAGGGCGGAACTCACCCGCGATCCCATGGTCGTCGAGCAAATCATCAGAGACTATCCGAAGAAGTACCTGATGGCCCGGCTCGGCTTACATCGACCCAGCAAATCGAGTTTTGAGCGAGGCGAGAGACTAGCGATAAAGATCACACCTATTCAGGCCCTGCCGCAGGGTTTCAGCTCGCAGCCCGGAGCCCCCGCCCCGAACTTTGCAGGCATGCCCGCTAACCTCGGTTAATTTCGTTGAAAATGGCTGGGCCCCGAAACGGACCGCGAAACCACTTTCCGCGCCTGGATAGCCTGCTAAGCCAGAGCGCAAACCTAGTCAGTGCCTTGCGGTTCATCCTGGCGTGCATTTGGGTCGCGGTCTTTTTCGGCGACCGCGCTCAATCCGGGATGTTGGGCACAATTGCATTAGGCGGGGCGGCGTCGGATTTCCTCGACGGCCGTATCGCGCGCTGGACGCATTCCGCTGGGCGATTCGGGCGATGGCTGGATAGCGCGGCGGATATCGTTTTTATTCTGACTGCCCTTTCGTGCGAGGCGTACGCCGGAGTCATTCCTGTATATCTGCCGGCCTTGGTTGCTGCCTCGTTTGCACAATATGTTGTCGATTCGGTGTTGATTCGCGGTTCCGTGGTGCCGGTTAGGAGCCGGCTCGGCCATTGGGCTGGCGTTTCCAACTATATGATCGTGATAATAGTTGCCTGGGCTCCGCCACCGCGGTTGCCGGGGACGCTGCTGCGCACCGTCGCGCCGATGCTCGGGTTGTTCTATCTGGCTGCCATGTGCGAGCGCTTGCTGTCTTATCGTACAGCGCGTGGGTTGCGCGGCGTTACCACTATGAAACCAGCAGCTGGTGAGTAGGCGCGGTTAACTCAGCAATCTTCAGCCCATTGGGGCAAGCTCCGGCGCATGGCTTGGCGCCGCAGCTCAAACAGGCCGCAGCGTTGTGCTTAATCATCGCGTACTCGGCACGTGCCATCCGGGGGTCTCGATAGTCAATTGCATACATCCGGGTCCGCATCACATCGGAGATTTCAACTCCGGCCGGACAAGAATCTTCGCATTCGTTGCAAGCGTGCCTGCAGTAAGAAGCCCCATTTTTACGCGCATACCGGTGAAGCAGAGGCAGGTCTTCGGCATGGACGCTGCGGACACCAGACGCGCTCACGAACTCATCGATCGCCTCGCGAGTGGTCATCGATACGATCAGGCCGTCTACATCAGGGTTGGAGAGCACCCAGCGAAACGCCGCCTGAGCGTAAGTGGCGCCTCCACGTTCGTAGGGACGCATGTCATTAAGTCTTGCGCCCATCAAGGTTTTCATCACTATCACGCCGACTCCGTGATGCTTTGCTTTTTTGAGTATGAGCGGCAGATCGGGCTGACGTGCGACCATGTCAAACCCGCCCAGAAATCGCTGGTAAAAGAGCGGATCCTGCCCGAAGTTGTAGGCGCACAGAATTACATCGAATTTGCCGGAGTCAATCGCGTATTCGAGGCTTTCGCGCAGATGTCCAGCGTGGCCCGAGATCCCGCTGAACCGAATCTTACCCTGCCGCTTTGCGGCTTCCACAAATGCGTACCATTCGGGATTCTTAAGCCGATCAAGGTCGTTGACGGCGTGATTGAAATAGACATCAAGATAATCAGTTTGAAGCCGGCGCAGGCTTCCTTCGAGCGCTTGCATCATCGCTTGCTTACTGGTGTCGGGCCACGCGAGCGTCTTTGACGCCAGGAATATGCGGTGGCGTTTGCCACGCAGCGCACGACCGAGCGCGGTTTCAGAATCGCCCTCCCGATAGGTTTCGGCAGTATCGAAATAGTTGATTCCCAGATCGCAGGCGTGCTGAACGAGGTCCTCTTGGCCGCTGGAGAGACGGTCGGCACCGAACGAGATATCTGAGATCTGCATGCCAGTGAGCCCAAGCCGCGAGTAGCGGCGAACCCGGGGTTGATTCGGGACCGACGAGGCGGCACTACCAAGTGCGCCTAGTCCAAAGCCGAGACCCGCTAACGTTCCAGTTCTGATGAATTCGCGCCGTCCAATTTCCTTCATGGGTAAACCTCCGGCCGTCGAGCCTCACGCCACTCGAACGGTTCGAGCGGCATTTGCCGATAAGAGCTTGATCGAGAGTACCCGGTTGTGCTCATCCCAATGCCAGCCATTCGACGCCTGCGCCCACGACTCAGCCGTCTTCAGCGCCGGAACAGGGCGGGTGTCGCAGGTAACGGCGACCACCTGTGGTTGTTGATGGATCCTCAGGACTATGGTGCGCTCGGTCGCGTCACCGCTGAATTTCCCCTTTGCTTCTCCCAGCTGACAGATTAACCCCTGGTCGCCGTGAGTAATCTCGAACCTGGTCTGGGCGTAGTCTCCATTATGATAGGCAGTACTTTCGCCATCATCTTCGTACAGCGTCATCGAGCGATCAGTGCCCCGGTAAATTTCGAGCGTCAGGGGGTCCACAGCATGTTGCGACGAATACTGCATGTCCGGACCCGTAGGGATGATCGCGCCTTGCCGGACAAATAGTGGGAGTACATCCAGCCGAGCTTGACTGGTAATGAACCGCGGCCCCGAATAGATTTCTTCAGACCAGTAATCAATCCATTTGCCCTGGGGAAGATAAACACTACGCTCGAAGGCACCTTCGTCCAAAATCGGTGCGACCAGAATCTCCGGACCAAATAGGTATTCATCCGCCAGATTTAAGACCTGTGGATCTGCCGGATATTCGAGCACCAGCGGGCGCATAATCGGAATCCCGCTGGTGCAGGCGTCGTGAAGCGCATTATAAATATATGGCAGCAAGCGGTATCGCATTTGTAGGTATTTGCGGCATATTGCTTCGATTTCCGCGCCAAACTGCCAGGGTTCACGCAGCTCCTTCTGGTCGCCGTGCGGCCGGCAGAGCGGACAGAAAGCACTGAACTCGAACCAGCGGGCATACAGCTCCCCGGTGCATTCGCCGCCGAAACCAAAACCGCCGATATCGCTGCCCCATAGCGGTATCCCGGTCAAGCCCACGCTCAGGCCGACAGCTACCTGCTTCCGCAGCGAAGCGAAAGTCTTATCCACGTCACCGGACCACAGCGCCGCTCCATAACGCTGAGAGCCGGGAAACGCGGCGCGGCTCAAAGTGAAGACCCGTTGATCCGGAGTGTAGTGCTGATGCGCATCGTACACGGATTGCTGCATCCAAAGACCGGTCAAGTTGTGTACGGCCGCGGCCGGTCCGGCATGCTGCGCCATATCCTGAAAGTGCTTGGCTGGTTCATTGAGGTCGGTCCACCAGCCGTCGATTCCCATTTCAAGCAGCGGCCGATGTCTTTCGCTCCACCATTCCCGCCCAGCCGGGTTCGAAAAATCGAACAGCCCGCATTCCCCCGGCCAAAAATCGAAGGTATACGGCGACCCGTCGTAGCGGCGAGCGAGATATCCGCGTGAGAGAGCTTCTGGGTAGTTGCGGCTTTGCCGAGTCAGATAAGGCTCCTCTATGACAACGGTGCGGAAGCCTTGTTGCTTCAACCGCGCGATCATTGCGCGGGCGTCCGGCCATTTTTGCGGATCGAACGTCAAGTCCCCCATTTCACGGAACCAGAATACGTCTAGAATCAGCGCATCACAGGGCAACTGCCGGGCGCGGAAGGAGTGCGCGATGCTCTCCAACTCCTGCCGGCTGCGGTATCCGTAGCGCGACTGTAGCAAGCCCAACACCCAACGAGGCGGCAGCGGCGGATAGCCCGTCAGCTCCAGCATCGTTTGCAAGAGGCGCGGCATGCCGGGACCGAGGAAGACATAATACTGCAGGCCGCCGCCGCGCGCCTGATAAGAAAAGCTTTGCCGATCGGTGTTGCCCAAGTCCCATACAGCGCGACACGGATTGTCGATCAGCAAACCATAGCCGCGCAGGCTCAGCAACGCCGGAAAAATCGTGACTGCGGGAGGGGAGTGCTGGTTCCACACTTCGCGCATGTGTCCGCGATGGTCCAAGTCGACTGTGCCGGAAAGCTGATCTGCCTGCCCCATCCCGTAGAAATGGTCCTGCGGCGCGAGCACATAACGAAGAGAATAATCCCAGTAGGACCATGACAGTCCGCCCTGGTCGACCTCTTCGAGCACCGGATGGCCGTCGGCGCTGCAATAGCGCAGATGAAACGGCTCGCGGGTGGCTTCGATCAGAAAATCTCCTACCTCGACGAAAACCTTGTCGGGCGCTTCTCTCACAATCGGCGAAGGTCCGGCGGGCCAGTAGCGGCGGGCGACTGCGTGTGCCTCTCTCACCGGCTCAGTGTACAGACGCCAATGCGTGGGCACCCAGGTGTGGCGAATCACGTTCGGCAGCAGTGGCGTTATGACAAGATCAGAACTCTCGAATGAAAAAACCAGGTCTGCTCCACGCTGGCTGACCTGCTGCAGGCGGCCGAGACTTCCCACGGTGATCGGCATACACGGCTCTCGCTATTCAATGTTAAGCAAATCTTACCATCGCCGTATGGCTCTAGTGCGTATCAGACCATCGCGCGCTACTGTTGAGAAAGGGCATGCATCCAACATCTGACTTAGCTCACAGGAGCAGTGATTCATGAGCAGCGACTTTTTATCCAGCGCGGGCGCTACTTCAGGGTCAATGCCGATGCCGGCGGCGGAGATAAGCCAGCGCTTCTGCTCGAGGGGCTTTTTGCCCGAAGCTGACCCACTGGCCGCATTTTCGCCTAATTCTGAATTTACCGCCCTCGATGAGATCGGTCGCGACTTGCCAAGTCTGCTGCACGACCGCAATTTCAGGCAGTATGCGCGCACGTTGAACATTCCACTATGGCCGAATAATGGCGCGCGTCTAGAGGATCGGGCGGCACTGAAGCTTTATTATGTTCGCGTCGGTTTCCTGGCTTCGGCCTACGTCAATCAGGTTGGCCAGCCTCCCGCCACGACATTGCCGGCGAACCTTGCCGCTCTGCTATACCGTGCATGCCAATTGCTTCGCCGGCCTCCGATACTGAGCTACGACGGTTATGCGCTGTATAACTGGAAACGTTTTCGGAAGAACGGGCCGATTGCGCTCGGTAATATCGATACCATTCAAAATTTTGTGCACCTATATGATGAGCACTGGTTTATCCTGGTGCATGTCGAGATCGAAGCGATTGCTGCGACGATTCTCGATGCTGTAGCTCGCATCGAGCTTGCGCTGGCGAAAGGTGATGAGAGCTCAATCGATCCGGCCTTGTGGGACATCGCTGCGGCAATTCGAGACCAGGTTCGCGTGCTACGACGGATCCCGGAGCATATGGATCCAGCGCTCTACTATAGGACCTTCCGGCCCTACATTCGCTTCTTCGAAAACGTTTCTTACGAAGGAGTCCAGCCGGGGGCCGGCACCTTGTCGATGAATTTCCGAGGCGAAACCGGCGCTCAGAGCAGCATCATGCCGACGCTGGTGGCATTTATGAAGATTCCACACAAGCCCTCTATGCTGACGGATCACCTGGCCAATATGAGAACCTATATGCCGTTCGAACATCGAACGCTTATCGATCGAGTGCAGGCGATGCCGGCCATCCGCGGCCTGGCAAGCAAGGAACCGTTCAACGCTATCCTTGAAGCAATCGCAGAATTTCGCTCGACACATTACGGCTGGGCCCAGGAGTATATCGATCGGTGGACCACTGACCCCCGCGGTACGGGCGGCACGCCTTACATGCAATGGCTCGATCAGCTAATTCAGGAGACCCGCTCGTTCAAAATCGCATAATGCTTAGCCAGTTTCTGTCGCTAAAATCACTAAAACCAGCGTTTTCGGGTATTCGTGTGGATTTTATCGTAAGTTACGAGACGCGATTCTACAACCTTGCCGCCGAGCGCAGCTGAAGCGAATGCGTTTATGGCACCGGCACCGGCTTAGGAGCAAGCTTGGGCCTAGGCTTTGTTGAAACCGGCGTCAGGCAGTACGGATTGGATTACGCCGCCAAGCGGCGGGCGCGTTTGGCTTGCAAACGGGCGGCGGTGATCAATAGATTGTTAGCGAGCACCGCGGCGCCGACCAGCAGACTCGAAGCGTTCTGAACCACGGTGTCGGCCTCCTCACGACATCACAGTTGCGCCCCGTCCCAGCACAGGCTGCCATTCTTTGCCCAGACGTCTTGCCGCTTGATTCTTGAGGGACTCAAGCTTCCAGCTCTCGCGCTCCGTCGCGCCCCGGTGCGAAGTTCTTATGCAAGGATTTTAATTCGGCGCGGCTGGTGCCGAGCAGGCTAAAGAGTGGCATCACGACCCGTTCGAGAAATAGACGCCTACTGATTCCCGCCCCTGAGCTTCTGAGCCGTTCATGATAATCCGGAATCAGTCCGTCGCCAGGCATTTTGAAGCGGGACAGCACATAAGCGAAATCGGCAAGGGTATTCGCGCGGTTTTGGCTCAGCTCCATTTCAATGACGGCGCGATAGAAATCAGCATGAGCGGCTTCGTCGCGGCTGAGGTACGCGAAGATCGCTTCGAGCACGTCGTCGCCTTCCAA
>Ga0073928_10002784_pt1 | contig 29029 bp, 26 predicted proteins | sample PaiPotPPA55metaG_FD_76969 | JGI IMG/M metagenome (GOLD analysis project Ga0073928, IMG submission 76969) | Iron sulfur acid spring bacterial and archeal communities from Banff, Canada, to study Microbial Dark Matter (Phase II) - Paint Pots PPA... ...
AATAGCCGGATCGAGTTGTTCGACATCCGTTCACCCTACGTGCAGAACCTTATGCACTCACTTCGCAACCTTAACCTGGACCTAGCCGATCTATCACCACCCATGCTGTTAGTGACGGATCGAGCCAATTCAAGCCGGGAACTGGTCACGCAATTACGATTGCTGCGTTCGACACTCGATATAAAGCTTGATCAATTCGAGAGGTCAGAACCGCGTAATCTGGAAGGCGGAAGAAGGTTCCGGTAAGGGAGCAATAACGTGGGCGCGCGCGCACTACAACTCGACCCGACTCAGCGTAGCGTAGAGTCGCGGGATTTCGAATCAGGGCTGCGGCGGAAGATTGTGGGGCAAGATGAAGCGGTGCAGGCGGTGGTCGACCTGTACCAGGTGTTTCGCGCCGGACTGAACTCGCCGGGGCGACCCGTCGGGAACTTGTTGTTTCTCGGGCCGACGGGGGCGGGAAAAACGCGCGTGGTAGAAGCGACGGCCGAAGTGTTGTTCGGTGATCCGCGCGCGGTGATCAAAGTGGACTGCGCGGAATTCCAGCACTCGCACGAAATCGCAAAACTGATTGGTTCGCCTCCGGGATACTTGGGTCACCGAGAAACGCACCCGCTGATCACCCAGGAAGCGCTCGCGCAGTATCACACTGAAAAGCTAAAGATTTCGTTTCTGCTGTTCGATGAAATCGAAAAGGCGTCGGATGCGCTGTGGCAATTGCTGCTGGGAATTCTCGACAAGGCGACTCTAACGCTGGGCGACAACCGGCGGGTAGATCTGTCGCAAACGATGATTTTCATGACGTCGAATCTGGGCGGCGGCGAAATCAGCGAACTTATGACAGGCGGGATGGGCTTTGCGCCCATAGTGCCGGCGGATTCCAAACCGCGGCTGGATGAGAAGGTAGAGAAGACGGCGTCGGAAGCGGCAAAAAGGAAGTTCGCGCCGGAGTTCATGAACCGAATCGACAAGGTGGTCGTGTTCCATCCACTTCGGAGTGAACAGCTCGAGCAGATTCTTGAGATCGAACTGGGAATGGTACAGCAGCGCGTGCTGGAAACCGCAAAAGGGCGTTTCCTGTTCCGTGTGACGCAGCCGGCTCGGGAATTTCTGCTGCGCGAAGGAACGGACCTGAAATATGGAGCTCGTCACCTGAAGCGGGCCATCGAACGGCACGTGGTGTACCCGCTGGCGAGTTTGCTCGCAACCGAACAGGTGAGTTTGGGCGACGTAGTTTCGATCGATTGGAAAGGCGGCGAAATGGGCCTGACGTTCCTGAAGGAAGCTGAAGGGGCGTTGATACCGATGCCGTCCCCTGTGCCCGAGCTGCTGAAGGAAGCAGCCGCCGCCAGCGATGGCCGCGCAATTGTTTTTCCGGCAGCAACGGCCGCAACGGAACTAAAGGGGGAGCCAACGCCGGCACCTGCGCTCCACCGTAACGCCCCTGTTGAACGGGCCCGAAATGAAAAGAAATAATTACTTCGAGGATTTGCTGCCGGCATAAAGTCCTGTATAGTCGTGGCGTGAGCGGGTTTTAGACGGGCCGCGCGCGCCGCGACTTCCTCGCCAGGCTCCTTCCAGGAAACGAGAAAGTACCGCAGCGCACCGTCCTTTGCATGTATCCCGCGAAAGAATTCACATGACAGGCACGTAATTTTAGGCCCTTTCTCGGGGGAGGATTTATGAGACGAACAAGGAGCGCCGCACGAACTGGTCGGGTCCGCGCATTTCTCGTGGCCGCGCTCGCCGTGTTCCTTCTCGCGGTGGCTTCGGCTTCGCGAGCCGATCGCACACTCGTGAAGCCCGGCTTCAACATGTTTTCGACCGCGCAAGATGTTCGGCTGGGACAAAAGTATGCGCGAGAAGTCGCGCATAAGTTGAGCATGTGCGATGAGCCGCGCATTGACGAATACCTCGACTCGCTCGGGAAGATGCTGGCCGCGAAGGCTCCAGGTCCAAAGTACGCCTACCAATTTAAGTGCGTGAATGATGCCGCGATTAATGCTTTTGCGCTGCCTGGCGGATTTATCTACATCAATCGGGGCACGATCGAAGCCGCGGAGAATGAGGCACAACTCGCCGGCGTAATGGCGCATGAAATTGCTCACGTGGCTCTGCGCCACAGCACGAACCAGATCAGCAAACAGCAAGCGGTCGTGATGCCGCTGAGCTTGTTGGGTGGCGTGATGGGGAATGGCGCGTTCGGTTCACTGCTCACGGAGTTGGGGACAAGCGCTGCGCTGCCTGTGGTTTTTCTGAAGTTTTCGCGCACCGCTGAAAGCCAGGCGGACGTCGTCGGCACGCAAATGCTTTACGATTCCGGTTTTGATCCCCGCGCGCTGGCTCAGCTCTTCGAGAAACTGGAGGAGCAGAATAGAAAAGAGCGGGTCCGATTCCTGCACGATCATCCGAACCCGGCGAACCGCATCGAACGCGTGCAGGAGGAAGTCCACCGGCTGGGCGGGCCGCCCGAGGATTACAAATCAGATTCGCACGAGTTTGAGAAGATCAGGCTTATAACGCACGACCTACCGCGGCTGTCGCCATCGAAAAAGTTGGACGCACCCAAGAGTCAGCAGAATTTAACCGCAGGGGAGTGAGCTAGCCGTTCGGCGGCATGACCATTGGCTCGTCGAAACTGCCGCCGTAAATATTCGGCACTTTTGAGCCCATAGGGCGCAGGTAGGCGCAAAGCTGTCCGCGATGATGCACGGTGTGGACGAGCATGAATTGCAGGTACAGTACAGCCGAAAAATTGTAAATTCCAAAACAGTTTAGAGGGGTGGCCCAGAAGTTCGGGGAGAGTTTGGCGATCTTCTCGAACGACGTAGCGAGGTTATCCTCGTGCCAGGAAGCGATGTCGCTGGCGTTTGCCAGATCGGCCGGCATGCTGTCGTCTTCCATATCGAAGTTTCCCTTGAGGAATGCTTCGAGAAACCAAACGTCTGAAGATGCAATATGCCACGCAAGTTCGAGAGCGGTTCGCGAATTCGGATCGGGGCGGTAGCCGCTTTTATCGTCTGGCACGGCTAGAATAACTCGGCGAGTGATGGGCGCTTCCTTCTTGATCCCGGCCAGGAAAATTTCCAATAGAAATGAAGCTTGTTCAGGCGTCATGAGCGAGCTCCTTTTCGTCCGCCGGCCGCCAGCGCAGAATTGGTTTTCTCGCGGCGGCCACTTCGTCGAGCCGACCCACACGGGTCGAATGCGGCGCCGATTTCACCAGGTCCGGATTCATTTCCGCTTCCGCGGCAATCGACCGCATGGCATCGATGAAAAGATCGCATTCCTCTTTCGATTCGGATTCCGTGGGCTCGATCATCATCGCGCCGGGCACTATTAAGGGAAACGCAGTGGTGTAGGCGTGAAAGCCGTAATCGAGCAGGCGCTTGGCCATGTCCATTGTGTTTACGCCGCGGGCCTTTTGACGTGCGTCGCTGAATACCACTTCGTGCATCGAAGGCAAGCTGTACGGCAAGTCGAACAGATCCTCAAGATTTTTGCGGATGTAGTTGGCGTTAAGCACCGCATCTTCGGTGGCTTGTCGAATACCAGGGCCATAGGCGAGCGTATACGCCAGCGCCCGCAGTAGTACGCCAAAATTTCCGCAGTAGGCCCGCACTCGCCCCACGGATTGCGGACGGTTGTGTTCCAATGCGTACTGCCCGTTTTCTCGTTGGACGACGACCGGTATCGGCAGAAACGGTTCGAGAATTTTCCTCACCATTACCGGTCCTGCGCCTGGGCCTCCGCCGCCATGTGGCGTTGAGAATGTCTTGTGCAGGTTCAGGTGCATCACGTCGACCCCAAAATCGCCAGGCCGCGCGATGCCGGCGAGCGCGTTCATGTTTGCGCCGTCCATGTAGAGAAGGGCCCCGCGGTCGTGGAGAACGGCCGCAATTTCCGCGATACGCTCTTCGAATACGCCCAGCGTATTCGGATTCGTCAGCATCAGCGCTGCAACGTCTTCCTTTACAAATTCGCGCAAGTGGTCCGTATCGATCTGGCCTTGCGCGTTCGATTTGATGTTTTGCACCTCGTATCCCGCAATCACTACCGAGGCGGGATTCGTCCCGTGCGCCGAATCTGGAATCAGGACTTTCTTTCGCGGGTTCCCCTGGCTTTCGAGGTATGCGCGAATCATAAGGAGGCCGGTGAGTTCGCCCTGTGCTCCGGCGGCTGGTTGAAGTGTCGCCGCATCCATTCCCGTGATGGAAATGAGACACTTCTGCAAATCGTAGAGAATCCGGAGGCAGCCTTGCGATACCTCGCCGGGCTGTTCGGGATGTTCGCTGGCTAGGCCTTCGAGACGCGCGACAAACTCGTTCACGCGCGGGTTGTACTTCATCGTGCATGACCCGAGCGGATACATCCCGAGGTCGATCGCATAGTTCCATGTGGAGAGACGGGTAAAGTGGCGGACCACTTCGATCTCACTCACTTCCGGAAAGCCTTCGACGTCCTCGCGGGCGAACTCGCGACCCAGTGCCACGGCAGGATTGACGGCCGGAACGTCAAGCGGAGGAATTTCCATTCCACGCTTACCGGGCGCCGATTTTTCGAAGATCAACCCTTCATTCTGGACTACGTGCTGGGCCGCTTTGCGAATGACCGCGGCGGGCGCTTCGTTTAGTGTCGACTTCGAACTCAATGAGACGGCTCCTTACACAGGCCTTTCGAGGATTCTTCGAACGGCTGCGCACATGCGCTCGATTTCGGCGCGGGACGTCGTTTCAGTGACGCATACAACGGCCCGTTTCGTTAGTTCCGGATAGTGCGTGCCCAAAGGGTACGGGCCGATGATTTTTTCACGCAACAAATCGTCGTTGATCATTTTCACGGAGCGCGGAAACTCGAGCGTGAATTCGTTAAAGAAAGGGCCGGAAAAAACGCGGCGCACGCCGGGAATCTTTTCAAGCTCCGCCAATGCGAACCGAGCCTTTGCGAGATTGTGCAAAGCTTGTTCGCGCAGACCTTCTTTGCCGAGCAGGCACAGATGAATGGTCGCGGCGAGCGCGTAAAGCGCTTCGTTCGTGCAGATGTTGGACGTGGCTTTTTCCCGACGAATGTGTTGCTCGCGCGTCGCAAGCGTTAGGACAAATCCGCGGCGGCCTGCCGCGTCTGTGGTTTGTCCCGCGAGACGCCCCGGCATCTGGCGAACGAATTTTTCACGAGTGGCGAGGACGCCCACATAAGGGCCGCCGTAGCTGGGAGAAACCCCGAATGCTTGCCCTTCCATCGCCACGATGTCAGCTTCCGTGGGCGGTCGAACGACACCGAGGGAAACGGGTTCAGCGATACAAGTTACCAGCAACGCGCCTGCTGGATGCGCCGCCTCGGCTAGGGCAGGCAGCTCTTCGAGGACGCCAAAGAAGTTCGGTGATTGGGCGACGATTGCGGCTGCATCTCCCAGCTTCGCCTTCTCGATCGCCGCCCGATCAAGTTGACCGCACTGCGTGTAGCCGATATCGACTATCTCGATGCCGAGGTTGCGAGCATAAGTCGCTAGAACCTGGCGATATTCCGGATGCACCGAGCGCGCAACCAGAACGCGGCTGCGCCCGGTGAGCCGCTGTGCCATCAGAACGGCTTCGGTGAGCGCCGTCGAGCCGTCGTACATCGACGCGTTCGCGACATCCTGACCGGTGAGCTGGCACATCAGCGTTTGAAATTCAAAAATAGCCGTGAGCGTGCCCTGCGAGATTTCGGCTTGATACGGAGTATAAGAGGTGAGGAATTCACCGCGCTGCACCAGTGCGTCCGCCGTCACCGAGCGCACGTGTCGGTAGACGCCGGCACCGAGAAATGAACCAAATCCTCGCGCATTCTCGGCGGCACGATTTTGAAAGTATTGAATGATCTCCATCTCCGAGAGCGGGCCGGGCAAATCTAATGGCGCACAAAGGCGGAATTTTTCCGGGACGGACTGAAAAAGTTCCTCGACCGATCCGACGCCGATCGCCTTAAGCATTTCATGGCGTTCGGATGGACTTTTGGGCAGATAACGCATTAGGCCGAATGTTCCTTCGATTTTTCGGCAATGTAGGCTTCGTACGCGGAGGCGTCCATCAACCCGGCGGTTTCCTTCGCATCGGACAGACGCAACTTGATGAGCCAAGCCGAATTGTGCGGGTCCTGATTGATCTTCTCGGGCGCGTTGGCGAGTGCGGGGTTAATTTCTGTCACATCGCCCGACACCGGGCAGAAAATTTCGCTCACTGCTTTCACGGATTCCACTGTGCCGAGCGAACCACCGGCCTTGAGCTGCGCTCCCACTTTCGGAAGCTCCACGAACACAACGTCGCCCAGTTCGTGCTGCGCGTAGTCGGTGATGCCGATCGTTCCCGTTGAGCCGTCCACCTTCACCCACTCATGATCTTTCGTATAGCGATAGTCATTTGGATACATCGCCACTCTCCCAGGATTCAAAACTATTGGGGCCGCTTGTAAAAGGGCAGGGCAATGATTCGTGCCGCCGCGGATTGGCCGCGAATGCTGATTTGAATCTCGGTTCCGATGCTAGCCGATCTTGGCGGAACGTACGCCATCCCGATATTTTTCTTGAGAAACGGCGCGGGGCAACCGCTGGTCACGTGCCCGGCCTCCTGGCCTGCGATGATAACAGGATAGCCGTCGCGCCCGATTCGCTTGTCGAGCATTTCAAAACCTACGAGCTTGCGTTCGATACCAACCTGCTTCTGTCGAGCCAGCACGTCGCTTCCAAGAAACGGTCCCTTCTCGAGCTTGCAGATCCACGCCAGTCCGGCTTCCCACGGCGTGGTCGTGTCGTCGATCTCATGCCCGTAGAGGCACATGCCCGCTTCCAACCGCAGAGTATTTCGCGCGCCCAGGCCACAGGGCAGCATTCCGGCCGATTGTCCCGCATCCAACAACTTGCCCCAGAGCTTTTCGGAGAACTGCGGATCGAAATAAATTTCGAAGCCGTCTTCACCTGTGTAACCGGTTCGAGCAATCAGGCATTCCACACTGCCCACTTTGCCGAACGCGAAATGATAGTAGCGAATCGGATCGAGCGGCACCTGGGTGAGTTTCTGAAGAATTGCCGCAGCCCGCGGTCCTTGAATCGCGAGTTGCGAATAGCGCTGCCCGGCGTTCTCGGCGTTCGCGTTGAACCGGTTTGAAGCCACGATGTGGGCAAAATCGCCATCTTGATTGCCCGCGTTAACGCACAACAAGTAGTGAGTGTCCGACATTTTGTGGACCAGAAAATCGTCCACAAATGTGCCTTTTGCGGTCATCAGGCCCGTGTATTGAGCCTGGCCCACCGCCAGTTTCGCCGCGTTGTTGCAGGTAACCCACTGGACCAGATCGAGGGACCCAGCGCCCCGCACCTCTATCTCGCCCATATGGCTGACGTCGAACAGTCCCGCACGCGTGCGTACGGCTTCGTGCTCAACGAGAATCCCCGAGTACTCGAGCGGCATGTCCCAACCGCCGAAGTTCACCATCTTGGCTCCCAAGCGCCGATGGGTCGCGTTCAAGGCTGTTTTGCGTACTTCAGCGGTGGCCGGTATTGTCACTCAGGATTTCTCAACATAAAGAAGAGAATAACGAAGCTAGCATGCGTATTTTCGAGTGTCAAGGAAGGTGCGTTACAGTCGGCTCGGCAAGTTCGCGTGCGCTTGCGTGGGCAAGCAGCCTTGTAAGGCGCTTGTCCGCTGTTCACACATGTCCTACTATTGCCATAGCACCTAGCAATCAGGAACGGGAGAGCCGATCGAAGTGTTAACCGTTTGCTCGCAGTGTGAGAAGCCGGAGACGCAATGCACTTGCGAGAAGTATTGTTGCTTTTGCCACTCGCAGCATAATATTCGGCTCTGCGTTGACGGTCTGTACTATTGTCCGGATTGCCGCGAAGCGTGCGACGTACATTTAGCAGAAAATAATGAACGCTGAGCCCGCTCGCATCGAACTTACTCTCGACAACGATCCTCACCTGCTCCACGGTGTGAAGGCGATTTTGTGTCACGCAGCTCAGCGATCGGGTTTTTCGCAGCACGATCAGGACGCACTCGCAGCCGCAGCCGTCGACGCATGTCGCGAGACGTTCCCGTTTCTCAACGGCAGTGATTCTTCGCTTCGATTGGTCGTGCTGGATTTTCCGGATCGCGTCGAGATCACAATCGAACATTCCGGCGAGGTCCTGCCAACGGCGGGGCTCGATTCGTTTTGTGCAGGCGCTGAAGAGGGAACGCACGGAATCAGCAGCGCGCTGCTGAACACAACGATCGACCGCGTGCAGTACGATACTAAAGAAGGACGCGCCCGCATGACGTTGATCAAATATCATCCGGGCGCTGCGCCGCCGACGGAATCTTCCCGCGGCCCAGCTTCCCAATAAAAACTCAGAGATCCGGTTGCGGTTCGTTGTGTTTTACATCGGCACGGCAAATACCCGGCTCTTGATGAGCCCAGAAATCTGCTCTTCGCTGACGGATACCTCTATTTTCAGCCGGTCGCCAGCGGGCTGAACGTGAACTCCATCAAGAAGTTTGGCGAGATCCTGGTTCGTTGATGCCTCCTGATAGCGGCGGTACATTAATCCCGCCTGCATCGCCGCCGCTCCGAGGTTGGCGTCGTCCGTGGTAGCGCAGACGGCCTGAATGTGCGCGTTGACGCCGCTGTCCGCCTCGATGCTGAACACCATAGCGCGCATGCGCTCGATGATTTGCGCCGCTTGTGGGAACTGACTCACCTGCGGCAACAGTTGTTGCATGGCAAGGTGCGCGTAGCTTCTGTTGAGCACGGCCCAAATGATCCCGCTGCCGTTCGCTTCATTGATCAATGGGAAAATGTCATCGTTCGTGAGTAGACTCTCCGAGCTTCCGAAGCGAACGTCGATCATTTTTTCGAGCGCTGAGCGATGGCCGAACGCTGCCGTATTCGAATCGAGGAAGAAAAAAAGAATATCGGACGGACCCGCCCCGCTCCCAAACGCGTAAAGGTGATAGCCGTGTACTTCGATCGAAGGTGTTTTCTGCTGCTTGAATCGCGCTTCCACGGCCGACGGGTCGAAGTTTCCCAACGCCACGCCCACGACTTCTTCTCCGTCTTTTCCAACCGTGATTCCTCCCCAGGCCAGTTCGTCCACTTGCGAATTCGGGTCCACTCCTGTTGACGCCAGGAACTGCTCGAACTGGCGGAAGCGGCTCGGCAAAAGCTGCTCGCGAATTTGCGGGAACCACGACAATTTGCGCGCCGCTTTCAAATCGGCATACGCAAATTCGCCAACCGCCTTAGGAAACATTGCGACGACCGCCGTGCTGACGGATCCGGCCGAGCTTCGCGCGGGAATTGCGATGATGGCTGTCATGAGCGCGCTCGCGGCTAAAGTTAAAATCGAAATGAAGCGAAATGAAAGAAAACGAATCTTCGGCTGTCTCACGTTTGTCCCCTCAGACCTATTTAACTTCGGTTCGCGTTGACCGGGCTTTCTGAAACTCGCGCTAGTAGTGCTGCCGACTCCCTCTGCATGCGTGTATTGAAACTGCTATCTGTAATCGATTCGAGATTGATTGACACGTTTTCAAGTGCTCCTCGAACGGCGGCAGCTGCCATCAACCGGCCCACGCGGATGTCTGATAACATAGACGGGCTAGAGATGCTTTCCAGTTGCCCCAGTCTCTCAAATATATCGGCCGATCTGCGCGCAACCTCCAGCGGAACTTGCGCCGCCCCTTCGAGCGCTCGCTGAATCGCCGTTTCGCGATGACCCTGCTCCTGAGCAGCTTCCTGCGGCATCTTGTACGCCGCCATAACCGATTCGAACGAGGCCGCGTCGCGGTCGATTGCTTCGGCCAGCGCGCGCGCGGCGGCCTGAAAATCCGCCGCTGCTTCGCTCAGCTTGTCGACATGCGCCGCCTGCGATTTCTTTTTGCGTGAGAGCCCAGCGACCATTTGTCCCAGGCTTGCGCCTAATGACCCAGCTAGCGCCGCGACCGAGCCGCCGCCCGGTGTAGCGGTCGGCTGCGCTACCGCATCGAGGAACGGTTGCGCCAGCGCGGCAAGCTTGCCTGGGCCTTCCACAGCGGCGCCGCCCAGAGAAGCTTCCAAACGATTTTCTAACACCTGCGCAGGTGAAAAGTTTTCAAACTGAAGATAGAAATCGGCGGTCAACTCAATCGCACGCTTCGGAATGAGTCCGACAATCTCACTCCCTACAATCGAGACGCCGTAGCGTTCCGCTTCGCGTTTCACCATTTCAAACACCCGGTGCAGCGGCGTTTGTTCGAAATCCGTCATGTTGATCGAAACCTGCGCCAGGTGGCGCGCTTTGAGATCAACGCCCATGGCCTTCACGTAGCGCAGCCCGCCATTCGAAAAGCGAATGTCCTTGCCGATGCGCTTTGCGATTTCGATGTCCGGAGTATTTAGGTTAATGTTGTAGGCAATCAGAAACTTGCGTGCGCCGACTACAGTCGCCCCCGCCGTGGGATGCAGCCGCGGCTCGCCGATATCGGGAGCGCGATCCGGATTGCACAGCACTTCCTCGCGCAGTCCCTCGAATTGCCCTTTACGGATATTCTCTAGATTCGTTCGTTCCGGCCGCTGGGCTGCGGCTTCATAGAAGTACACCGGCACGCGGTAACGTTCCCAGATTTCGCGCCCCACTTTCCTAGCGAGCGCCACGCAATCCTCGATGGCCAGGCCTTCGATTGGAATAAACGGGACGACATCGGTCGCGCCCATGCGCGGATGTGCGCCTGTGTGCTTCGTCAGGTCGATTAGCTCCGCCGCTTTGCCCACGCCGCGTAACGCCGCTTCAGCAACAGCCTCGGGCTCGCCGGCGAGGGTAATCACGCTGCGGTTGTGATCCGCGTCGCTTTCGCGGTCGAGCAAATAGACGTCCGGGACCTCGCGCATCGCCGCCACAATCGCGTCGATGCGAGCAATGTCGCGTCCTTCGGAAAAATTAGGAACACACTCGATCAGTCGTTTCATATCGGTAGCGGGTTATCAAAGCTTCGAATGAACGATAGCGCCGCGCTTCATTGTCAGTTTGCAAAGATTCACACCAAAATAATACGGGATTTCGCGGTAGTCATCCACGTCAAACGCCGTTAAATCCGCATACTTGCCAACCTCAAGCGAGCCGACGCGGTCGTGGCGGCGCAGCGAATATGCGGGATTAATTGTTGCGGCGGAGATTGCTTCGGCGGGCGTCAGGCGCATCTGCGCGCACGCTAGCGATAAAATCATTGGCATACTCAGCGTCGGGCTGGTGCCGGGATTGAAGTCCGTTGCCAGCGCGACGATCGCGCCCGCTTCAATCAACCCGCGCGCCGGACCGAAATGCGCGAGGCCCAGATGGAAACAGCAGCCGGGTAACATCGTACACACGACGTTCGAAAGCGAAAGCGCGCGAATGTCAGCCGCATTGATTTTCTCAAGATGATCGGCGCTCGCCGCCTGCATTTCGATTGCAAGGCGTGCCGCGCCGGTGTGCGCGAGCTGTTCGGCATGAATGCGCGGCACCAGGCCGCAGGCGCGTCCGGCAGTGAGAATTTTCCGCGATTGTGCCACCGTAAACGCGCCGCGATCGCAGAACACATCGCAGAATTCCGCGAGACCCGCTGTGGCCACGGTGGGAATCCAGCGTCGCACGAGAAGTTCGATGTAAACGTCCGGCCGCTTGCGATATTCAGGGGGCACCGTGTGCGCACCCAGAAATGTGGACGCGATGTCGACTGGCTGCTCCTGATGCAATTCGCACATGAGCGTCAGGATTTTCACCTCGCTCTTCCAATCAAGGCCATAACCGCTCTTTGCTTCGATCGTAGTGGTCCCGTGAGCCGCGAATTCTCGGAGGTTTGCAAGCGCCCGTGTCCGCAGGCGGCTTGCTGGGGCTCCGCGCAACCTTTTCACCGTGGAACGAATACCGCCGCCCGATCGCGCGATTTCCTCGTAAGTTGCGCCGGAAATGCGCTGTTCGTATTCCGGCGCGCGGCTGCCGGGAAAAATCAGGTGTGTGTGAGCGTCGACAAATCCGGGAAGAACAACGCGGCCGCCGAGGTCCAGCTTTTCGGCGCGCCGCGCGCCACGCAAACGCTCGATGCGCCGTCGCGGCCCGATTGCTGCAATGCGGTCGTCGCGGACCAGGATCGCTCCATGGCGAATAATTCCAAGCTCGCGAAGGGCGAGTCCCCGCCGCGGCACAGATCCGCGCAAAGTTAGCAGCTCGGAGCAACCGGTAATCAGCCAGTCAGGCACGGCGAGAATGCCGATACTAGCTCGCTGAGGGGCAAAACACCATCGAGGAGCCCGCCTGCCACGAACTCCAAGCGCACCTAAGCGCCCGCGCTCTTGCCGAGAAACGCCGGGGCGAACGATTCCGTAACAAATGACTCGAGCGTCGTAGGCGTCGTATTCTTCGGCGAACGCGCCTCTTCCGGTGCCACCAGCCCGGCGTTCATGCCCTTCCACATCTCGACGAACAGCGCCGCTGTGCTTTTTGGAATCCCCATCTGCACCAGCGCCGGTTCCAGCATCATGAACGGCACCTGCATGTAGCCCAGCCCCGGCTTACCGATCGCCTTGCCGATAATCGACGCGGCCTCTTTCATGCTGATGTCGCGCTGTCCCAACAGCTCCTGCGTCGAGCTGCCCGAAAAATCGCGAGCGTGCAGGCGCTCCGCGGCGTAGTTACCGATGTCCTTCGTAGCGATCCACGGCACAGCAATGTCGCCGGGCGCCGCTCCCGGGAAAATTCCCATCGTCCGCATCGGTGAAATACTCATGAAGAGATTTTCCATGAATCCCGCGGGACGCAGATGCAGCACGTTCAGCCCGGCGATTCGGTTGAGCTTCTCTTCCAAATTGTGCAGCCCCACAATCGGCCCGGTTTTTTCCGAATGGGTTGCGCCGATGCTGCTGAGCGTGACGACGTACGGCACACGCGCGTTTGCCACGGCTGCCGCGTAAGCATCGCTCACCCGCTCCTGATACGCGCGGATATCCTGTTGGGTCACATCCGCAGGAATCATCAAATAGACCGCCGCAGTGCCCTCAAACGCTTTCGTCATCGCCGCCGCGTCTTCCACGCTTCCGACGAATGCCTCTGCACCTTTTTGCACCAGCGGCTCAAGCTTTTTCGCGTCGCGCCCAATCACGCGCACTTTTTCGCCCTTGGCAAGCAATGCTTCCGCCGCCGGCCTTCCCGTGTTTCCCGTAGCTCCCGTAATGACAATCATGTTTTCTCCTTTAGCGAGGTGCCTCGTTCTTGGTCTCAGGACAGCAGGCCTGTCGGTATTCAATTAACTTCGGTTCGGCGCCGTCCCTACATTCAATGACGTATGTCCCACGTCGGAGTAGCGTAGCGAAATGCTCGCCTCTCTGTATCCCCGTCGAGTCTCCCAGCTCAATCACAAATTCATAGGTGTCTGGCGAGGATTCCCTGATTGGCCCGACAACGTTAATTGTCATGCCGCGCGGGCCGCTGTTGCACCAATAGCTGCTGTGTATTTTATAGTTCCTCCGCCTAAGTTCGGAAATCACAGTCTTCGTATCCACACCCTCTTTTGATGCGAACCCGACGCACACGTCGTCTCTCTTTTCCAGGTGGCTGGCTTGTATTTCCTGTTGAAGCGCCCACGCCACTACACGCTCCAGGTTACGCACTTCGCCTACCCCGATTTTCCCATTTACCGAGAGAGCCGGAAGGAGCAAAAACACCACCGTGGCCCCAATCGTGGTTTTCACGCGGATATGCCTCACTTGCAATTACATATGACGCGGCGCGTTACGCTACATCATCGGAATTTTCACGCCAGACTTCCGCGCGAATTCAATGGCCTCGGGATAGCCCGCATCCACATGCCGTGCAACGCCGATACCCGGATCGTTCGTTAGCACACGCTCAATCCGCGCCGCCATTTCCTTCGTGCCGTCTGCGACCGTCACTTGTCCTGAATGCTGCGAATAGCCGATTCCTACGCCGCCGCCGTTGTGAATAGAAACCCAACTCGCGCCGCTGGCTGTGTTCAACAGGGCATTGAGCAACGCCCAATCCGCAACCGCGTCCGAGCCGTCGCGCATTTTCTCCGTCTCGCGATAGGGCGATGCCACTGAGCCGCAATCGAGATGATCGCGCCCGATGACAATCGGTCCCTTCAATTCGCCGCGCGCCACCAGGTCGTTCAGCGCGAGCCCGAACTTGTCGCGCTCGCCGTAACCAAGCCAGCAAATCCGCGCCGGCAATCCCTGAAAACGCACGCGCTTCTGCGCCAGCTGAATCCAGCGAGTCAGAATCTCGTCGTGAGGAAACATTTCGAGGACAAGCTGGTCGGTCCGGTAAATGTCTGATGCTTCGCCCGAGAGCGCCGCCCAGCGGAACGGCCCGCGTCCTTCGCAAAATAGCGGACGAATGTAAGCGGGAACAAACCCCGGAAAATCGTAAGCGTTCTTCACGCCCTGCTCGAACGCAAACGTCCGAATATTGTTGCCGTAGTCGAACGTTACCGAACCCAATTTCTGCAGCGCCAGCATGCCTTCCACGTGCCGCACCATCGATTCCATCGACCGCTTCCGATAACCCTCGGGATCGCTCTTGCGAAGCTCCGCCGCCCGCGACACCTCAAGCCCCTGCGGAATATACCCGCCGATAGGATCGTGCGCGCTGGTTTGGTCAGTCAGCAAATCGGGCACTACGCCGCGCCGCGCCAGCTCGGGAATCACGTCCGCGCAATTTCCCACCAATCCCACAGAAGTAGCCTCGCGCTTGCGCACTGCGTTTTTCAGTATCCGAAGCGCCTCGTCCAGATCGTTCACCATCACATCGCAATAGCCGGTCTTCACGCGCCGCTTGATGCGTTCCGGATCAACGTCGATCCCCAGAAACGCCGCGCCGTTCAGCGTCGCGGCCAGCGGCTGCGCTCCACCCATCCCGCCCATCCCGCCGCTCGCCACCAATTTCCCAGCGAGATCGCCCTGAAAGTGTTTTCGCGCTGCCGACGCAAACGTTTCGTACGTGCCTTGAAGAATTCCCTGCGTGCCGATATAAATCCAACTTCCAGCGGTCATCTGCCCGTACATCATCAGTCCGGCGCGATCGAGCTCGTCGAAATGCTTCCAGTCGCTCCAGTGTCCGACCAAGTTCGAGTTGGCGATCAGCACGCGCGGCGCATAATCATGCGTGCGAAAAATTCCCACCGGTTTGCCCGATTGGACGATTAGCGTCTCGTCGTTCTCGAGAGACCGCAGCGACGCCACGATAGCCTCGTAGCATTTCCAGTTGCGCGCCGCCTTCCCGCGTCCGCCGTAAACGATCAATTCTTCGGGCTTCTCCGCCACATCCGGATCGAGGTTGTTCATCAACATCCGCAGCGCAGCTTCCTGCTGCCAGCTCTTGCACGAAATCGCCGTCCCACGCGGCGCTCGTTGCGCCCGATATGGCTGATCAACCGTCGCGTCTTCCGCAGCGATTTTCGACATGGAAAGTCCCTCCACGCGCATCTTATCGCATCCAGCCGGATGCTTCCTATTGTCTCGACGCGTGGCGCGTTGCGCGCCTCCGCCCGATACGCTAAAGTGGCACCAGTGCCGATGGAATATCCCGCCCTTACCAAATGCTATCTCGATGCAGTCGATGAGTATGCGAACCCTCGCGCGCAAATGTTTCGCGGCGCGAACGCTTGGGAGTCCGTCTCGGCGAGAGAAATGCTCCGCCGTCTGGCGGGGCTTTCCAAAGCGCTGAACGAGCTGGGCGTCAAGCCGGGCGATCGCGTCGGCCTGTTCGCACCAAATTGCCCCGAATGGCACATCGCTGATTTCGCGATTCTAGGCCTCGGCGCAGTGAGCGTACCGATTTACTTCAACGAGTCGCCGGAGCGGCTCATCTACATCATCAATGATTCCGGCGCACGCATTGTTTTCACCTCAGGAGACTCGCAAGCGCGAAAAATAGCGGAATCTCGCGCGCGCATTTCCGGCCTCGAACAAGTCATCTCCGTTCTGCCGCCCCCCGATCTCCAGAGCGACGTTCTCCGCTACGAAACTCTGATCGCCACCGCAGGTGATCCCGACGTCGCCGAATACCGCCGCCGCGCCGCTGAGGTCACGGGCAATCAACTCGCCACCATCATCTATACCTCCGGCACGACTGGCGAGCCGAAGGGCGTCATGCTGAATCATTCAAATCTCACCTCGAACGCGCTCGATTCCTTCAAAGGACACGAATTTTTCCCCACCGACATTGGGCTCTCTTTCCTTCCGCTCGCCCACGTCTACGAGCGCATCATGGACTACGGTTATCTTTTCCGTGGAATTTCCGTCGCCTACGTCGAGCAAATAGAGTCCGTCGCGCAAGCTCTCTTGGAAGTTCACCCCACCACCCTGGCCGCGGTTCCGCGCTTTTACGAAAAGATTTATGCAAACATTTTTGAAAAAGGCCAACGCTCGACGGGTCTCAAGCGCGCCATATTCGATTGGGGTCTGCGTGTCGCGCAACAGGCCGCCCCCTGGCGCGCTTTCGGGAAAGAGGTTTCGGCAGGCGTCCGATTGAAATGGCGCATCGCCGATTGGCTGGTTTACTCGAAAATCCGGGCCGGGCTCGGCGGCAAGCTTCGCGTCCTCAGTTCGGGAGGGGCTCCGATTGTGCCCGAGCTTGCGGAATTCTATTGGTCGGTCGGCCTTCCGGTGTATCAGGGTTATGGCCTCACCGAGACCTCGCCCGTCGTTTCCGGCAATCTGCCGGGCGCTAACAAAGTTGGCACCGTCGGACGCCCCATTCCGGGCGTGCAAATCCGCATCGCCGACGACGGTGAGATTCTCGTCAAAGGTCCCAATGTCATGCAGGGCTACTATCGCAAGCCCGACCAAACTCGCGAGGTCTTCACCTCCGACGGCTGGTTTTGCACCGGGGACATCGGTCGTCTCGACGAAGACGGCTATCTCATCATCACCGATCGCAAAAAAGAGCTCCTTAAAACCGCCGCGGGAAAATTCGTAGCGCCTTCGCCGATTGAAAACTTGCTGAAGACTTCTCCGTTCATCAGCAACGCCATCGTAGTCGGCGACCGCCGTAAATTCGTCTCCGTCCTCATAGTCCCGAATTTCGCCGCCATCGAGACCGAAGCGGCCAAGCACGGGCAGGAGTGTCCGATGTCCGCCAAAATGATCGGCGACCCATGGGTCCGCGACCTAATCACGCGTGAAATCGAGCGTCTCACTGCTTCGCTCGCGCAGTACGAAAGACCCAAGCGTTTTGCCCTGCTCGAACAGGACTTCACCTACGCCAGCGGCGAGCTTACCTACACCATGAAAATGAAGCGCCGCGTGATCGAGCAACGCTATCAGGACGTCATCGCTCGTTTATACGCCGACGTAGAGGAGCCACGCCCCCAACATCTCGCCTGAGCCTGCCGCTTGCGCTGTTATCTCTAGAGCGTCCGCAGTAGTACAATTCTTCCTGGAGACCCCAATGCCAGACCAACTCGTAGTTGCCGGCCGCGCCTTTCGCTCACGCCTAATCGTGGGCACCGGAAAATATCGCAGCTTCCAAGAAATGGCGCGAGCTCACGCCGCCTCGGGTGCCGACATGGTCACTGTGGCCGTTCGCCGTGTGAATCTCACTGACCGCACCAAGGAATCGCTGCTCGACTACATCGACCGCGAGAAGATTTTCATCCTGCCCAACACCGCGGGCTGCTATTCCGCCGACGAAGCCATCCGCACCGCCCGCCTTGGCCGCGAAGTCGGCCTGTCGGAATGGGTCAAGCTCGAGGTAATCGGCGACGAGCAAACGCTCTTCCCGGACACGGAAGAATTAATCCGCGCAACCGGCGTGTTAGCTAAAGAAGGCTTCGTAGTTCTACCGTACACGAATGACGATCTAGTCGTGGCCCGCAAACTAATCGACGCAGGCGCCGCAGCCGTAATGCCACTTGGTGCCCCCATCGGCTCCGGCATGGGAATCCAGAACATCGCGAACCTACGCATCCTGCGGGAACGCATCACGCAAGTTCCGCTAATCATCGACGCGGGCGTCGGCACAGCCTCCGACGCAGCGGTCGCAATGGAACTGGGCGCCGACGGCGTTCTAATGAACACGGCAATCGCCGCAGCACAAGATACAGTCCTCATGGCTGAAGCGATGCGCGGAGCCGTGGAAGCCGGTCGAAAAGCCTACCTCGCAGGCCGCATCGAGAAAAAGCTCTACGCCGCAGCTTCCAGCCCTCTCTCCGGCGTGGTCCGTTAACAGTGCTACGAAGTACGTGTTTGGTCCCGCACGATGAGGAATTTACCGAAACAAAATATGCCAAGAAATATCAATCAGTGCGTGTAGCAGCGTTCCAGGAAGCAACGACCTGGTCTTCATCCAAACGTGACCGTAAAATAAGCCCGCGATAGTCGCAAGCAACACATACTTCCAATTCGGCGCCGGCGCATGAAAAATATGCGCAAACCCGAAAATCACCGAAGCCACCACAAGCCCCGCCCATTGATTCTTAAATGTGCGTGAGAACAAATTCTGCAGCACGCCGCGAAACAGGAATTCCTCCGGCCATGCGGTAAAGAACAAAATCCCGAGCGCCCAAAGAGGAAACTTCAACCGCCGGATCGACGGCTCCCAGGAAAGAAATCCAATCTTTATTCCAACTGGAACCGCTATCGCCGCGAGCAGGGCGAAATGCGTTCCAAACACAGCAAAGAAGCCGCGCGCCCACTCAACCGTGTACCCAACCCCGTCCAGCCGTCGCACGAGCACAAACGCAGCGACCCCGGTGCTGAGCGCCATTAGAATCGCCATCGTATGAGTCAGCGGGGGCGGATAAGAGAACACCAAGTAAAGCAGGCGGAACGGAACCGGCAACCAGACTGGAATCCAGATCAACACCGCACCCAAATGGTCTTCCCAAGTTCCGGGAGCTTTTCCCGCGCTGCTCGCGAGGAGGAGTGCGGGCAGCACGGCATACGCCGCGCCGAGCAACATCATCTTCCAATTGCCCGTGACGCTCAGCGTATAAATCAACACCGCGAATAGCGGCACAAGCGGAGCGAAAATCGCCCCGCGTCCGCGAAGCAAGTTCCGCGCGCGATTCATCACCGGCGGCGCAGACAGGAGAAACTCAAACCCAAAAAGAACGGCCGCGATGGCAAGCGCGAGGAAAAATTGCCGCCCGCGCAAACCCATGCGGTTCCCAGCGAACGCGGCGATCCCGACAATCACCGCCCATACGGCCACCGCCGCCGGAAAACTCAGTTGCCACGATCTGGAATTCGAAGGCACGGAGAGATTCTAATCGAGCAAGCCTTTCGAGAAAAACTTGCTTTGCCATTCTGCCTCGGCGATTCTTGGTCGGCTCCTCCTGATGCCCGAACCCGGAAAACAGCAGCGCCTCGCCTACATCGACTGGATGCGTGGCCTCGCCTGCCTGCTGATGTTTCAAACGCATTGCTACGATTCCTGGCTGAGCGACGCGGCGCGCAAATCCTCGCTTTTCTCATGGTCGCAGCTCGGCGGAACTCTTCCTGCCCCGCTCTTCCTTTTTCTCGCGGGTGTTTCATTTGCTCTTGTCACCGACAAAATGCGCCGCAAGGGAATTGCGGCGAACGAAATCGCTAGTACCACCATCCGCCGCGGCGCGGAAATATTCGGCCTCGGTTTGCTGTTCCGCGTGCAGGAATTCGCGCTGGGCTGGCGCTGGGCGCCGTGGACCGATCTCCTTCGCGTCGACATCCTGAACACAATCGGGCTATCCATGGTGCTCATGGGCGCCGCCTGCCGCTTCGCGAAGACGCGCCCAGGAAATGCGATCCTCGCGTTGGCCATTGCGGCCGGAATCACGCTCCCGACTCCGCTGCTGTGGACTACTTGGCGCCCGAGTTGGCTGCCGTGGTATCTCGAGTCGTACATCAATGGCGTCCACACGTTTAACGTGCCGCAGCCGTGGCTCTTCCCGATCTTTCCGTGGACTGGGTTCGCGTTCGTCGGCCTCGCAGCTGGTTTTGTGCTGTTCAGCGACTGGGCTTCGGCGAACCTGGCGAAGACTGCGGCGTTGATGGGTGCGTCTGGTGTCGTGCTGTACCACTTGTCGTCGTGGCTCGATGCGCGGCCAGTTCAATTCTATTCCGTCTACGACTACTGGCACACCAGCCCGAACTTCTTCGCGGCGCGCGTCGGAATACTTCTGATGATTCTGTTTCTCAGCTACGCATGGTGCCGCTGGGGATTGGGGCAGTGGGGCTTCAGCCCGCTTATCCAGATCGGGCAAACATCGTTGCTCGTTTACTGGGTGCATATCGAGTTTGTTTACGGGCGATTTTCGATTCTGGCAAAGCACGCGCAGACGATTCCGCGGGCTTCGCTAGGGCTGTTGATTATTTTTGTTGCGATGCTGTTGCTGTCGATTGCACGAACGCACTCGAAAGACCAAGGCAAGAAATTAATGGCAACGGTTCGAGCGATGTTGGATCGCGCGCCGCGTCCAGCCGTCGAAACGGCAATCCGCTAGCGTTTTGTTTGCGGGTCGTTACTTTGGGGGGACGTTGAAGTCGAATCGCCGGGCCTTGGCGGAATTTTGAAAATGTACTCGCCGGGCCGCGCAAGGCCCATTTCTTCGCGAGCGATTTTTTCAATCGAGGCCGGGTCAGTCTTGAGTGACTTCACGCGGTCCTGCAGTTTCCGATTCTCCAAATCCAGCTCATCGATTTTCTTGCGGATTCCGGCGGCCTCCTGCTGCGAACGGTGCATTGACAGAACGCCGTGCGTTCCGAAAATATCCTGAAGCAGCAATAAAGCCAGCGCGATCGCCAAGAACCAATTCAGATTGCGGTGCAGAAACTGGCCCAGCTGCTCGGTGAAGCCGAGCGTGGGCTCTGCGCGTTGCCGTTTTCTTGGTCGTCGAGCGCTTCCCATCAGTTTGTTATCCACTTGCGCGCATCGTCCGCGATTTTCTGCGATTCGGCTATTGTGGACGATTCCGAATAGATTCGCACCACCGGTTCGGTCCCGGATGGACGCATGAGTACCCACGCGCCGTCATCGAATGTCATCTGCAGTCCGTCGGTCCGGTCAATCTTGGTCACGTGGCGGCTTGCAAATTCCTCAGTGTTGACGAGCAATCGTTTCACGAGGCGCGCTTGTACGTCTTCAGCCAGGTGCAGATTTTCGCGGATCGGCCAGTATTCGCCGCCGACGCGGCGGAACAGATCGCGAAGTTGATCGCCAACGGATGCGCCGCGCGCCACGATCATTTCAGCGACGAGCAGGCACGCGAGAATTCCATCCTTTTCCGGCACGTGGCCGCGAATCGTCATACCGGCGCTTTCTTCCCCGCCGAGCGCGATCTTATCGGCGCGCAGGTACGGCCCCACGTATTTGAATCCAACGGGAGTTTCGTAAACCTGTACTTTGTGAAGGCGCGCGACAGCGTCGATCAGATGCGTCGTCGCCACGCTGCGTGAAGCTCCGAGTTTGTATCCACGCGTTTCGAGCAAATAATCGAACACTAGCGCCAGGATGTGGTTCGGTTGAAAGAAAGTGCCGTCGCGGTCAAGGATGCCAAAGCGGTCGGCGTCCCCGTCGGTAGCAAGGCCCGCAAGCGCCTTCTTTTCAAGTACTGCCTTCTTGAGTTGTCCGAGATTTTCTTCCGACGGATCAGGTGCGCCGCCATCGAACAGAACATCGCGGTTTGCCCTCAACTCCGCGACGGCGATCCCGTGATCGGCAAGGATGCGATCGAGCCAGCCCGCACCGCAGCCGTGCAGCGCATCGCAGACAAACGAGCCCTTTGCCTTCTTCAGAACGTCGAAGCGAACCAGTTTTTCGAGCTGCGCGAAATACGGCGCGCGCGAATCGATCTTCTCGAAGTCATCTCCGATTTCTTGCGGCGGGTTCTCGTCGTCGTTCAGCGCGGCCGCGCGCTTTTCGATATCCTTCGTCACATAGGGCAGTGCCGGTCCGCCTTCGGGGCCTGAAAATTTGATGCCGTTGTAATCGTATGGATTATGGCTGGCGGTTATGTTGATCCCGCCGTCAAACTGATTGTGGATGATGGCGTGCGCGATCGTGGGAGTCGGCGTCGCGCTCTGGCAGTAGAGAACCTTGCAGCCGTGCGAACGCAGGATGCCGGCTGCGGTGCGCGCAAACTCGACAGAGAAGAACCGCGTGTCGTAGCCCACGATTAGCGTAGGCGATTTCTTGTGCGCGAGAACATGTTGCGCGATCGCGGCCGAAGCGCGGCGCACGCCGGCGAACGTGAAATCTTCGGCGATGATGCCACGCCAACCCGAAGTGCCGAAATGGATCTCTTGCTTGCTCACAAAAGCATTGTATCTTGGCTCGCGAGCAGAGGACATGCAAGAATCGAGTCGAAAATGAAGCGCAAGAGTAAAGTCGGTCCAGTGCGAATCGCGCGAACTCACCTGGGAACGATGACAGACAAGATCGTCGTGTTCGTAACCTGCGGAACCGAAGAGGAAGCGCAGAAGATCGCCCGCGCTCTGGTTGCGCGACGGCTCGCGGCTTGCGTCAATCTGTTTTCTATTCCTGTTCATTCGATTTATCGCTGGAAGGAAAAAGTCGAGTCAGCGAAAGAATTTTTGCTCACGATCAAGACTTCACGGAACCGGTTTCGAGCGGTCGCCGCCGAAGTGAAGCGGCTCAACAGTTATGACATTCCGGAAATTATTGCGCTGCCAATTTCGGCCGGTTCGGCGGAATACCTTGATTGGATCTCCGCGTCAGTGAGCGAGAGCGGCGCGAGGAAACGCAAGCGCCGCTAGGCGCGTTTGTTTTTTGCCTCTTCTGCTTCGAGTTTGCGGCCGCGCTTCACCAGAGAGTTCCAGTAACGGATAGGAAAGAGGCGCTGCAGACGGTCGATCCTGACCGCATCCTTGCCGACCATGATGCGCGAATCGCCGCGTCTCACACCGTCTACAATTATGTCGGCGGCGGCTTCGGGGGACATCATAGCGATGCGGTCGAAGCGCTTGATAGTCAAAGCGGCATGCGCCGGATCGGCCTTTGCAGCGATTCTTGCGCGGCGCGCGACGGCGGTGCGAATTCCTCCGGGATGGACGCAGGACACGCCGATCGTCGATCCCTCGAGCTCGTGCATCAGCACCTCTGTGAAGCCGCGGACCGCGAATTTGGCAGAACAATAAGCGGACTGGCCGGAGGGAGAAATCATTCCGTAGATGCTCGATACGTTGACGATGTGCGAGCGCACCTCGTGTCGCAGTAGCGGCAGGAAAGTTTTCACACCGTAAACAACGCCCCAATAGTTGATGCCCATCAGCCAGGCAATCTCGTCGAAGGAGAGCTCCTCGACGGTGCCATGCATCGCGACTCCGGCGTTGTTGATGAGCAGGGTGGCGCGGCCGTGCCTCTCGGCCACCTCCGCGGCAAACTGCTCGACGCGTTTCAGGTCAGACACGTCTACGGCGTGGGTCGAGATTTTTTGCCCGCTTCCGGCGAGTTGCTGCATGGTTTCATCGAGACCGCCTGCGTCGTTATCGGCGAGGGCGAGCGACATTTTCTCGCTCGCAAGTCTCTTTGCCAAGCCGCGGCCAATACCTGAGCCAGCGCCGGTGATGACTGCCACGCCGCCTTCGAGGTTCCAGTTCAATAGACTTCCACGTCGCGAGACACAGTAAGCGTTTCTCGCGCGACCTGCTTCGGTTGAAACTTTCCCACGAGCTTTTTGCGCAGGCGCCGCTCGCGCATGAGCATCAGCGGCAGCATCCGCTTGCTGCGGCGCATTCTGCGAAGCGCCTCGTGCGGATCAACGAGGTGCGTCGTCGGAAGCGGCACGCCGGATTCTTTGAGAACCAAACCAATCGGCAGCTCCATCTGGTCCTGAAGCTTCACCATCCGCGCAAGCAAGTCGGCACCGGGTGTTACGAGAGGACCAAAGCCGTATCGGAGCTGAGCGGTGCCCACGATGTAGAGATTCTTGTAGTCGGGGTGGAAACTGCCGCCGTAGAGATAAGCGATTCCATCCTTAACTGGAATAAGTCCGGGCGGCAAGAAGGGGAAGCTCACGTGGAAGCCCGTGGCGCAGACGACTACGTCGAAATCGTTTTTCGTACCGTCTACGAAATGGACGGTATTACCTTCGTAGCGCGCGATGTCCGGCCGGGGATGAATGCGGCCATGCTTCACATAGTGCAGCAATTCGCTGTTGATCGTGGGATGCGCTTCAAAGATCTTATGTTCGGGGCGGGGCAGGCCGTAGTCCTCGTATTTGCCGACGATAACGCGCAACACCGCGCGAATGAATAGTCGCTGCGCCCAGACCGGAAGCCACGGAAACATTAGCTCCGGCAGCGGAATGCCCATCATTGTTTTCGGAAGGAACCAGTAGCCGCGTCGCAAGCTAATGTCGCACGAGCGTCCCACGCGCGCGGCTTCCGAGGCCAGATCGCAGGCCGAATTGCCGCCTCCGACTACAAGGACGCGTTTTCCGGAAAGCTGTTCAGGGGCCTTGTAGTCCTTCGAGTGCAGGGTTTCACCAGCAAAACTTCCCGGGTACGACGGATATTTCCTGTCCCAATGATGGCCGTTGCAAGCGACCACGCCCTTATAGATTCGTTTTTCGCCGTTCGCAAGCTCGAGCTCCCAACGCCCGTCGGCAAGTGGCAGAGCCATCAGTACTTTGGTGTTGAATTCGATGTGCAGCCGCAGATTGAAATGGTCCGCGTAATCGCGGACGTATTCGAGCATCTGTTGCGCACTGGGGAAATCCGGATAGTCCGCAGGCATGGGATAGTCGGCGTACTCGGTGGTCTTGCGCGAGGAAATGATGTGCGCGGTGGTGTAAACGCCGTGGTACCAGTTGCCGCCGACGTTGTCGTCGGCCTCGAACTGATCGTAGGCTATCTTGTGCTCGCCAAGCGCCTTGGCCAGCGCAAGCCCCACGGGCCCTGCGCCGATGACCGCCATTTTTTCAGAACGATCCGTCATCGATCTGCCGCCTCCCGCGGCCGGAATGTTACTCCGTTCGTGCCTTAAATTCACGCGATGCGTCCCGCGGAAATGCTGAACTCGGCGACAACGAGAAAAGTCTCGTTTTCTCGGCAACGAGCTAGATGTTCGAGAGCGCTTGGTTGAGGTCGGCGATCAGGTCTTCCACATCTTCGATGCCCACCGAGAGGCGGACCAGCCCGTCAGTGATTCCAATTTGTTTGCGAACGTCGGCGGGGACGGAGGCGTGGGTCATTAGGGCGGGATGGGAGATAAGGGTTTCGACGCCGCCGAGGCTTTCGGCAAGCGAGCAGAGGCGAACGTGATTCAGTAGCATCTTGGCCGCGTCCAGGGAGCCGAGGTCGAACGAGATCATGGCGCCGAACCCCCGCTGCTGGCGCTTGGCGATATCGTGCTGTGGGTGCGAAGCTAGTCCCGGATAGATCACGCGCATCACTTTGGGATGCGATTCGAGAAACTTTGCGACGGTCATACCATTTGAGTTGTGGCGGTCCATGCGGACCGCGAGCGTTTTGATGCCGCGGGAGACGAGGAAGCAATCCATGGGAGCAAGTCCCGCGCCTGCCGAGCGCTGGACGAAGTAGATCTTCTCCGCGTCTTCCGAGCGCGTGAGAATGACCGCTCCGCCGGTGCAGTCACTATGGCCATTGAGGTACTTGGTCATCGAATGGACGACGATGTGGGCGCCAAGAGCAATCGGCTGTTGGAGATAAGGACTCAGGAACGTGTTGTCAACCACCAAAGTGAGATTGCGTTCGCCAGCGATCGCGGCGACGGCGGCAAGATCCGTTACAATCATCGTAGGATTCGTGGGCGTTTCAACGTAAAGCATGCGCGTATTAGGCTTGAGAGCTTTCTTCACATTTTCGATGCACGACGTGTCGACGTATGTAAATTCAAGCCCGAACTGAACTAAAAGTTGCGTCGTCAGGCGAAACACACCTCCATAAACGGCCTGCGATAGGATGGCGTGGTCGCCTGGCCGCAGAAGCCGGAAGACGGAGTCAATTCCAGCCATTCCTGAACTGAAAACGTACGCCGACTTCCCTCCTTCGAGCTTTGCGACGGTGCGTTCGAGCGCTTTGCGGTTCGGATGATTAGTGCGGGCGTAGTCGAATCCCTTATCCTTGCCCATTTCCTCCAGCACGTAGGTGGAAGTCTGGTAGATGGGCGCCACAATCGAACCGGTAAGAGGGTCCGCCTCCTGGCCCACATGAATTGCGTCGGTGGAAAACCCCATGAGTTGCCTCCTGGTGCCGAAGGGCGCCTGTCTTGCGACGCCAGATTTTTACGGGATGATTGAGACCGCGCTCGAGCCGGCCACGAAAATCCATCATACGACGTAGCTAGAAGCGGGGCAACGGCCGTGAGCGGCCGGCATCCAAAGAGGGAATGCTTGAGGATGACGTCTGATTGCTGTAAAAGAAGAGTGCGTGAAACCTGAAAAGATTCGTAAGAGATTTTCCGCCGCGCGGAATTTCGCCGCGATTGTGGCAGCCGGACTGCTCTGCGCCGGAATTTGTTTTGCGCAACTAGGCCAGCAGGCTCAATCCGGTTCCGGAGCAAGCAGTCAAGAAAAATCCAACCCTGCTGATAAGCCAGCGGCCGCCGACAAGCCCGCTGCGGCTGACAGACCTGCGGCCCAGGACAAAAACTCGAGTAAATCTTCCGACTCGGGCGTGACCAAACTGAGGATTCGAGTGACCGCGAACGATAAACCGCTCGGGAACGCTACGGTTTACGTCCGATTCAACATGCCGGGCGGGTTGCTGCATCGCGACAAGCTGGCCGAACTCGATTTCAAAACGAACGAAGACGGTTCGGTGAAAGTCCCGGACGTTCCTCGAGGGAAAATTCTGATTCAAGTGGTTGCTAAAGGCTGGCATACGTATGGGAAGTGGTACGACATCGAGAGCGAGCAGGAATCGATCGACATAAAGTTAGTCCCGCCGCCAAAATGGTACTAAGTATTCCCGCCGTGGAACAAATTTCATTGCATCGACTAATTTTGTCTCGGTACTTTTGCGGTCCGAGAACGAAATCCCTGCGTAGATAACAAAGGTAAAGAGCGTCGCCATTAAAAACGAAAGTGAGTGCACCGAGTTAGTGCAAACAGGAATAAGGCTAATCATTTTGAGCGTTTTCGAATGATGCGGAAGCCTTTTCCACAAAGTTTTCAACAGAGCTGTTGAAAACCTTCACGCAGCAGTAACATTTGCGGCCCACTTCGAAAAGGTGGGATTGAAAATCGCTCGAACGCGCCACTTTTATTTCTGAGCGGCAAACTTCAGTAAATATTTCTCGTGAAATAAGACGCCAATCAGGATATTGGCGTTCGCTGAACTTCGATATTGCTGGCCGTGAGTATTTCGGCGACATCCGCGGGGCGTGCTAATATTTGTGTCCGCCTGGAGACGCTTCCGAACATCCTATGAAACGTTTGATCGTCAATGCGGACGACTTTGGAGTGACGCGTGGGGTCAATCGGGGAATCATCAGGTGCTTTCGAGAAGGAATCGTGCGAAGTACTACGATCATGGCGAATGGAGATGCGTTCGATGACGCTGTTGAACTGGCGCGAGCGAATCCCGAGCTTGGAATCGGTGTGCATGTGGTCTTGATTGGTGGTCACCCGCTTGCGCCGCTCAAGGAAATCGGCCGATTGGCCGGCGATAACGGTGCGCTGCCCAGAACGGTGGGGTCGCTGATCCTTAAGATGAGTGCGCGATTGATTCGCCCGAACGAGATTGAAGCCGAGGTACGGGCGCAGATCGGGCGAGTACGTGCGACGGGCATTACGCCCACGCATGTTGACACCCATAAGCACACGCATCTGCATCCAATGGTAATGAAAGCGATTGCACGCGTGGCGTTCGAGCACGGAATCAAGAGGGTGCGGATGCCGTTTGAGGATTTTTTCGGAACGTTGCGGTCTTTTCGGGCGAGCGGCCATAACATGTTGCAACGGAAAGCTTTTGCGATGGGCTCGCGCATGGCGTATCCTTCGTTCCTGAGGATCGTCGAAAAGAACCAGATGAGGTCGCCAGAGCACTTCTTTGGATTTGCGGCGACCGGGCAGCTCGCGCGTGTAGGTCTGCTGCGCATAATTCAGAATTTGCCCGACGGGACGAGCGAACTGGTTTGCCACCCGGGGATCAATGATGCGGAGCTCGAACGGACGGGAACGCGGCTGAGGGCCGAAAGGGAAGTAGAGCTTGCGGCCCTGACCGACGCTGGTGTAAAGAAGGAAATTCTGGAACGCGGAGTGCACTTGATGAGCTTTCGGGAGTTAAACTAGCGCCATGCGCGATCACCAATCAGCGGCTCCTCGGTACTCAATTGTTGTGCCATTTCACGACGAGCAAGAGAGTGTGCGCGAATTGCACCGGCGGCTGAGCGAGGTGATGAGTGGTCGCTTTGAGCCCGTCGAATTCGTATACGTGGACGATCAGAGCTTGGACGCGACGCCGCAAGTGCTGGAGGAAATTGCGGAAGAAGATCCCCGCGTCAGCGTGTTGCGTTTGAAGCGCAACTACGGGCAGACGACAGCGCTGGCCGCCGGATTCGATTTCGCGTCGGGAAACGTCATCATTTCCATGGATGGCGACCTCCAGCACGATCCCGCGGACATTCCCAAAATGCTCGAGACTTTCGAATCGACCGGATGTGACATCGTGAGTGGATGGCGGGAAAAACGGGTCGATAACTTTCTGCTCCGGCGTATGCCCTCGCGCGTTGCGAATTGGATGATGGCGAAGCTTTCGGGCGTCAACATCCACGACTTCGGGACAACTTTCAAAGTTTATCGCCGGGACATCATCAAGGACATTCACCTCTATGGCGAGATGCATCGATTCATCCCCGCGCTGGCATCGTGGAACGGGGCGAAGGTCGTCGAGGTGCCGATCCACAACATCGAGCGGCCGGGCGGAAAGTCGCACTACGGAATCGGCCGCACCGTTCGCGTCCTGTTCGACTTGATTACCGTTCGCTTCCTGCTGCGTTACATGACCCGGCCGTTGCACTTTTTCGGGCCAGCGGGATTGCTGGGAATGTTCGTGGGCGGCGCGATCCTGCTGGGGC
>Ga0073928_10002786_pt1 | contig 29010 bp, 27 predicted proteins | sample PaiPotPPA55metaG_FD_76969 | JGI IMG/M metagenome (GOLD analysis project Ga0073928, IMG submission 76969) | Iron sulfur acid spring bacterial and archeal communities from Banff, Canada, to study Microbial Dark Matter (Phase II) - Paint Pots PPA... ...
AATCACGCCAGATTCAGTGGAGGCAAAGGGAATCGCACTGCAACATCATGGAATCGCACCGCAACATCATGGAATCGCACCGCAACATCTGTGCCGAAGGTAGCCTGGAAGGGGGAGGTCGGCTCCCCGATTTGATCGGGGAGCCGGGTGGGGGTTACTCCCAGCCGCGATGATCGGCAAATATCACCGCCGAGGGCAGGAGCCCCACCCGACAGCATTTGCCCCGGCGCAAGGCCGGCGCAAATGCTGTCGACCTCCCCCTTTCAGGGGGAGGCATGGAGCGTCCGCCCTGCGGCGGAGCCACACGCAATAGCCCTGGCCATGCAGGCAAGAACCACGTGGAAACAGCTGCTCGGCGCGGGCGAGCCCCTGCTCCTCCCCTGCGCCCATGACGCGCTGTCGGCGCGGCTGATCGAGCGCGCCGGATTTCGCGCCTACTCCATCGGCGGTTATGCCCTTGTTGGGGCGCGGCATGCGCTGCCGGACATTGGGCTTGTCGGTTATGGCGAGATGAGCGCGGGGGTCCGCGACATCATGGCGGCAAGCAGCCTTCCCGTCCTGATCGACTGCGATGACGGCTACGGCGACGTGAAAAACGTGGCGCACACGGTCGAAGGCTACGAGGCGATGGGCGCTTCCGCCATCTTCATCGAGGACCAGCGCGCGCCCAAGCGCTGCGGTCACATGGCGGGGAAGTCGGTGATCGCAGCCGACGCGATGGCGCGCAAGCTGCGCGCGGCGGTGGCGGCGCGGCGCAGCACCGAGCTCTTTATCATCGCGCGCACGGATGCGCGCGCTGCTCACGGGCTGGACGAAGCCTTGCGGCGCGCGGAGATCTATCTCGACGCAGGCGCGGACGGGCTCTTCATCGAGGCGCCGCAATCGGCCGACGAGCTCGCGCGCATCGGGCAAAGCTTTCAGGGCGTGCCGCAGCTCGCCAACATGCTGGTGGGCGGCGGCCGCACGCCGATCCTGCCGCCCGCCGAGCTCTTCCGGCTCGGCTTTGCCATGATCGCATATCCGACCTCGCTCATCTTCGCCGTAGCGCACGCCATGGCAAAGACGCTGGCCGATCTGCGCGAAGGCCGGCTCGCTGGCGCTGAGGAGGCGATGAGCTTCGATGCGTTCAAGGACATCACCGCCCTTGCGCAGTGGAGCGAGATCGAGCAGCGTTTCGACCCGGGGCGGTGATGATATTTGGAGAGAGCATGCAGGTCATAGGCATCAAGGGTGTCACGTGGGCCGCCTGCATCGCCGCCGTTACCGCGATCGGCGCATGCCTGCTCGCCGGCGCGACGGCAAGAAGCGATGAGGCCAAGCCTGAGCTTGCCTATGTGCGGCTCGCGGTCGGAGGGAAGCCTGCGCTGTTTTATCTGCCGCTCTCGGTAACCGAGCGGCTCGGCTATTTCCGCGATGCCGGGCTCACCGTCGAGATTGCCGACTTCCCAGGCGGCGCGCGCGCGCTGCAAGCGCTTATCGGCGGCAGCGCCGACGTGGTCGCGGGTGCCTACGACCACACCATTCAGATGCAGTCGAAGGGCCAGCCGATCGTCGCCGTCGTCCTGCTTGGCCGGTTCCCCGGTTACGTGCTCGGCGTGCTGCCTGGAAGGGCGCAGGGCTACCGCACGCCCGCCGATCTCAAGGGCATGAAGGTCGGCGTCACCGCGCCGGGATCGAGCACGCATTTCATGGTGCAGCACCTGATGGTGAAGAACGGGCTTGCCCGCGATGACGCCGCCTTCATCGGGGTGGGCGCGAGCGCGAGCGCGGTGGCCGCAGTCAAACGCGGCGAGATCGATGCGATCGTCAACGTCGACCCGGTCATCAGCCTCCTGGAGAGCGAGAAGGCGATCAAGGTCGTGGCCGACACGCGCACGCCGGAGGGCACGCAGGCCGTCTTCGGCGGCCCCTATCCGGCGGCGGTGCTCTATGCACAACACAGCTTTGTGGAAAAGAACCCGCGCACCATCCAGGCGCTGGTGAATGCGTTTGTGCGCGGCCTGCACTGGATAGCCGCTCGCTCGCCCCAGGAGGTCGCAGGCGCGATGCCGCAGGACTATGCGCTGGGCAATCCGGCGGTGTACGTGGAGTCCATCGGCAAGAGCCTGCCGATGTATTCCCGCGACGGGCGCTTTGCGCCCGCAGCCGCCGAGACCGCCTACGCCGTGCTCAAGGCTTTCGACCCCGTCGTCGGCAGCGCCAAGATCGACCTGTCCGCCACATATACCAACGCATTCGTGGAGAAAGCGAAGCCGTAGGGTGTTGCCTTCGCAGCGGCGACGCACTGCATCGCCCGATAACCGTGCTGCGTCGCAAACTACTCTGGCCCGTCATTCCGGGGCCGCGAGCGCTCGGATCGGCGCTTCGCGCCGTCCGAGTGCGAGCGGAGCCCGGAATCCATAACCACAGGCCGTGCAGTGATGAAAGCGGTTAGGCTGCGGTGGCACACATCACTGCTTGGGGTTATGGATTCCGGGCTCGCAGGCAAATCGGCACGGCCGATTTTCCTGCGCCCCGGAATGACGTCGAGGGGCAACTTGTGACGCAGTACCACTCTACGATTTCTCCTGACCGCACCCGATGCCTTCGCGCTTTCTCCACGAAGAGGCCGATCTCGATGCCGCGCTCGCCATCCTTGCCGCGGGCGACGCGCGCCTTGCGAGGCTGATCGACGTTGCCGGGCGCCCAGCGCTGCGCCGTCGGCCCGCTGGGTTTTCCGGCCTCTGCGCCATCATCTGCTCGCAGCAGCTTTCGACCGCAAGCGCAGCAGCCATCTGGGGGCGGCTCGCCGCTGCTTTCGATCCATTGGATCACCATGCGGTCCGGCAAGCGCGCGCAGCAAAGTTGGCCCGGCTCGGACTTTCCCGGCCGAAGATCAAGACGATGAAGGTCATCAGCGCCGCGATCGCCAAGGGCGCGATCCATCTCGATGCGCTTGCCGGCATGGACGCGGACGACGCGCATGCTGCGCTCACCGCGCTGCATGGCATCGGTCCGTGGACCGCCGACATCTACCTCCTGTTCTGTCTCGGACACGCGGATGCCTGGCCTGCCGGCGACCTCGCCTTGCAGGAGGCCGCGCGCTTGGCCTTCGGCTTGAAGCGGCGGCCCACCAGCAAAGACATGGTCAAGCTCGCGCAGGCGTGGCGCCCATGGCGCGGAGTGGCGGCGCACGTGCTGTGGAATTACTATCGCGCCATCAAACGGCGCGATCCCGTGCCGGCGTAGGGGCGACGCATTGCGGAGTGAGCGGATGGCCGCTGAGCTCGACGGACCACGCCTCGAGCCCCGCGCGGGAGCGGCCCGCGCGCTGGTGGTCTTCCTGCACGGCTATGGGGCGGACGGCAACGACCTGATCGAGCTCGGCCGCGCCTGGCAGGGCCTCCTGCCGCAAGCGGCTTTCGTCTCTCCGCATGCCCCCGAGCGCTGCCTGCAGTCGCCGGGCCGGCAGTGGTTCTCGCTCACCTTCCGCGACCCGGACGAGCGCTGGCGCGGCTGCAACAAGGCTGCGCCCGCGCTCGAGGCGTTTCTCGATGCCGAGCTCAAGCGCCGCAACCTGCCGGCTTCGGCGCTCGCGCTGGTCGGCTTCAGCCAGGGCACCATGATGGCGCTGCATGTAGGCTTGCGGCGCGCGAGCGCGCCCTTCGCCATCGTGGGATATTCCGGGGTGCTGGTTTTCCCGTCCGATGCCAAGCCGGAGAAACTTACAGGCGAGATCAAGTCGCGGCCTCCTGTGCTGCTGATCCACGGCGATCGCGACGACCTCATTCCGGTCGATGCGTTGTTTCAGTCGGCAGGCGGGCTCGCCGCGCTGGGCATCCCGGTGGAGTGGCACATGTCGCTCGGGCTCGGCCACGGCATCGACCAGGAGGGGTTGCGCCATGGCGGTGAATTTCTCGCCCGCGGCCTGGCTGCACGGCACTAGCGGACGCATAGCCCGCATGCCCAGGGACATGCGGGCTCGCGCCGCGCTCCACCGGTTAACTATCGGAGCAGCCTTCACAATCCTGTCATGCTGCCCTATAGACTGTGCCCGTTGCGGCGGGTCGGAGGGAAAGGAGTCGAGGAGCCGGCTTTGGGAGCTTTGCTTTGAACGTGCACGTCTCGCCCACAGGCTTTCCGGCGCTGGTGCTGAACGCCGATTTCCGGCCGCTCAGCTACTATCCGCTGTCGCTGTGGTCCTGGCAGGATGCCATCAAGGCCGTTTTTCTCGAGCGGGTGAACATCGTCGCCGAGTACGACCGCGCGGTGCGCAGCCCCAGCATCGAGATGAAGCTCCCGAGCGTCGTCTCCCTGAAGAATTTCGTGAAGCCGGCAACCCAGCCGGCGTTCACCCGCTTCAACGTCTTTCTGCGCGACAGATTCTGCTGCCAGTACTGCGGCTCGCGCGACGACCTCACCTTCGATCACCTGCTGCCGCGCTCGCGCGGCGGGCACACGACCTGGATCAACGTCATCGCCTCCTGCTCCTGCTGCAATCTCAAGAAGGGCAACATGACCATGGACGAGGCCCGCATGTGGCCTTCGCAGATGCCGTTTCAGCCCAGCGTGCATCACCTGCACCGCAACGGCCGGCTGTTCCCGCCGAACTATCTGCATGAGAGCTGGCTCGATTATCTCTATTGGGACACCGAGCTCGAGCCCTGAGCGACGTTGTTCGCCGTCGTCCCGGCCAAGCGAGCCCGCACGTCGTCGACGTTGTCGGCGGCGTGGGATGGCGGGCTCGCGCGAGCCGGGATCCAGTAAACGACGGCAGGCGTGAAAGGCACGAACCGCGCCGCTTACTGGATTCCGGCTCTCGTTCGCCGGGCGAAGCCCGGCTCGCTCGGCCGGAATGACAATGAGACGGGTGCTTACTCGCGCGGCGCGCGAAACGCGAAACGCTGCTGCGCCGGGGAGGGATGGTTGACCTTGGAGGGGTGCCCGTCCTGCTGCAGCCGCCGGTGCGCCTCCGCCCACGAGGGCGGCTCCGATGCCTCCTGCGTCCAATGGGCGATCGCCGCCTCGTCGCACCATTGCAGCAGGCGCGGCATGACGCGCCGATGGGCGCCCGAGAGCATGAAGGCGCGCATCGCGGTCTCGTCGGTCCACAGCGTGCGCGTCCAGAACACGAGGCCGGCATCGCGCAACAGACTGACCGTAAGATTCCCGGGCGCCGCCTTGGCCTGCTGCGATGCACGCAGCGACGCCAGCAGGAACGCCGGCAGGTAGCGCCACGATCGCACGCGCAGACGGGTTATTGATACCAACGGCATGGTCGCGTCCTCGGTGCAATCAGGATGGAGCAGTGACGCAGGAATGCAATTGCAGCGGCGAGCAGACGGCCGGGCCCGAGGAGGTGCTGGCATTCTGGCGCGCCGCAGGAGCCGACAGGTGGTTCAATGAGGACGCGGCTTTCGATCAGGAAATCGCAACCCGCTTTCTCGGGACGTATCAGGCTGCCGCAGACGGCAGGCTCGCCGGCTGGGAGCAAACGCCGCAATCCGCATTGGCGCTCGTTATCGTGCTTGATCAATTCCCGCGCAACATGTTCCGCGGGAAGCCTCGCTGCTACGAATACGACGCCTTGGCCCGCGCCGTTGCGCGGCGCGCGATCGCCCGTGGTATCGATCAGAAAATCGCGCATGCGGAACGCCAATTTTTCTATCTGCCGTTCCAGCATTCGGAACATCTCGTCGACCAGGAGCTCTGCCTCGATCTGGCGCGCACTTACTGCGATGAGGAATTCGCGCGTTATGCCGAGCAACATGCCGATATCATTCGGCGCTTCGGCCGCTTTCCCCATCGCAACCCGATCCTTGGCCGCAGCATGACGGCTGATGAGCAGGCCTTTCTCGATGCCGGCGGTTTCGCGGGCTGATCGGCGGCAATGGTCTCTTACGGGCAGGTTTCAAACCTTCGGCACTGGCCGGTTTCCCCGGACCTCGCCATATAGAGGCCTCACGTCAGGCCCCGCGTGCGATCACCTCATGAGCCCCCTTGCCAATCATGCCTTCATCAAGATGAACGGCCTCGGCAACGAGATCGTGGTGGTGGACATGCGCGCCGAGCCGGGGACGGTGACCGAGGCCGAGGCGCGCGCGGCCGCGCAGGGCGGCAATCTCTCCTATGATCAGCTGATGATCCTGCACGCCCCGCGCAGCGCCGACACGGACGCCTACGTGCGCATCTACAACAGGGACGGTTCGGAGGCGGGTGCCTGCGGCAACGGCATGCGCTGCGTTGCAGAGTTGCTGTGCAAACAAACCGGCAAGCGGGAGCTCAGGCTGCAAACCAGCACTGCCGTCCTCGACTGCTGGAAGGAAGAGGCTGCGCTGGTGTACACGGTCGATATGGGCAAGCCGCGGTTTGCCTGGAACGAAATCCCGCTATCGGAAAAATTCGAGGACACGCGCGCCATCGCCCTGCAGATCGGTCCGCTGGACCAGCCCGTGCTGCATTCGCCTTCGGCGGTGAACATGGGCAACCCGCACGCCGTATTCTGGGTCGACGACATTGATGGCTACGATCTCGGCAAGATCGGTCCATTGCTCGAGTGCCATCCGCTGTTTCCGGAGCGGGCCAATATCTCGCTCGCGCATGTGCGCTCGCGCGAGCACATTGCGGTTCGCACCTGGGAGCGCGGCGCCGGCCTTACCCGAGCCTGCGGGTCGGCCGCCTGTGCCGCCGCGGTGGCGGCGGGGCGGCTGCGCCGCACCGGCCGGACGGTGACGGTCACGCTGCCAGGGGGAGATCTCCGCATTCATTGGCGCGAGAGCGACGATCACGTGCTGATGACCGGTCCGGTCGCCTACGAGCTCACGGGCCGCTTCGATCCGGCGCTCTTTTCCGAGCCGGCGGCATGAGCGACGACAGGTAGTATGAGCGTAGACGTCATCACCTTCGGCTGCCGGCTTAATGCGCAGGAATCCGAAATCATCCGTCGCCATGCGCGGTCAGCCGGCCTCGCCGATACGGTGGTGGTCAATACCTGTGCCGTTACGGCGGAAGCGGTGCGGCAGTCCCGGCAGGCCATCCGCCGCATCCGCCGCCGGCGCCCCGATGCGCGGATCATTGTTACCGGCTGCGCGGCGCAGATCGAGCCGAGCACTTTCGCAGCGATGCCGGAGGTTTCGCTCGTGCTGGGGAACGAGGAGAAGATCAGCGCGTCCGTGTGGCAGGGCCAGCGTGCCGCCGGATGGGGACCCAATGGGATCGTCGCGGAAGAAGCGAGCATCAGCGTCAACGACATCATGGCGGTGCGGGAAACGGCCGCGCATCTCATCGACGGGTTCGAAGGACGTGCACGCGCCTTCGTCCAGGTGCAGAACGGATGCGATCACCGCTGTACCTTCTGCATTATCCCGTACGGCCGCGGCAATTCGCGTTCGGTGCCGATGGGCGAAGTCGTGGCCCAGATACGCCGCCTGTGCGGCCAGGGCTTCCGCGAGGTCGTTCTCACTGGCGTGGATCTGACCGGCTACGGATCGAACCTGCCGGGAGCACCCCGACTAGGTGCGCTGGTGAAGCAAATTCTCAAGCATGTGCCGGAGCTCGCACGTCTGCGGCTCTCCTCCATCGATCCGGTCGAGGCGGACGCTGACCTGCTCGATGCCTTTGCGCACGAGCGGCGGCTCATGCCGCACCTGCACCTCTCGCTCCAGGCTGGGGATGATCTCGTCCTCAAGCGCATGAAGCGGCGGCACTGCCGCGCCGATGCCATCGCCCTTTGCACGCAGCTGCGCCGATTGCGCTCCGACATCGTGCTCGGCGCCGACCTGATCGCCGGCTTTCCCACCGAAAGCGACGACATGTTTGCGCGCTCGCTCGATCTCGTCGATGCTTGCGGATTGACTCAGCTTCACGTGTTCCCGTTCTCGCCCCGGCCGGGCACCCCCGCGGCGCGCATGCCCCAGGTCCCGCGCGAGATCGTCAAGCGCCGCGCGCAGGCACTTCGCGCCAAGGGCGAGGAGGCCTTGCGGCACCGTCTCGATCTGGAAATCGGTTGCTCCCGCCGCGTGCTCGTGGAATCCGGCGAGCGCGGCCACACCGAGCAGTTCATAGCTGTGCGGCTTCACATGCCGATGCGGCCGGGGACCGTCGTCGATGTGGCCATTGCCGGGCATGACGGGCGGGAGCTGCTCGCGACGTGCGCACCAGCGTGTTAGGATTGCAAACAGCATCAGGAACTGGCCCATGACCAACACCCTCGTGCGCGATCACATCGTTACCGGAATCGAGGAGCTGGAGCGCCTCTACGGCGTGCCGTTCGGCCCCTCGATGGCCAAGGAGACCGATCGCATCACCGCGCACTACCGGGCTTTCATCGAGGCGGCGCCATTCTTTGCTCTCGCATCGGGTGGTGCGGAGGGAATGGATTGCTCGCCTCGCGGCGATGCCCCCGGCTTCGTGCGCGTCGCCGACGAGAAGACGCTGCTCATTCCGGACCGGCGCGGCAACAACCGCATCGATACGTTGCGCAACATCCTGCGCGATCCCCGCGTCGCGCTGCTGTTTCTCATTCCAGGCTGCGGCGAGACCATCAGGGTGAATGGCCGCGCCAGGATCTCGGCCGACCCGGCCTTGCTGGCGAGCTTTCTGGTCGACGGCAAGGCGCCGCGCACGGTGATCATCGTCTCCGTCGACCGCATCTATTTTCAATGCGCCAAGGCGATCGTGCGCTCGAAGCTATGGGATGCATCGCGCCATGTCGATCGTGCCAGCCTGCCGAGTACCGGCACCATCCTGGCCGATCTCACCCAGGGCACGATCGGCGGACCGGAGCACGACCGCGCTGCCCCCGAGCGGCTCAAGGCCACGCTGTACTGAACGACTCTATGACAACGCACGAGCGGATCGAGATCAATCCCGAGATCATGGGCGGCAAGCCAGTGATCCGAGGGACCCGTGTGCCGGTCGAGATCGTTCTGCGCAAGCTGGGTGCTGGGATGACGCCCGAAGCGATCATGGCGGACCATCCGCGATTAACGGTCGAGGACATTCGCGCCGCACAAGGCTTCGCCCAGACTATCTGGCTGATGAAGTGCTCGTCTATGGCTAGCGCAACGTGCGCTGGCTGATCGATGAATGTGTTGACGCGGATTTGGCTGCGCTCTTGCGCAAGTCTGGCCAAGACGTGGTTTACATGTCTCATTTGTCACCGCGTGCAGCCGACCCAGAAGTGATGGATCGCGCCGAGCGCGAAAATCGGCTGCTGCTGACTGAGGACAAGGATTTCGGCGACTTGGTTTTTCGGCAAGCACGGCCGGTGCCCGGCCTCATCCTTCTGCGGATCAGCCCGTCCCGACGTTCGCGGAAAGGACCACGATTGCTGGCCGCCATTGACCGGTTCGGGGACACCGCTTATTCGGTCGCTATACAGTCATTGAGGATGCTCGATTCCGTTCGCGCCCTCTGCGGTCTTCGTGACATCGGGAGGGTTGAGATGCAAATCCTGCTTTGCGCCCTTGCGATCGCTGCAAGCGTAGCCGGGCTTGGGTCCGCGGCAGCGCAGACCTTCCCCTCGCGCCCAGTGACGATGGTCGTGCCCTTCCCGCCCGGCGGGCCAACCGACACCATCGCGCGCATCATGGCCGAGCGCATGCGCGGCTCGCTCGAGCAGCCCGTCATCATCGAGAACGTGAGCGGCGCAGGGGGGAGCATTGGCGTCGCCCGCGTCGCTCGCGCCGCGCCCGACGGCTACACGCTCAGCGTCGGGAATCTGAGCTCCCACGTCATGAACGGCGCCGTCTATTCGCTGCCATACGATCTCGTTGCTGATTTCGCGCCTGTCGCGCTCCTGTCGTCCCAACCGTTTCTCATGGTCGCGCGCAAGAGCTTGCCCGCAAACGTCTTGCGAGACTTTCTCGCCTGGCTCAAAGCGAATGCCGGCAAAGCCACGGTGGGGATACCGGGCGTCGGTACGGCCGGGCACGTGTTCGCCGTCTTCTTTCAGAAGGAAATTGGTACGCCTTTGACACTGGTCCCTTATCGCGGCGCCGGTCCGGCAATGCAGGACCTGCTTGCCGGGCAGATCGACTGCATGATCGACACCCCGACGAGCTCGCTGCCGCAGGTAAGGGGCGGCAACATCAAGGCCTATGCGGTCACGGCGGAAACGCGGCTGCCTTCTGCTCCCGAAATCCCCACGGTGGACGAAGCGGGGCTGCCGGGATTTCATTTCTCATTCTGGCAGGCGCTGTGGGCACCGAAAGGCACGCCGGCGCCGATCATCGGCAAGCTCAATGCTGCGGTCATGGCGAGCTTGGCGGATCCTGCCATACAGCAGCGTTTTGCCGACCAAGGCCAGGAGATTCCACCCATTGCCCAGCAGACACCCCAGGCGCTTGCCGCCCATCACAAGGCGGAGGTCGCGAAATGGTGGCCAATCGTGAAGGCCGCGAACATCAAGGCCGAATAATCGCCGGCATATGCGCTGCCGTCGCAGCCAAGCGAGCCTGGCCGGCGCGCCCCCGACGACAGGGGCGGCGGGGCCCGGCGGAGGATCAATCCGCGCGCTTTGAACCATCTGCCTGCCCTGCGGGACCAATAACCATAGGGTACAGGGGAGGCATGTCATGCGCGCACAAAGGCTGCATTGGCTCGACTACGATCCCGTCGCACTTGTGGTGCTGGTGATCGGAATCGGTATGGTTGAGCTGCTCGCATTGAGCATTTGAGCCTATCCTCTCGGTAGCAAGGCGGTGGACCGGGCGCGACGCGCATCGCGCGACCCGGAAGGTTCCAATCGCGGCCGCGTTCGAGGAGCGACATGCGTGCCTACCAGCTGCCGCAAGGCACCGGCGTCGACGCCCTGATCAAGGTCGATCTTCCCCAACCCAGGCCAGGTGCTCGTCAGGTGTCGATCAGGGTTGTGGCCTGCTCGCTCAATTTTCGCGACTTGGCCATCGCGCTGGGCACCTACCGAATGCCTACGAAACCGAACCTGGTACCGCTCTCCGATGGCGCGGGGGAGGTGGTCGAAATCGGCGCGGGGGTAAGCCGTGTAAAGGTCGGTGACCGCGTAGCGGGATGTTTTTTTCAGCGCTGGATCGGCGGACCTCCGAGCGCGGACACGCATTCGAGCGCATTGGGCGGCGGCATCGACGGAATGCTGAGAGAGTATGCCGTCCTGGAAGAGGACGGCGTCGTCAAGCTGCCGGCGCATCTGTCCTTCGAGGAGGGCGCAACATTGCCGTGCGCCGCGGTAACGGCATGGCACGCGCTGGTGGAGCACGCTCGCATCGTTGCGGGCCAGATCGTTCTCGTCCAGGGAACGGGCGGCGTGTCAATCTTCGCGTTGCAATTCGCGCGGCTGATGGGCGCGCAGGTGATCGTCACATCCTCAAGCGAGGAGAAGCTCGCCCGCGCAAGGGAGCTGGGTGCCTCGCGCGGCATCAACTACAAGGTCAATCCCGAATGGGACAAAACCATTAGTGAGCTCAGCGACGGCGGCGTGGACCATGTGGTGGAGGTCGGCGGGCCCGGAACATTGGCACGCTCGCTCCGCGCAATCCGGATCGGCGGCAAGATAACCCTGATCGGCGTGCTTTCCGGCGCGGCTGAGATCAACCCCATGCTGATCTTTTCCCGCCGTGCAAACCTTCAGGGCATATCGGTCGGCTCGCTCCAGATGTTCGAGGCCATGAACCGCGCCGTCGCGTCCAGCGGTTTGCGACCCGTCATCGACAAGGTCTTTCCGTTCGAGGATGCGCCGGCGGCATATCGGTATCTGCAATCAGCACAGCATCTCGGCAAGGTGGTAATCCGGGTTGGCTGAATGAGAGGTCAGGCCACCTTTCGTCTTGAACCCCGCTCCTCACCCTAACCCTCAAAAGATCCAACTGACGTCGATCTCTCGATTGGAATAGAATGGCCGAACCAGCCGGATGGGAGCGCGCCATGACTTTCAAGACCATTCTCGTTCCGACCGAGCAGCATGATCTGATGAGCTCGACGTTGGAGACCGCGCTTGTCCTCGCGCGGAAGTTCGAGAGTTACGTCGAAGGGTTTGCCTTGCGGGTCGGGGTGCCGGTCGCCTTCACCATTGGCGACATGGGCACTCTGCCGGTGCCCGCCGTGCTGGAGCATGAGATCACCGATAACGAGAACCGGGCCCGTGCCTTGTTCGAGGATTTCATGCGGGAGCATGGCGTACCCGGCGGAGGTCACGCACGAACCCTGTCCAGCGGCTGGCTGCCGGACGCCCCGCAGGGAGATTACTTCGTCGGCAGCCACGGCCGGGTCTTCGATGTCATCGTCCTGGGCAGACCCGGACGCGACCCCAGGGGCCCGCGCATGACGACCCTCGAATCCGCTTTATTCGAGACCGGCCGCCCGGTGTTGATCGCCCCGCCCTCGCCGCCCTCGCAGATCGGCACGAACGTGCTGATCGCCTGGAATTGCAGCACGGAGCAGGCGCGCGCGACTGCCTTTGCCATGCCCCTTCTCACGCAGGCCAGCCGGGTCATAGTGCTCACCGTGGAGGGGGGAGCAGCGGTCCCCGGACCGACGGGGCCGCAAATGTGCCGATATCTGCAATTGAACGGCGTGCCTGCAAAGCCGATGACCGTCGGCCTCGACGGCCGCCTAACGGGTGAGGCGGTTCTCAATCACGCCAAGGCGCTGGGGTGCGACCTCGTGATCAAGGGCGCCTACACGCAGAGTCGCTTGCGGCAGATGATCTTCGGCGGCACGACCCGCTACATCATGAGCAATGCCGAGCTGCCGGTGCTGATGGCGAATTGATGCCCGATCACTCCGCGTGCCAGCGGCTGAAATGCGTCTCGGCGCGGCGGACGAGCTCGTTCAGCGCAATGGCCATGGCGGCGAGCATGGCGATGAGGCCGAAGAGGCGGGTGGGATCGAAATTCTGCGTGAACAGCGCAGTGAAATAGCCGATGCCCGCGGTTGAGACGTAGAGCTCGGCCAGGAGCACCCCCAGGAGCACGCCTGTCATGGCGAGCCGCATGCCGGCAAAGAAGCTGGGCATCATGTGGGGAAAGACGACGTGGCGGAGAATCTGCCAGCGGCTTGCGCCCATGGAGCGCGCGCTGGTCAGCAGGACCGGCTTGATGTTCTGCACCCCGGCGACGACGGCGAGAATGATGGGAAAGAAGCCGTGGCTCACGCCGAACGCGATCTTGGAGGCAGGCCCGATCCCGAAATAAAGAACAAAGAGCGGCAGGATGGTGATTTGCGGCGTGCCGTAGAGGAGGAGCACGATCGGCATGATGCTCTTGCGCGCGAACGGCGCGAGACCGATCGCAAGCCCGACGACGAGCCCGATCGCGACCGCGAGCACGAATGCGATGCCGAGCTCCCAGAAGGTGATACGCAGCGCGGCCGGCACGCCGCGGGTCTCGAGCACGGCAGTGAGCGACATGAGGACACGCGAGGGCGGCGCGAGAAACATCGGGTCGACCCACCAGCGTGCCACGATCTCCCACAGGACGAGGAGCAAGGCGATCACGCCGATGCGTGCGAGCCAGGGCTGCGGATAAGCAAGCCTCATGGCGCACGCCTTGCGCGTGCTTCGAGCATCGAGACCAGGGCGTTGAGGATGGCGGCGATCGCCACCACGAACGCGATGTAGGCAAACATCCGCGCCATCTCCATCGCTTCGGCAAGATGGACGATGCGGTGGCCGAGCCCGGCGAGCGAGGCGATGGTCTCGCTGCCGATGATGGAGAGGAGCGCAACCGTGAAGCCAATGCGCATGCCGCTGAGAATGACCGGGAAGGCGGCCGGCAACAGCACGTACCGGAACAGCTGATAATCCGAAGCGCCCATCGAGCGTGCCGCAGTCACGAACACCTTATCGACATGGCCAAAGCCGGCGATGGTGCTCAACGCAATGGGAAAGAAACTGATTGTTGCGCCAAGCGCAATCTTGGAGGCGGGGCCGAGACCTAACAACAGCACGTAGAGGGGCAGGAAGAGAATGATGGGTATGGCATAGATGCCGGCGAACAGAGGCTCAAACACCTTTACGCGGTAGTGCGAGCGGCTGACGAGATATCCCGCTGCGGTGCCGCAGCTCGCTGCGATGGCGAAGGCTGCGGCGAGCTCGCTCAGCGTCACCCGCAGGTCACCAAAGAACTCCCCGGTCGAGAGGATCTCCCAAAGCTGAGAGAGCACCGCAATAGGGTTGGGAAGAAGGAGCGGGCTTACGTGCCAGCGGCTGCTCGCGAGGTACCACAGCACAATGAGCACGATCAGGAATGTGGCCTGCACGCCGCGGCTGGCGAGATATCCCTCGCGCTGCTTTCCGCTTCGACTCACGGGTGTGGCTCCGCCGCGGACGTGGCGCTCTGCGCCATGGCCTTTCGGATCTCGTCGTGCAGAAGTCCGTAGAGCATGTTCCGGATGCCGGCGAACTTCGTCGAGGTGACGAATTCCGGCTTGCGGGGATGGGGCTCCTCAACCGCGATCAGCTGCTTGATCGTTCCGGGACGGGCCGAAAACACCGCGACACGATCGGCCAGGAACGTGGCTTCGCCCAGGCTATGGGTGACGAACACGATGGTCTTCTCCGCGCGCGACAAGAGGACTGAAAGATCCTCGCCGAGGATCATGCGGGTTTGCTCGTCGAGCGCGCCGAAGGGCTCGTCCATCAGCAGAATGCCGGTTTCAAGACTGAGCGCGCGGGCGAGCGCTGCGCGCTGGCGCATCCCGCCGGAGAGCTGTCCGGGATAATGCTGGGTGAACTCCTTGAGCCCGACGGCTTCAAGCGCGCGCGACGCCCGCGCGTCGCGCTCGGCGCGGGACACGCCCTGGAACAGCATGCCGAGGGTTACGTTCTCGGCGACCGTATTCCAGGGAAAGAGCGCGTGCTCCTGGAATACGAAGGCGATGTCGCGCGGCATCGGGCCTCTGACTGATTTTCCGAGCACCTCGACGCGCCCTGCAGTGGGCTGGATGAGTCCCCCGATGATGCCGAGCAGCGTGGATTTGCCGCAGCCGCTTGGTCCGATCAGACAGATGAGCTCGCCGCGCAGGATGTCGAGCGAAGTATCGCGCAGGGCGCGCACGTGGCGCGGGTCTGTTTCCTCGCCGAAACGATGCGTGACGCCGGCAACTCGGATCGCGACCTCATTCATGCACATGGCCCTACCTCTAGATGCCGCGCGTCGACCGCAACCTGTGTCGCAGGCTTTGCGTAGCAGACTCGTCCAGAGTTAGGTTTTCGCGCAGCACCACCCCGTAATCATCGCGTGCGGAACGGGATGAGATGAATTCCTCCTGCACATCCCCACGCACGGCAGAGGGGTCGCGCTCGAGTGGGTCGCCCCAGCCGCCGCCCCCGCCGGTGCGCACGATCACCTCGCTGTTCACCTCAACGGGGTGATGGGCACCCGCCATGGGCCGAAACTCTTCGTTATCCGGGGTGCGCAGCAGATACACGCCGTAATCGCCGGGCCTGCCGCCCCACAGCCCCCAAGGCGGGCACTGGCTGCGGCGCACCAGCTCGAAATTCCATTTGCCCTCGACGAGATTGCGCACCCGCATGTCAATGCCGAGCCCACCGCGATATTCGCCTGCGCCTCCGGAATCGGGGCGCAGTGCCCGGCTCTCCACCAGCACCGGACACTTGAGCTCGATGCCTTCGATGGACCCGTTACGCACATCGCCCTGGCAGACCGAGACGGTGCCGGATTCGCCGTCCTCGAACGGCCGCCCGCCCCAGCCCCCGCCCTCGATGCTCTGCACCACGAATCGCCGCCCGGTCCTAGGGTGAACGCCGAAGAAAACGACCGCTCCGCCGAGGAGCGCGTGATGGCCTGCCGGCACTTGCTCGCGCATGGCCGGCGCAAGCGCCCGCACGATGGTGTCCACCACCATCGGCACGATGGTGCTCCAGGTCGCCATCGGGGCGGGAAAGCGCGCCATCATCACGCTGCCTTCGGGGATGATCACTTCAAGCGCACGGAAGGAGCCCTCGTTCACGGGATCGAGCGGGCCAGTGAGGGCCTTGTAGGCCACCCGCGCGGCGGCAAGCGTGCGCGAATTGATGGCGGCGCGGCGCTCGCGCGCGCAACCGGAGAGGTCGATGGTCATGGTGCCGCTGGCGATCGTGACCTTGGCGTGGATGGGGACCTTCTCGCCGCGGGTCACGCCGTCGTGGTCGAGCGCGGCACTTGCCTCGTACACCCCGTCGGCAAGCTTGCGGACCACGTTGCGGCACTTGCGCTCGGTCTCATCGAAGATCTGCGCAATGGCGGCGAGGACGGTGTCGCGGCCGTATTTGTCAAACAGCTCGTCCATGCGCCGCGCCGCCAGCCGGCAGGCCGCCATTTGCGATTTCATGTCGCCCAGCGACGACTCGGGAAAACGAATATTGTCCTTGAGCACGCGATAGAGCGTCTCGTTGACCTTGCCCGCTTCGTAGATCTTGAGCTGATCGAGCTGGAGGCCCTCGATCCAGGGATCGGCCACGGTCGGACCGGCGCCGAACCCCGTGCTCATGCCCCCGACGTCGATCCAGTGCGCCCTCACCATGGCGAACATCAGGAGCTCGCCTCTGTAGAAGTACGGCGTGTAGATGACGATGTTGTTGAGGTGCTGTCCGGCAACCGCCTGGTGATTGGTGATGATGACGTCGTCCGGCGCAAAGCCGTCCCGGCCGTAGCGCCTCATGCCGTCGGCGACAATCACGCCGAGGTCGGCGACGAAATGCGATACACCTCCCACATTCTGCGCGATCAGCTCGCCCTGCGTGCTCACCAGCGCCGTGCAGAAGTCGCGCACCTCGTAGATCATCATGTTGTAGGACGTGCGCTGCAGGTCGACCGCCATCTCGTTGGCGACGGCAGGAAGCGCGTTGCGAATGACTTCCAGGGTGACGGGATCGAGCGGCATCATGCGCCTCCTACCGTGATGAGCAGCTCGCCTGAAGCTGCGACGGTGCAGAGGTCGCGCTCGAACAGGACGGTTGTCGTTCCGTGCTCCTGAATGAGGGCTGGGCCCCCGATGCGGCTTGCGGCGCCGAGATGCGCGCGCTGATAGACGGGGCAGGACACGGGCTTGCGCGTGTCGCTGAAATAGACCTCTCGCTGTCGTGAATGAGGTGATGCTCCCATTTCGGACAGGCGCGGGAAGGCGAGCTGCTGGCGCTTGCCAATGACTGCGAGCCGGACGTTCACCATCTCGACCGGCTCGTCGGGAGAATGGTGGGCGTAGCGCTGCTCATAGAGCACATCGAAAGCGCTCCTGATACCACTGCGATCGGCGCTTTCGATCTGTTGCAGGCTCACCGGAACCTGGAGCGTGAACTCCTGCCCGACATAGCGCAAATCGAGATGGATCCGGCGTTCCGCTCCGGTGTCGTGACGCAGCGCCGCGTTCGCCTCTTCGACCATCTCCTGATGGATTTGCAGCAGCGCCGCGAAATCGAGCGCCGCCAGATCGCAATAGAACGTGCGGATGAAGTCGTGCCGCTCGTCTGCGAGCAGCATGCCCAGCGCAGAGAAATGCGAGGGAAACAGCGGCACGATGACCGCGGGTATGTTGAGCTCGCGCGCAATTGCGATGACGTGCAGCGGTCCCGCGCCGCCCGAGGCGACCAGCGCGAAATCGCGGGGATCATAGCCCTTCGCGACCGACACTTCGCGCACCGCGAGCGACATCTTGGCGATGGCGATGTCGAGAATGGCCTGCGCGGCGGCGATCGTGTCCATGCGCAACGGGCCGGCGATCTTGTCGGCAATTCCGCGGCGGGCGCCGCCGGCATCGAGCTTCATCTCGCCGCCGAGGAAATTGTCGGGATCAAGCCGGCCCAGCACCACATTGGCATCGGTAATGGTCGGCGCGCTGCCGCCGGCTCGGTAGCAGATGGGGCCGGGATCCGCACCGGCGCTCTGCGGCCCCACCTTGAGCGCGCCAACCTCGTCGATCCAGGCGATGGAGCCGCCACCCGCACCCACTTCGACCACATCGATCATGGGCAGCATCACGGGATGCCCGCTGGCATAGCCTCCGACATGATAGCCCGGCGACATGGTGGGCTCGCCCTCGCGCACGAGGCTCGCTTTGGCTGTCGTGCCTCCCATGTCGAAGGAGATGACATTGCGGGTACCCAGCGCCGTCCCAACCCGCGCCGAAGCGATGATGCCGCCCACCGGCCCGGATTCCATCATGGCCGCGGGACGCTCCTTGGCGACTTCCGGGGTCATCACACCGCCGTTGGAACGCATGATGGAGAGGGCGCCGCCAAATCCGAGCTTGCCAAGATGGCTCGCCAGCCCTTGCACGTAGCCGCCGACCTTGGGCCCGATATACGCGTTGACGACGGTCGTCGACATGCGCTCGAACTCCCGATATTCGCGCAGGATCTCGTGGGAGAGCGAGACGTATGCGTCGGGCAGAAACGCGCGCACGATCTCGCCGGCGATGCGCTCGTGCTCGGGATTGGCGTAGGCATGCAGGAAGCACACCGCGACCGCTTCGATGCCTTCGGCCGCGAAGACGCGGCACGCCGCAGCAACGCCCGCGCGGTCAAGCGGCACATGCACTGCGCCCGAGCTGATCAGGCGCTCCTCGACCTCGCGCGTGAGATGACGCGGCACCAGCGGCCGGTGGCGATGGAAGAAGAGGTTGTAGGCTTCCGGGCGGTTGCCCCGGCCGATGATGTAGACGTCCCGGGTGCCGCGGGTCACGATCAAGCCGGTCTTGGCGCCGTTGCGCTCGATCAGCGTGTTGATTGCGATGGTCGAGCCGTGGATCAGCTCGTCGATTGCCGCGGCGGCAAGCCCGCTCTTGTGGATGCAGTCGATGACCCCCTGCGCGAGGTTCGCGGGCGTGGTGAGGCTCTTAGCCTGGACGAAGCGCCGGGCGGCATCATCAAAGCCGATGAGATCAGTAAAGGTGCCCCCGATATCGATCGCAGCCACAATCACGCCCGCACGCCCTCTCCCGCTCATGTGGCCCAGACTGAGCAATGACAGCAACACCGGGAGCCGCTGCTCCCGGATCTTGCTGATGCTTCATCGGGGCTTCGCATAGTATCCCGCACGGCATCCCCGCTCGAAATACCCGATACCGTTGTGGCGACGTTTTCCCACCAGCGCGAAGATGGCGCCCTGGGGGTCGGTACACTGAACGATCCAGCGGTCGCCGGGCACTTCAATGGGGCCCGCCAGGATCTGTCCATTGCCAGCCTTCACCCGCTTGATCGCAACATCAACGTCGCCAATGTTGAAGTAATAAAGCCAGAACGGGATCGGCACGTTTGCAGGCTTGTTGAGCATTCCCCCGATGGTCAACCCTCCGATCGAGAACAACTGATAGGTGCCGATCGGGCCTACATCGGTGTCGGCCTTCCGCCAGCCAAAGAGATCGCCATAGAAGGCCCACGCCCTCTCCGCGTCAGCGGCGAAAAGCTCGTGCCATCCGACCCGGCCGGGTGCGTCTAGCTCGGGATCCTGCTCATGGCTCGGGTTCAACCACTTGAACACGGCAATCGTTGCCATCTGCGGGTCAACGCCGATCGAAAACCGACTGATGTCGGGCACTTCCTGAGGCGGCACGTGCACCGCGCCGCCGAGCTCTCTGATGCGCGCCGCAGCGGCGTCCACGTCGTTCACTCCCACATATCCCAGCCAGGTCGGCCGAAACCCTGATGTGCTCGCATCGTCCGGGAGGCGCATCAGCCCGCTTACCGGGACACCTCCAGCAGTAAACAGGGTGTAGGCCGTCCCGGGCATCGCCACGTCCTGCGTGTCCCAGCCCACCACATCGGCGTAGAAGGATTTGGCGGCATTGGTATCCGTCGTCACCAGCTCGTACCAGAGAAAACGGCCATGTGAATTGAGCATCTCGGTTTAGTCCGCTCGAGCGTGCACTGTTGTCGCGCCGATCCGTATCTGATTCGACGCCGCCCCATCTCCTTAGTTTGGGCATGTCCTTTCCGCAAAACTGGTTCTCAGTCTTGCGGGACTTGCACCATGGCGAGACAAAGGCAATTGGAGGCTGGCATCTGTCGATTTGTTCAGCTTCGTTTAAGCCTTCACGACATGGTCAGTATGCGTAATCGATCTTGCAAGCCGGCGGTGCAAAGCGTACGAATAATGCCGCGGGGTGACACATTCTTCGAGCTCCAGGCGGAGGACTCTTTCAATGGCGCGCAAGCAATCTTCGAATCGAGCACGTCGGAAGGAAGCCATACCGATGGTGGGTGTGGTCGGAGTTTCCTTGTCGCTCGCGGGCGGCGCATCGGCCGCGACCGCTGTTCCGACCGCGGACATGCCGTCACGCGACACAACGGCGTCACCCCAAATCACTCTCGGCGAGGAAGAGATCGCGGACGTCAGCTTGGGGACGTTCTACGTGTTCGACAAGGAAACGGCAGGCACGCCCCGGCTGGGCCAGCAGATGGCCAGGGGCTGCGGCGGCTGCAGGGGTTGCGGCGGCAGGGGCTGCCGAGGCTGCCGAGGCTGTGGCAGAGGCTGCAGAGGCTGCGGCGGTTGCGGCGGTTGCGGCTGCGGTGGGTGCGGCTGCTGTTGGACCTGGGGAGTTTGCCGCGTCTGCTGATCGTCTAGCGTCTCGTCATCCCCGGGGCCGAGCACTCGGGTCGGCGCTTCGTGTTGTCCGAGCAGAGGCTTTGCTTGGACGCCTTGCGCCGCCCCGGACTGACTTTGAGTGAATGGGGCGTCAGAGACACCGCACCAGTGGCGCGCGTGCTCAGCTTATGACAGGCGATCGCCGCCGCCGCATCGCGCAGCATCAGAGCGACGGGGTTCCGCGGTTCGCACCCAATTTCAGCGTCCATGTGCTGCCGCCCGATGCGGTATGTCTCTATTCCGAGGATCGAAAGTTTTTCCTTCATGGCGAGCTCTATTGTGTGCTCGCCGCCGCGATAGGAAAGGGCGGCAAGAGCTTTCGGCAGATCGTTCGCGAGCTTGAGCGGGATTTCCCGTCGGAGAAGATCGAGGAAGCGCTCAAGCGCCTCGCGGATCGCCGGTTCATCGTCGCGAAACCGTACGCGCTGGCAGATACGGCGGCCGGTTATTGGGCGAGCCTCGGCCTGCCGCCTGAGACAGCCGAGACCAATCTGAAACGATGCCGTGTACGCATTCAGTCAATCGACGTGCAGGGTGCAGCGGAACTTGAAACGGCGCTGAGAAAGCTCGGCGTTCGCGTCGTGCAGCGTTCTGCCGACCTCACGGTTACGCTGGTCAACGATTATCTCGAAGGACGGCTCGCCGAGCTCAATCGGCAGCGTCTGTCCGATGGCGCTCCCTGGCTGCTCGTTCAACCTTCCGGCATTTTTCCCTTGGTGGGCCCGCTGTTGCGCCCCGGCAAGAGCGCGTGTTGGCTCTGTCTTGCCGAACGGATGGAACGCAACCGCGAGATCAAGGCGCTTCTCGACCGCAAGCGGGCGCGCCGCGTCGCCGCGTCGCCTCTCGCCCGGGATATGCTTGGACAAAGCGGAATAGAGCTTGCAGCCGTCGAGATCGCAAAAGCGATCGCGACCGAGTTCCGCACCGACCTGCGCGATCACATCATCAGCCTCGACCTGTTGGGCTCGACGATTGCAAAGCACTACGTGGCGGCGCGTCCGCAATGTCCGGCGTGCGGGCGCAAGGCGCTGCGCGACCCCGGTCGCGCACCGGCGCCTATTGCGCTTGGCGCGGGCGGCAAGCTGCTCATGACCAGCGGCGGTTACCGCTCTGTTTCGCCGGGGACCACGGTTGCACGTTTTCGCAAGCACGTGAGCGCGCTCACGGGCGTGGTGTCGCGGCTCGAGCGGATCCAGGCCGACCTGCCGATGAACACCAACTATCTTGCCACCCACAATTTCTCTGCGCGCCCGGAGAGCGTCGACGAGTTGCGGGCGGGACTGAGCGGCGGCAGCTTCGGCAAGGGCAGTACGGCAGAGCAGGGGGAAGCGAGCGCGTTGATGGAGGCGATCGAGCGTTACTCCGGGATCTTTCAGGGTGACGAGATCAGAGTGACGCGGCGGTTTGCAGATTTCCCGGCAGGCGATGCCATGCTGCCAAATGAGGTCCTGCTGTTCAGCGAGGCGCAGTACCGGCCCCATCAAGTGTCAGGCTCCCATCAGGACATGCCGATCCCGGCCCCATTCGACCGATCGACCAGGATCGAATGGTCGCCGGTGTGGTCGCTGCGCGACGAACGTTTCAAATATCTCCCGACCAGCCTGTTATACTTTTTCTACAGTGGCCGCAGTGAGTATCGCGTCCATGCGGATTCCAACGGCTGCGCCGCCGGCAATACGCTCGAGGAAGCCATCGTGCAGGGCTTTCTCGAGCTGGTCGAGCGGGATGCATATGCAATCTGGTGGTACAATCGTCTGCAGCGGGCGGAACTGGACCTTGGCCCGTTGCAAGATCCCTATATTCGCGATCTGAAAAGTCAGCTGGCCGAAAGCGGGCGTCGCGTCTGGGTGCTCGACGTCACTACAGATCTTGGGATTCCGAGCTTCGTGACCGTCGCGCACTGGACTGAAAACGGAGAGGAATTCATCGACTTCGGTTCCGGCGCGCATTTCGATGCGCGCATTGCGCTGTTGCGCGCCATGACCGAGCTGAACCAATTTCTCGCTATCGGCCTCATGGGCGCACGCAACGAGAGGCCATCGCCGCGAGCAGGGGCTCACGACGACGTCCCTCCGTTTCGACTGCAGGACAATCCTTATTTGACGCCGAGCAGCGCTGCCCGCGTTCGACCGGACTTCGGGCCGAAGTTCGGCGGCCTTGGCCCAGGCGAGCAGGTGGGCGCCTGCGTGAACCTTGCAAAGCGCCAGGGACTCGATTTCCTCGTGCTCGATCAGACCCGACCCGACATCGAGGTCCCGGTGGTCAGAGTGATCGTTCCGGGATTGCGCCATTTCTATCGGCGCTTCGCGCCCGGTCGGCTTTACGATGTCCCGGTCAAGCTTGGATGGCGCGACCGGCCGATCGCTGAAAGTGAGCTCAATCCGCTTCATCCGCAGACCTGAAAGTCATCCCGGCGTGCGCGCTCCCGGAAGACCACGAGGCGGACAGGCTGCGCCGGCAATGTTAAGCGCCCGGCTCGCCGGCCATGTCGCTCTCGAAACGCGCGCGCGCGGAGAAATCGTCGCTTGCTTCGGCGGCCATGCGGTTGGCTTGGGCAAGCTCAGCGCCGACGCCGCGGTGCGCGCCCAGGACCTGCGCAGGGGTCTGCCGCTCGACCCGTTGTCCTCCGATGCCCGCGGTATCGATAAGGAGATACATGCGTTGGTCCGGCGGCTGGCCGGGCATGGTCTTCTGGAGTACCGCCTCGGCATGGGACCGCAAGAGGACGAGGTGCTCATTGAACCACAGCGGCCTGACTATTGGCCGCGAACGCCGCAACTCAGTAACGCCGATATTCTTGTCCTGTCGCGGTTTGCGTATCTGCGCCGGCGCGGCAATGACATGGTGCTGGAATCACCGCTCGCGGGCGCGCTGTTCAGGATAGGCAACCCGATGACGGCGAGCATTCTGGCCACGCTGGCATCGCCCCAACGCATTGGCCGGCTGCGGCGGCAGGCTCATTTTCCCGGAATCGCGCTGCTCGCGCTGCTGTGCGATTGCCGCATTCTTTTCAAGCTCGGTTCTGCCCGCGACAGCGGCCTGCGGCCCGAGGAAGGCGACGACAATCTCGTCCTCTGGGACTTTCACGATCTGCTGTTTCATGCGCGCAGCAGCGAAGGCCGGCACGCCAACCCGCTCGGGGGAGTCTATCCCTATGCCGGCGTGATCGCTCCGCTCCCGGCGGTGCGGCCGCGCTGGCCCGGAAAGACAATCGACTTGCGCCGGCTCTCGAAGCCGGATGCGCCGGCAATCTCGCCGGCCGCAAACCTGCTGCGTCAACGTCATTCGACCCGCAGCTTTGACGACCGGCGACCCATTACGCTCGGCGAGCTTGCGCGGTTTCTCGACTGTGCCGCGCGTGTCCGGTCGCGATGGCGCGGCAGGCTCGATGCCGGCGGGGATGGTCCCATGATCGCCTACGCGGTGCGGCCCTATCCCTCAGGCGGCGCGAGCTACGAGCTCGAGCTTTATCTCGCCGTGGATAAATGCGAAGGCCTGGCGCGCGGGTTCTATCATTACGACGCGGGGGGACATGCGCTCACTGCAATCGGGGTGGGCGCGCGCGAGCTCGAAGCTCTGTTGAAGGGAGCCGAATTTGCCATGGACGCGGCCGGCGCGCCGCAGATCCTTATTATGATTGCTGCGCGCTTCGGCCGGGTAGCATGGAAGTACAGCTCGATCGCCTATGCCCTCGTTCTCAAGGACGCGGGCGTGCTGACGCAAACGCTTTACCTCATGGCGAATGACATGGGGCTCGGCGGCTGTGCAATCGGCAGCGTCAACATCGACCTGTTCGCGCAGATGACCGGGCTCGAATTCCACGTCGAGGGCCCGGTCGGCCAATTTGCCCTTGGCCGCCCGGCCCCGTGACACGGTCTCGCCTTGGTGCTCCGCAACATTAGCCATGGTTTTGGGTATCGAGCCGATCCGTCCGGCAGAAATTCGCAATGCACTTCCAGACGATGATTTCCGCACGCTGGAAGGGATTATCGAGACGCCAGACAGCGTCCCGGTCCTCAATCGCGCGCCGGAGTTCGTCACTACCGAGTGAGCATTGCGCTCTGCGCGCTACCGAAATACTGATCACATCGCAAGACTTTCAACAGACCACGTTTGAGGGGCTTATGGTCAGTCGTAGCCTTCCGGGTTTTGCATCCGCTCCAGATTCAAAAATGTTTGTCCCTGACGTCCGAAGCAGCGCCCATCTCCGATGATCGCACGATGCGTGAGTTGCCGAGACGTCCCCGAACGCCGGTTGAATTCCTTCATTTGTAGACTCAAAGGCCAGATTGCTGCGGCGTGAGCCCGCGAAAAACTCGTCCAGCAAACTCAAGTTCGCCGTCACGGGTCAGCGCGGACATCCTGTCAGCGCAATCTGCTTTGCTACGCGTAACGTTACCTCCTTGGACCTCACTGTGGTTGATGCCTACGGTTACGATTCCGCCAGTGATTGTCTCCCGGACGCATGAGTTCAGGTAGCTCAGCACGATGGTGTCATAGCGTCCAAGCCGAACGACTTGGCCGTCGTGGAGATAGTCCATGACCTGAGGTCCGGTATACCCAACGACGTTTTCCACCAGTGCGACCGGTCCGGCAAGCCCGGGCGCTGTCGTCGCAACGAGAGCCGCGACGGCCAGGCTCAGTGGGTGAACGGCGACGCAGCTCAAAAGCCTCGAGAAATAGCGTAGCATCTGGCCCTCCTCTGTCTCTCCTCAGCCCTCCGACCTGCATAAAGTTAGCGCGCTCAGCCCCGCAATTTGTGATGGGCATCACAAAAATGCGCTTTTTGGGCTTTCGGGAGAGGCGAGAGGAAGCCTGTTCCAGGAAGGCACTTTTGCAGCGGGGATTCCAGTGCGGGTCACCCCTGGGCTTCCCTTATCGCCGCTGACCCAGTGCGGTCCCCTGACCGATCGAAGCTTCGCCTTTTTCGCAGTGAGCTCGCCTTCAGGGGCTGGCAAGGACGACCTTTTCCGTTCCAAACGGATGCGCCTCGACTTCGCCGCTACGGCAAGGAATCAGCATTTGCACGCCCGAGCGGCACGCCCCAACCCTGTAGAGATGGGACGTGCCGTCTATCGGTCTAGAAACCGCATTTTTGTGATGTGCATCACTTTTTCTGGACATGACCGGTGTAGGCTCCCTGCTGAGGGGGCCCGCTGTTGCTTCCCCCCAGGACCGGAAGTGGAGGCTCACATGTGCAAAAATTCCTGCTTTGCCATTGGCGCGTTCGGTTTTGCATTGGCCGTGATCCTGTTGGCGGCCTCAATTGCCGACCCAACAAATGCGGACGTAATTCGCGCAAGACCCGGCACGCATGTCGCGGCAGTTGCTTCATTTTTGCCGGCGAAGGCGCTCGAACCGGCGTGGTGATGCGCATCTTGAGGCGCGTTGTCCCCGGACTACTGGTGCACTCAACAAGAAACAACGTGGCGTTTGAATAGAGGATGGACCATGTTTAGGCGTAATTGGCTTGAGTACGATATCGTCGCCCTGGTGATGCTAGTAATCGGATTGGGAGCGGTTGACTTATTGGCCTTGAGCTTTTGAACGGGGGAGCCCCGAACCCACCCAACATTTCCCGTAGGGCCGGCGGCCGGCGGCCGTTGATCCGCTGAATATCGGCGGATCACTCTGCCTTGGTCAGAGCCTCGCACGGATGGCCTTTTCGAGCTCTGGGGCTATCGGAGGCCGCCCCCGCCCTCTCGCCTGCACGCCAAATGCATCCTGGCAGGAAAGCCGATTCCAGGCCGATGCTGTGGGGCCCGCGCACCCGAAGCGGTGACAGTGCCCAGGGCGTTGCCCAGTTCATGCCCCGCACCGCGGCAGAGCGTGGCCTGCTCGATCCCTTCGACCCCGTCCAGGCGCTGTCCAAATCGGCGCAATCCCTACGCGAGCCAACAGGCTGTGCGCAGCCATCCAACGCGGTGGCGGCGCCTGCTTGGTGTTGCGCAATTTTCGCGAGGCGAGCTGAGGCGAGTCCGTCTTCCCCGTAAAAGCAAAAACGATCTAGTCGCAGCAATCCGAACCAAGAAAAACGACAGCACACAGGCCAAGTAAGTATCTGGATGCCCAGAACAGAGATAGGGCTAATTGTGCGCCTTGCCATTACTGTAGACCGTGCGCTTCATGACACTAGCGCTTCTGCGATGTGACGATGTGCTGACTATGCATACAGCGGTATTCGTAACGGCGATCACAATTTTCGCATGTTTGGGGGTACCAACCTCCGCGGCCGACCGCCCGAGTGACCCATTCGCAAATCACACGGTCGAGCTCGACAAAGAGGCTCCTCTCTTCGGAATATGGGAATTCCTAAGAGACCAGATGTTGCTCGATAGAAGTTACTTTGAGGCTTGCATTGAGCACAGCAATACCTCTTGTGCATCGGTATCCACGCTTATGAAAATCGTCGAGGAGGCACGTGAGAATCAGGGTAAAGCTCTGCTCGGCCACCTGAACAGATCGATCAATCTTTTGATCAAGCCCTCCCCTGGGGACTGGACCGGTCCACTTGAAGCTATCAAGATGAGAAATGGCGATTGCAAGTCTTACTCCATTGCCAAGTATGCGGCAGCTCGATTGGCCGGAATCCCCCCAGATCACATCAGGCTCGCGATCGTATTCAATCAACGACACAGCGAGGACCATATGGTCGTCGCGGTCCATCAAGATGAAGAGTGGCTCATTCTCGACAATTTGACGAATCTGCTGCTGCGAGATTCGGAAGAAAAAGATTACGAGCCCCTCGCTATTTTGGATTACAAAGGCGCCCGTCGTTATCTTTCGACGTTCTGGTTCAATTAGGCGCCACCAATAACGACTACCGCAGCCGACGGCCCAAGGCATCGTGGTGCGTCGGGCCGTACTCGCCAGGCGCGCACCGTGTTGGCGCAGAGTCGGGCTTGGGCGGAAGTCTGCCTAAGTTTGCACGCTCGACGAGCTCGCGTATCATCGGGCGATAGTTTCGTGCGGAAAAAAGGAGCAGGCGAATGCGGATGTGGATCACTGCGCTGCTCATGACTTGTATCCTGCCGGCGGGTGCAATCGCGCAAGGGAGCTATCCGGGGAAGCCCGTGACAATCGTTGTGCCCGCCTCGCCGGGCGGCGTTACCGACCTGCTCGGCCGCACGCTCGCCCAGCGCTTTACCCAGGCGTGGGGTCAGCAGGCCGTGGTCGAGAACAAGCCGGGCGCAAACAATCAGATCGCGGCGGAATACGTCACCAATGCCGCGCCTGACGGGTATACGCTGCTGATCGGGCCGGAAACGACGTTCGTCGTCAATCCGAGTCTCTATCCCAAGCTGGCCTATGATCCGATCAAAGGCTTCACCCCGATCACAGGACTGGTCACCATCAATCACGCGCTGATCGTTAACCCTGCGGTGCCCGTGCATAGCGTGCAGGAGCTCATCGCGCTCGCCAAGCGGAAGCCGGGCGAGATCAATTACGGCACGTTCGGGGTGGGCTCGAGCGGCCATCTCAACATGGAGCTGTTCCAGGCGCTTTCGGGCGCAAAATTTCAGGCCGTGCATTACAAGGGCGCAACGCCGGCGCTGACCGACGTGATGGCCGGACACATTCAGATGATGTTCATCAGCGTGGGCAGCGCGGTGCCGCAGTGGAAGGCCGGAAAGGTCAACTTGCTCGCGGTGGGTGCGCGAAAGCGCATGCGGCTCCTGCCTGACGTCCCGACGGTAGCAGAGAGCGGGCTGCCGGGATACGAGGCGGTCTCGTGGTTCGGCCTGTTCGGCCCGCCGGGCATGCCTGCCGACATCGTTAACAAGATCAACGACGAAGTGCGCAAGACCTTCGCCGATCCGGACATCAAGAAGGATTTCCTCGACCGGCAATATTTCGAATCCATCGCAGGCACGCCGCAGGAGCTTGCTGCCCGCATCAGGTCGGATGAGCCGAAATGGCGCAAGGTGATCCACGACGCCAACGTACGGGCGGAATGACCGCCAGATTCCACGGGCCATTGGCTTCCCCTGCCTGTAAATCCCTGTAAAGGGGGCGGGGCGACAGCCAAAATCTGCAAAAAAGTGAGTATAAACAATGACATCTGCCGAAATGGCAAGATCCGGAACAGGGAAGAACAGGGAAATGACCAGTGATTCATGACGGAACGTCGCCGGCCAGCGGAGCGGATGCGATGCCGCGATGGCAGCGACGGCGTCGGCGGCCCTTGCAAGCGGCGGCATCTCGCAAAACAAGGCCTCGTTCCTGTGCGTCGGCAGGAGCGGCTCCAGGCACTGCCGAAGGGTTGCGATATTGCCCGGCCATGGCCAGCCCGACGGCCTTGTAGAAGAGCGCCTCCGCGCTTTGCTCGAGCATCTCCTGCAGTCGAATGGATGCCTGGTTTCGCGATCCTCGCGGCCGGCCCGCCGGGGTACCGCTTTGGCCTTTTTGGAACTGCATGCATTGTCCTCGTTTTGCGAAGCGGACGACGGCAGACGGACGATTGGCCAAACAA
>Ga0073928_10002787_pt1 | contig 29006 bp, 35 predicted proteins | sample PaiPotPPA55metaG_FD_76969 | JGI IMG/M metagenome (GOLD analysis project Ga0073928, IMG submission 76969) | Iron sulfur acid spring bacterial and archeal communities from Banff, Canada, to study Microbial Dark Matter (Phase II) - Paint Pots PPA... ...
CGGAGGCGCCGGCCTTCGCGGCGGGCGCGGGGGGCGCCAGGACAGTGGTCGAGAGGGGGGGGGAGAGGGGGGGGGGGTTGGGGGGGGGGGGGAGGAAAGGAGAAAAGAGGGGGGCGGGCTTAACCGGATTGAGCCACCCCTTTAAACGGGAACAAAATTCCTGTTACAGCCACGATAACGGTCTAAACATTCTCTTCGGTCTTTTGAGCGGCGCACTGGGCGCCGCTCATGGTCGAGGGCACGTTGATTTTCGTGGCGTATACCGAGCGCGGCGAGCGTGTGCGGATCATCACAGCCAGACGAGCAACCAAGCATGAGAAAGATGACTACTTCGAGCAGAACGCGCAAGCGCCTTGAGCCGCTGCGGCCGATGACCGAGGCCGAGGTGATGGCCGCAGCGCTTGCCGATCCCGACGCCAAGCCGCTGACGCCTGACGACATCAAGCGCATGAAGCGCATTCCGCGTGCGAAAATCATACGCCGCGCGCTCGGCCTGACGCAGGGGGAGTTTTCCGCCCGGTTTCGGATTCCGCTCGGCACGCTGCGCGATTGGGAGCAGGGGGCGGCCGAGCCGGACCAGGCCGCACGCGCCTATCTCACCGTCATCGCCCGCAACCCAAAGGCGGTCGCGGATGCGCTCACGCCATGAAGGGATTTGCTCAGCCGCCGAGCAATGCGACGCAATTGCATTCTTGAATCAACCCCGCTGCCAACTGCCGCATCTCGGCCGCCAGCTATCTTCGCAGCAATTCGCGCATTTGCGCAGCAACACACGGAGAATGTTAGTTTCGGGTGCAGAGTTTGCAACTCGCTACGGATTCTCCTTGGAGACGATTCGTAACTACGAGCAAGGCCATCGCCGACCGCGGGGCCGGCGCGCGTCCTTCTCAAGGTGATCGCCTCGGAGCCGGACGCGGTGACGCGCGCGTTACAACGATAGAGAGGGGCGGGCAAGGCGGAGGGTATCCCTCGGAGGCACCGCCTTCCCGGCAGCCTCGGGCTGTCCCATGACCCTGGTCCATACGGTTCGGGACATCGGGACAGGGTTTGGGGGGGAAAGGAGAAAGAGGGGGGCGGGCTTAACCGGATTGAGCCATGTCAATGATGCCCATCCACCGGTTCCGTGGTATAGTGCGCTTGTCGTGACGTGGATCGGGAACGCTGTTTGGGAGAAGCGTCATGCGAAAGCAGGTTTTAGCGGCTGCGGCGATCTTGTGCTTCGTCGGCGGCACATCCGGGTCATATGCCTTCGATAAGGACCAGACGCCTTGGATCGACATGATCCTGAAGCATGCACAGCAACTGTCGAAAAACCCGAACTTTGGACCACCCCGAGAAAAACTAACGCCATTCATTCCTGAAGCGTGGCAGCGAGAGCTGCGGGACGACCGATTCATCTCTGACCTGTTTCCTCCGATACGGCTTATTTTCCCTGATGGCACACGAGAACCGGAGCCGAACGGAAGGTATGAGATTGTGAGAGTGTTGAAGGTTCAGTCTCTCACCGGCGAGCATGTGCTGAAAGCTTTTGCCAAAGACGTGCCCTCTGATCCTGCCGCGGTTAATTCGGGTCCGGCAGTCGATGACAGTCCTCTGGTCGCTCCTGCGTTGTTGCTCGATCAGCGGCGAGTCAAAGAATGGTCCAAGTGACCAACCGAACCTGCACGCCTCGACCTAAACCTGATGGAGATGGAAGACGAATACGGTTGGTTACGACACCGCGTCATGCGGCTACGGACCATTCTGCGATACGTGAAAGACGCACGCGCTGAAAGCGGGCTACGAGAGCTTATCGCAGATGCAGAGCAACGGCTCGATCAGCTAGAGGCAAGGGCGCAAACGGAAAGCGCCTGTGACTAGAGCGGGTTTCGCTGGTTTGGAATCATGGGCCGTCATGGCCGGGCTGGTCCCGGCCATCCACGCCTTGGCTGTTGCACGAAAGACGTGGATGCGCGGGCCAAGCCCGCGCATGACGTGGATACAAACGAGCGCAATCCAGGATGCCCTTCCTCTATCGCGAACGAGACCGTATTCGAACCACGCGGTTTGAGCCGCGAGCTCCGATCGTCGGTTCATCAAAAGGCTGGAATGACCCTTTTGAGGTCCGAGGTGCGGGGAAGTTTCCCGGAAGGTCTGGCGCCTCCAGCTGGAACAGAGGCTGCGGCTCCGGCAGGCCCTGGAGCGGGTGGGCGCCCAGGCTGCGAAAGCTGACGTTGCGAGGAGCCGATGCCTCGACCGCTTGTACCGCGTCGCTCGAGAGCAGGATTTGACCGCCGTGTCCGGCAGAGCAGATGCGGGCCGCAGTGTGCACTGCCAGCCCCACGTAGCCGCCGTCGGTCAGTGTGGGACGACCGGTATGGATGCCGATCCTGAGCCGCACTTTGGCGCCGGCCGGCCATGACCGTGAGCCGGTCCTCCGCTGGATCGCCAGGGCAGCAGCGAGCGCGCCGGACGGGCGCTTGAACACAGCGAATAGCTCGTCCGCGCGAATGTCGACTTCCTTGCCCCCCGACCGTTGCACAACGCGGCGGAGGAGGCGACGCACGTCATCGAGGAAGTTGGCGTACCCGTCCTCCAGAAGGCGGAGCAGACCGGTAGAATCCTCGATATCGGCCAGAAGGAAGGTGACCTGACCGCTCGGCAGACCGCGCACCACCCCAGCGCGCGCCGTGGACTCGCCCTCCAGGCGTTCGGTCGCAAGCTGTCCGGTGATGAACCCGATCGGCACGATGCCGTACTTTTTGGCTGCGGTCAGTAGCCTCTTGCGCGCTCGCTCGCGCGCTGCCTCGTCCTCGAATCTCGTCTGATTGAAGCGAGCGAGCGCGTTACGAACGTGCGCCTCGTCGTGGATAGGCAAGCGTCGTCGACCCTTTGAGTCTACGTAGGCAAAGGCGGCGTTGCGTAGTTGCGCACGTGTCTTGGCGGTGAGCTGTGGCATCCGTCTTCCTCGACCCTATTCAATGCCGCTTGGGCGGGAGCGCTCGATTTCCACGTCCGGTAATCGTATTGCGTCACAAACTGCGCCGTCATTCCGGGCTCCGCTCGTGTAGCTTGTGCTCGGACGGCGCATAGCGCCGATCCGAGTGCTCGCGGCCCCGGAATGACAGAATACCTATTTTGTGACGCGGTAGAGGTAAAGGGACCGACAGTACAAGGTTGTCGTGCTTGGCCCGCTGACGCAACCGAGCCCGCCACGATTCTCGGCCTGGCTCACACTGGTATTCGATGGCATCTTGGGTTGAAGGAGCACATAATCATGCGGCGGCTGGGCGCACGGGTCGCGCGCGCTCGATGCGCTGGCGGCGCTCCGGAGAATGAAAGGCCTCCCACAGGTCATTGCGGCGCTGTACGTTCAGCCAGAAATCAGCGCTGTTGCCGAATACGCGCGACAGCATCAGAGCGGTATCGGCGGTGATCGCACGCCGATCGTTGCAAAGCTCATTGACGTGCTTACGCGGCACACCCATCGCATCCGCAAGATCGACTTGCGTCAGGCCGAGCGGTTTCATGAATTCCTCGAGCAGGATTTCGCCAACGCTCGCAGGTTTACGCTTGGTGATGAGCATGGTTCACCTCACCTACTTTCACGGATAAGCAGGGTACAGGTTCCCGCTATGAGATCGTGAAGGGCAATCCACAAGGCCTGTGAATTCTCCCGCTAACGACAGCATCCTCGCCAGGCGCCTGGAACAGGAACCACGGGCGTTCGTTGCATCAGCACCGACAGGAGCAACACCGATGACGTACCGTGGCCCCTACAATCGCGTTCCGTCCAAACGCCGGACTTACGTGGGTCCGGCGGGCAGCGGAACGGCGTGGAGCAGCGGGAGCTTCATAGCGATTATTCTGACCATCCTTGTTGTGGCGCTCGCGATCGCATACGGCGTCAACAGCTAAGCGTCGAGTGAGCCACAAAAAACAACCCCGAGCCGATACACCGCTCGGGGTCGAACTGACTGACAACCGGCCACGCGGGGGAAAGAGGGGGCAAAGAACGCAGCGCGACCAGCCCCCCGAACATAGGCGCGCACCTGCCGAGACACCAGCATTGCGGCCTCAACTTCCGGTCAAGACCGGCTCAACTTCCCGTGAAAATCCGGCCCGAAAATCGCAGTGCGGAGCGGGGAGTGAAACTACTGCGCATCGCTATCGGTACCCGCCGGCTTTCCCATGCACCGGTCAAAGAACGACCTGTAGGCCGAGTCCGGCAAATGCAGCTCGCCAAAGCGGACATCACACCTCACCCTGTCGCCTAGAACCTCGTCCTTGCTCAGCTCGGCAGGCGCCGATGACGTCTGCACAGCCTGTGACTGGGTGGGTCCAGGCGAAGGGACCAGATGGTCCCAGTAGTGATCGATCCCCGCCCCGATGGCAGCGGACACAAGGCATAACACGAGCACCGGAATGAGCCGCATGGTTCCCTCCCGAAAGTGCCACAGCCAGGAATCCAGGCAACCGGCTCGACCCGAGACGGCAGCGGACACTCATATTTGGCCGCGGGCACCGGTCAATCGTTCATGCAGCGGCAATTCGTACAGCATCGAGTAGCCGCTGTTGCCACTCGCGGCCTATCCGCCCATCCAGGCGTTTGTGCGACCGCCGAAGGGGTGGGCTCGTGGCTTCAGCTCCGCATCAGAGCCGCCGCCGCAGCCGCCGCAAGGGCGAGCCAGGCGGCTATCAAGATGATCCCGCCGGTCGGCGCCGCCATCGGAAACAGGCGGTGGCCTGCGAACGCGCGCAAGGCGACGTCGCCCGAGAACAGCGCCGCGCCGAGCACCCAGCCAGCGAGCGCGAGCAGCATCAGCGGCCGGCAGAGCAGACCGTCGCGCAGGAGCGCTGCCCCGCCGAGCACAGCCGTTGCGTGGAGCAACAACATGTACCCGGCGCCGTCGAGCCCTGCCGAAGTCGCGGCGTGCGCGCCGGCAGCCGCGAGGATGATCCCGGCCGCTCCCATCAGGCCGGCCAGCAGGATGAGAACCGCCGCAGTCATGATGGCGATCAGCCGGGTGCCGTCTCCGGGCCTTCGGTCTTCTCGGCTTCGTCCGCCTTCTCCCCGGCCCAGGGCAGATCATCGAACAGGGGCAGCCAGCCTTTTTCCTTGTAGAACTTTTCCGGCACTTCCAGCTCCACCGCGCCGTCGTATTTGACCCGCACGCTGTGCTGATCGCTCCAGCCGTCCCGCTTTCTGTACATGCCTTCCGCCGACATGGGCGGAAGATTAGCGGGTCGCCGGGCGAAACGCTAGTAGATCGATTCCATGAAACAGGACGAGGTTGATCGATGCGGCCCCGGAGGCTTCGATCGGCTTTTGCGTGCACGATAAGCTCGGCCGGCGCGGACTCCTGGCGGCGGCCCTCATGGGCGGGGCGGCCGTGCTGTGGCCACGGCTGTCCGGCGCGGGGAACAGGATGAAGCGCGTCGTACTGCTTGGCGACTCGATCTTTGACAACGCCGCTTATGTCGGTGCCGATCCGGAGGTCATACGCCAGTTGCGGCAACTCCTGCCCGAGGGCTGGCGTGCCGACCTGAACGCCCGGGACGGAGCGGTCATGGCCGATATCCCGGCGCAGATGCGCAGTCTCGCGGGCAGCGCCACGCATCTCGTCATCAGCATCGGCGGAAACGATGCACTGCTGCAATCGGGCGTCCTGGATGAGGGCGCGGGCTCCATGGCGGAGGCACTCGAAAAGCTCGCCGCCGTGCGCGAGAGCTTCCAGCGGGGCTATGCCGGGATGTTGGAGCAGGCCCTCTCTCGCCGGCTTCCGACGGCGGTCTGCACCATCTATGAGCCGCGTTATCCGGAACCCCGGCTCAGGAAGCTGGCGGCAACCGCATTGACGCTGCTCAACGACGCCATCACGCGCGAAGCCTTCGCGCGCGGAGCAACGCTGATCGATCTGCGACTGATCTGCGATCGGGACGAGGATTTCGCCAACCCGATCGAGCCCTCCGCCCGCGGCGGGGCAAAAATCGCGCAAGCCATCCTCGGCTTCGTGCAGGAGACGAAGCCGTCTAGCGCCGTTATTACCAAGTAGGGGCGGGTTAGGGGTACTGCGTCACAAACTACGCTGTCATTCCGGGGCGTCGGCAAGTCGGTTTCACCGACTTGCCGACGAGCCCGGAAACCATAACCCCAGCCGGCAGTTGCTCGCTCGCCCGTCGCGACCGGACGGCCTGTGGTTATGGATTCCGGGCTCCGCTCGCTACGCTCGCGGCCCCGGAATGACAGAAGCGTTGCTACGAAACTGTCCCGAACGGGGGCACGCAAATTGCATTGACAGCGTTGGCCGGCGGCCACAGCATCGGTCGCAACCCAATTGCTCGAGCCAGCATCCCCGGAAGGCAGTACCCATGGATCCCAGCATCACCCAGCACAGCATGACCCGCCGCCGCTTCGGGCTGGCCTGCGGGGCAGGCATCTACGCTTTCGCAGTGCCGATCGCCGGCAACGCCGCGCTCAAGAAGGTCCCGACGTCGACCGGAATCGACGCGCTGTTCGCGCCGTTCGTGGTCGCCGCAGAGCGCAAGATCTTCGAGAAATACGACCTGGAAACGAGCTTCAAGCCGTTCGATGACGGAAACGTCGCGCTCGATGCCCTGCTCACGGGAAGCTCCGATATCGGCGCCACGACCGAGCTCGGTGGCCTCTCGCGCTGGGACAAGGGCGGCAAGCTCTACGTCACGTCGTACTCGTCGACCAGCCGGCAACAGATCGGCGCCGTGGCGCGCGAAGAGATCAAGAAGCCGGAAGACCTGATCGGCCGCACCGTCGGATATCCGCGAGCGACCGGAGGCCACCTCTATTTCATAAACTATATCAGGAAGTACAAGCTGCCCGCGGACAAGATCAAGGTGAAGACGATGCAGGCGCCGGAGATGGTCGCGGCGCTGGAACGCCGCGATATCGATGCCTTCTTCCTGTGGGAGCCTTGGCTTGCCAAGGCAGCGGAGCTGGTCCAGGGGGCACACGTGCTCGCGCGCTCGGGCGACGACAACGTCTATATTCTCACCTCCTACAACTATTACTCCCAGGGGCTCATCGATGATCCGTCGCGTGCCGTCGGCGCGACCAAGGCGCTGGTGGAAGCGACCGATTTCTGCGCCAGCAATCTCGACGAGGCGGCCCGACTGACCGGCAAGGCTTTCCGCATCCCCGAGGCGGACATGAAGGTCTATATGAGCCGCATGGTCTACCGAACCGAGATGCCCAAGGACGTCGTGCTGGGGAATTTCACCAATGCGGCGGAGCTTGCCCTGGCAGAGGGGATCATCAAGAAGATGCCGGACTGGAACGACTTCATTCGTCCCCAGATCATGAAACAGGCTGCCCCGGATCGTACCAGCGGGTGGTAGCGGTCCGCTCTCCGTCGATGCGAGGGCAAAGGAAGGCGCGCCGTGGCTGCGGAATTCCTGGTCGCCCGCGACGTGAGCTATCAGTATCCCGGCCGGCGCGGCATCCAGCCGGCTCCGGTGCTGTCGCATTTGGAGCTCGCTCTCCTCGAAGGCGAGCTGTTCTGTCTGTTGGGACCGAGCGGATGCGGAAAAACGACCGTGCTCAATCTGCTGGCCGGCTTCCTGCAGCCCACCGCGGGCGTGCTGACGCTGGCCGGGCGGCCGATCGAGCGACCCGGGGCGGACCGCACCGTGGTCTTTCAAGGCGAGGATGCGCTCTTCACCTGGCTGCGCACCATCGACAACGTGGCTTTTGGGCTGCGCATGCGCGGAGTCCCGCAGCAGAAGCGGCATGCGATTGCGCGCGAGTATCTGCACCTCGTGCATCTCGACGGGCAGGAGAGCAAATATCCCGGCGAGCTCTCGGGCGGCATGAAGCAGCGGGTGCAGATCGCCCGCGTGCTTGCGACCGATCCGCAGATCCTGCTGATGGACGAGCCGTTCGGCGCGCTTGACGCGCAAACCCGCGGGAGGCTGCAGGATGAGCTGGTGGAGATCTGGCGCAAGACCGGAAAGACCATCGTGTTCATCACCCACGACATCGCCGAAGCCGTGCTCCTGGCCGATCGCGTCGGGGTGATGACGAGCGGCCCGGGCGCACGGATCGGCGCGATCGTGCCGGTCGAGCTGCCGCGGCCTCGCCGCCGCGGCAGTCCCGGATTCGGCGAGATGTGGGAGCGCATCAACGCCATGATCGAGAGCGAGCAGGCGGACGTATCATGACCGAGCTGAGCCCAACACGGCACCATCTACCCGGAGCGCTGGCATGGCTGCGCTTGCCGGACCTCCTGGGCAAGATCAAAGGCGATCACCTCATCTACATCGCCTCGATCATGGGCATGATTGTGCTGTGGCATCTCATCGCGACGCATCTCTTCAAGCCGCAGTTCTTTCCGGGGCCGCTGCTGGTGCTTGCAACCGGAGAGGAGATGGTGGCGAGCGGCGAGCTGTTCGAGCACGTCAGCATCAGCCTGCAACGTATCCTCACCGGCTTTCTGATCGGCAGCGCGATTGCCGCTCCTGCCGGCCTCGTCATGGGCTCCGTGCCGGTGGTACGCGCGATTTTCGACCCCTATGCGCAATTCTTCCGCTTCGTGCCGTCACTCGCCTGGCTCACCCCGGTCGTGCTGTGGTTCGGCATCGGCGAGATCTCGAAGATCCTGATCATCGTCTACACCACGGTGTTCATCGTCTTGATCAACACCATGGTCGGAGTGGCGCACATCGCGCCCAACAAGCTGCGCGCCGCCGCCTGCCTCGGTGCCACGCCATTGAAGACGTTCCTGCACGTCACGCTGCCGGCAACCCTGCCATTCATCCTGACCGGCATGCGCCTTGCGATGGGCAACTCGTTTGCGACCGTGGTCGCGGCGGAGATGATCGCAGCCGATTCGGGGCTCGGTTATCTGATCTTCAACTCACGCCTGTGGATGGCGACCGACAAGATCTTCATCGGCATCGTCTGTCTGGGCGCGCTCGGGCTCATCACCGACCGCTTCTTTCGTTACCTTGTGGTGCGCTTCGCCCACCAATACGGCCCGATCGAATGAAGAGCTTCGCTCCGGCCTAGGGCTGTCGCCCCGCGCTCGCCGGGCGGAAACTCCATATCCGCCCCTGCAAGGCCCCTCTGGCAGGGGATGGCCCGCGCACCTACATGAGCGCCGGCTCAAGGCACTCAAGCCTGCGGAGGACTACCGTGTCTGCGCTTTCGCTGTTGCTCAATATCGCTTGGATCCTGTTCGGCGGCGCCTGGATGGCAGCCGGCTGGCTGCTCGCCGCGGTCATCATGGCCATCACCATCGTCGGGATCCCATGGGCTCGCGCCGCTTTCAATATCGCGGTCTATACGCTGCTGCCCTTCGGTCAGAAGGCGGTGTCGCGCGCCGAGTATTCGGGACAGGAGGATACGGGCACCGGCCCGTTGGGTTTTCTCGGCAATATCGCGTGGCTGATACTTGCGGGATGGTGGCTGGCGCTTGGACATCTGATCACCGCCGTTCTCCTCGCGGTGACGATCATCGGTATCCCGTTCGCCTGGGCGCATCTGAAGCTTGCGGGCATAGCGCTCTGGCCGATCGGCAAGATGATCGTGCTCGCCGATGAGGCTCCGCTGCAATACGCGCGGCGATAACCGATTTACTCCGCGGTCCAGCCGCCGTCGAGGACGAGGGCTGAGCCGGTCATCAGCGACGACGCGTCGGAGGCGAGGAAAACAATTGCGCCGGTCAGCTCATCGAGCTGACCAAGCCGGCCGAGCTTGATTTTTGCCAGCACCTCATCGCGAAACGCCGTGTTCTCGAAGAACGGCCGCGTCATCGGCGTCTCCAGGAAAGTCGGGCCCAGGCTGTTGACGCGAATGCGCTGCGGCGCAAGCTCGATCGCCATCGCCTTGGTGAACCCTTCCATGGCGTGCTTGCTGGCGCAGTAGACGCTGCGGCGCGCGGCACCCACATGGCCCATCTGCGAGGACACGTTGACGATGGAGCCGGGCCGGCCGGCGGCGATCAGCCGGCGCGCCACCGCCTGCGCCATGAAATAGGCTGCGCGCACGTTGAGCGCAAAGATGGCGTCGAAATCCTCGAGCTTGACATCCACAAGCATGGCCGGGCGATTGGTTCCGGCATTGTTGATGAGAATGTCGAACGGCTCCGCCGCAGCCACCGCGGCGCTCGCGGCCGCAACATCGGTAACATCGAGGGTCATGGCTTCGGCACGCTCGCCGCGGTCGCGGATCGCCGCCGCCGCGGCCTCGATCTCGGCGGTCGTACGCGCCGCGAGCGTCACATGCGCGCCGGCTTGCGCCAGCGCGGAACCCGCTGCCAGGCCGATGCCGCGCCCGCCCCCGGTCACCAGCGCACGCTTGCCGTCGAGCCGGAACGACGGCGTGCTTGTGAGCTCGATCTTCACTCCGCTGCCTGGGCATAGGCGACGTTGCGGCCGCCGTAGCGGCGCACGCGTACATTCGCCTGCTCGGCGTGGGCGAGAAACCCTTCGAGCACGCACAGGCGCGAGCAATATTCGCCGATCAGCGCCGAAGCCTCGTCGGTGAGCACCTTCTGATAGGTGCACGTCTTGAGGAATTTGCCCACCCAAAGCCCGCCGGTGTAGCGCGCGGCTTTCTTCGTCGGCAGCGTATGGTTGGTCCCAATCACCTTGTCGCCGTAGGCGACGTTGGTGCGCGCGCCGAGAAAGAGCGAGCCGTAGTTGCGCATATTAGCCAGAAAATAATCGGGATCGCGCGTCATCACCTGCACATGCTCGGAGGCGATGCGGTCGGCCTCGCGCACCATCTCGTCGAGACCGTCGCACACGATCACCTCACCGAAATCGGCCCATGCCTTGCCGGCGATCTCCGCAGTGGGAAGGATGGTGAGCAGCCGCTCGACCTCGCCCATGGTGTCGCGCGCAAGCTTCTCCGAATTGGTGATGAGGATCGCAGGCGAGGTCGGGCCGTGCTCGGCCTGGCCGAGGAGATCGGTAGCGCAGAGCTCCCCGTCCGCGCTGTCGTCGGCAATGATAAGCGTCTCGGTCGGCCCCGCCAGGAGGTCGATGCCGACGCGGCCGAACAGCTGCCGTTTGGCTTCCGCCACAAAGGCGTTGCCGGGCCCGACGATCATGTCAACCGCGCCGATCGTCTCGGTGCCCAGCGCCATGGCCGCGACCGCCTGCACGCCGCCGAGCGCATAGATCTCATCCGCGCCTCCGAAATGCATGGCCGCGACAATCGCCGGGTGCGGCGCGCCCTGGAATGGCGGCGCGCAAGCGATAATGCGTTTGACGCCGGCAACCCGCGCGGTGACGATCGACATGTGCGCGGAGGCCACCATGGGATAGCGGCCGCCCGGCACGTAGCACCCGATCGAGCTCACCGGGATGTGGCGGTGCCCGAGCACGACCCCGGAAAGCGTCTCGACCTCGAGATCGCGCATGGTCTCCTTCTGCTTCTGCGCGAAATTGCGCACCTGCGCCTGGGCGAACTTGATGTCGTCGAGGTCGCGCTTCGGCAGCTTGGCGACGGCGTGCTCGATGTCGGTTGCGCTCAGCCGGAAGCTTTCCGGCGACCAGTTGTCGAATTGCTCCGATAAGGCGCGCACCGCCTGGTCGCGTCCGGCCTCGACCTCGGCGAGGATGCTCTCCACGGTGGAACGCACCTTGGCGTCGGCGGCCTTGATTGCGCTCGCGTCCATACCGCGCTTGAGATAACGGGCCATGACCTTCCTCCGCTGTTTGCCGCGATGCAGCCGGATGCGCGAGCCGCACGTGCAGGGTTGCGAGTGCCGTCGCCGCCGCCACGCGGCTTAGCTTTTGCCCACCCATTGTATTATCGCGGCGCTCCCACGCGCAAAAGACATGCTCGCCTTCTGGACCAGGGAACCAACGCGTGTTTTGCTGGTGACAAACGTCGCGGGCCCCAGCCGATCGCGCGAACGCAAGCCGAGGTGATCTCGTGAAGATCTGCATGTTCCATCTGATGCCCTATCGCGACCTGCCGGCCGACTTCGCCCAGCGCTACAAGTCCGCCTATATCGATCCGCTCTGGTTCGATGTCGCCGATCCGCAGAAGGTGAGCCAATACTACAACTGGACCCTGGACGAGTTCGTCCATGCTGCGCGCGCCGGAATGCATGGGCTGTGCACCAACCAGCACCATCAGAACGTGTACGGGTTCATGGCCAATCCCAGCCTGATGGGCTCGGTGCTGGCCAAGCTGACCAACGGTCAGAACGTCGCGATCATCCAGCTCGGCTCCACGCTCCCCTCGACCAGCCCGCCGACGCGGATTGCGGAAGAATACGCGCTGATCGACTGCATCAGCGGCGGGCGCCTGGTCGCCGGCTTTCCCACCGGGCTACCGACCGACGCCACCATCTCCAACGCGGTGGTGCCCGTAGAGCAGCGCGAGCGCTACCGGGAAGCGCTCGATCTCGTGCTCAAGGCCTGGTCTGCCAGGGAGATCTTCGCCTGGAACGGCAAGCACTACCAGCTGCCCATGGTCAACCTGTGGCCGCGGCCGATGCAGCAGCCGCATCCGCCGATCTGGATCCCGGGGTCCGGCAGCGCCACGACGGTGGAGTTCGTCGTCGACCGCGACGACTGCTTCTGTCACCTGAGCTATTACGGCGCCAGGAACGCCCACAGCCTGGGCGACTATTTCTGGGAGACGGTCGAGAAGCGGGGACGCGACGCCAACCCCTATCGGCTGGGATTTCTGCAGCTGATCGGGGTGTCGGAGACCGACGCAAAGGCGCAGGAATACGCGCCGCATGTGGAATACTTCTTTCACAAGCTGCTGTATACGCCCTCCTACTACCAGGCGATCCCGGGTTATCAGGACTATCCCAGCATGCTGCGCGCAATGCGAGCGCCTTTGCGGGAGCGCTTCGACGTGCGCGACCTGCGGTACAAGGACTTCATCGAGCGCGGTTTCCTGATCGCGGGAAGCCCGCGCACCGTTCGCGATCAGCTGCTGGAAGGCGTGAAGCGGCTGCGCATCGGCCATCTGCTTGCGCTGCTGCATTTCGGCTCCATGCCGCACGAGCTGTGTCTCAAGAACATCGACCTGTTCTGCCGCGAGGTGCTCCCCGATCTGCAGGATCTGTGGGACGACCAATGGGAGGACCGCTGGTGGCCCGAGCGCCTGCGGGCAAGACGGCCTGCGGCGGCGGTCGCGGCGAATGCGTTGACATAGCCGGCCGCCGGAGGGAGGGGTTATGGCCGAGGTGCGCCGCATACGGCTGTGGCAGGGCAAGATCGAGACCGAGGTCGAGATAACGGGGAGCGGACCGCCGCTCGTGTTCCTGCATGGCCCGTGGGGACTTCCGCCCAACCGCGGTTTTCTCGATCTGCTGGCACGCACACACACTGTGCTCGCCCCCAAGCATCCCGGTACCAGCCGCGGAGACCCGGATGCCGTCCATGAGATCGACGACTGGTTGGACCTGCTCGTTTACTACGGCGAGCTGTGGGACGCGCTTGATCTTCCTGCCACGGCCGTGATCGGCCACTCCTTCGGCGGCATGCTGGCGTGCGAGCTCGCCGCAAGCCGCGCGGCGCCCGTGAGTCGGCTCGTGCTCATCGATCCGGTCGGACTCTGGCGCGACGATCTTCCCGTGAAAAATTGGATGATCCTGCCCGAGGACGAGCGTCGCCGCGCGCTCTTCGCCGATCCTGCGGGAGAAGAGGCGAAACGATTCTTCAGCGTCCCGGCCGACCCCGACGCGCGGGTCGAGGCGCAGGCCGGCCTCATCTGGGCGCAGGCGTGCACCGGCAAGTTCGTGTGGCCAATCCCCGACAAGGGTCTCAAGAAGCGCATTCACCGCCTCGCTGCCCCGACGCTCATCGTATGGGGCCGCGCCGATGGCGTGATCCCGGCCGTCTACGCGCAGGAGTTTGCGCGCCGCATTGCGCATTCCCGCGTCGAGCTGATCGATGCGGCCGGCCACGTCCCGCATCTGGAACAGGCGGAGCAGGTCGCACGCCTCGTGCGCGATTTCCTCGCGGCGTGAACGCTAGACCGGGAAGCTACGCGCTCGATCAACGCGACGCGCGCGTTACGCGACGGCCTCCACGGGGCCGCGGATGCGGCCGGCGGCGAGCACCGCAACTGCCGTCAGCAGCAGCAGAAACGTCACGTAGAGCGACGGCATCCAGCTGGTCTGAGACTGGCGCAGAAGCGCAGTAAGGATGGCCGGTGTGGCGCCCGCAACAAACCCGGCGAATGTGTAGGACAGCGAGGAGCCGGTGTAGCGCAGGCGCGCCGGAAACTGCTCGGTAATGAAAGAGCTTTGCGGTCCCCACATGGACGCGTGAATAATGAGCCCGACAATCACCGCAAGCACGATGAAGATTGCAAGCCCGGTGTCGAGCAATTGGAAGAAAACGAAGGCCCAGACGATCGCGAAGCCCACTCCGACCATGTAGATCGAGCGGCGCCCCCATCGATCGGACAATGCGCCGAATAGCGGGATCGCAAGCAGATTTTCAACACCCCGATCGCATCATAGCCGGGCAACAGCCCGATCAGCGTGGTTGTCGCACCCATCAGCGACACTGTCGCGATCAGCAGCGGTCGGCGACCGATAATGTCGCCCAGCCGGCCGCAAACAATGCCGCCAAGCGGCCGCGCCAGGTAACCCACCGCATAGGTCGAGAAGGCGAGCAGGGTGCCGGCAAGCGGATCAAACGACGGGAAGAAGATCTTGTTGAATACGAGGCTTGCCGGACTGCTAGTCGCGCGTCATATACCGTCGTATCGGTTTCAAGACGAAAAGGGCCATAAGAGCGGCTAGGATGTTGAGGATTGCTGCGACGTAGAACACGGCATGCCAACTTCCGGCCGCCGATTTGAGAACGTTGGCAAGAGGCACCAACAGCGCTGCCGTGCCTTTGGCCGTGTAGAGCATGCCGTAGTTCGTGGTTGCGAATGTCTTCCCGTAGACGTCCGTGCAGGTCGCCGGAAACAAGGAAAAGATTTCGCCCCAGGCAAAGAATACCACGCCGGACAGGATGACGAACCAGATCGGATTGCCGGCGAGCAGCAGCAATGCGTAGATGCCCAGGCCTTCCACCAGGAAGGCGATGAACATGGTGTTTTCGCGCCCGATATGATCGGACACCCAGCCGAAGAAGGGCCGGCAGACTCCGTTCAACACCCGGTCGATGGAAAGCGCGAAGGTCAAAGCAGGCAGGGTTATCCCCAGGATCGTGACCGGGATGGCATCGACCTTGTAGTCCGTGGCGATCAGCGCCAGTTGAGCAACCGCCATCAGCCCGCCGGCGGCCACCATCACGAACATGAGATACATGATGAAGAACGGCGACTTATAGAACTGCAGGGTCCACAACGGCGCGAGCACCTCTGCGGGACCATAGTCGCGCCGCGTTTGCTGCACTGCCGGTTGAGCCGGCACTGGCACCTCGCCGCGCCCCGGAGCACGCAGGAAAAACGCAAAGAAAATTACCACTAGGCCCTGCGCAAGCCCGAACCAGAAGAATGCAGCTTCGTAGCCGCTGTGGTGGATCATGTTGACGATGGGCACGACCGTGAGCGCGGAGCCGGCACCGAAACCCGCGGCAGTCAGACCGGCCGCGAGCCCCCGCCGATCCGGAAACCACTTGAGCGCATTGCCGACTGAGCCGCCATAAATCACGCCTGCACCGATACCGCCAATTGCAGCCCCGACATACAGCAGGAACAGGGAATCTGCGACCGAGTTGATCACCCATGCAACCGCAACCAGGACGCCGCTGATGCCGATCATCAGACGAGGCCCGTACTTGTCGACCAGATAGCCCTCGAACGGAACGAGCCACGTCTCGGTAAGCACGAAAATGGTGAAGGCAACCTGGATCGCGGTTTTGCCCCAGTGGTATTTCTGATCGATGGGATTGACGAACAGGGTCCAGCCATACTGGAGATTGGCAATCATCACCATACAAACGATGCCGGCTGCCAGCTGCCCCCAACGAGTACCCTCCGAAGCCATGGCCGGCGATTTGATTGTGGTGGTGGTCGTCACTTAGCCCTCCCTGGGACAGCGCAGCGTTGAAACGCTCGGCTTTCATTCCCGTGTCGTGGTGTGGCGCAGGCGATCCGATACATTGCTTCAAACATATTTTTGGCTGCATGCCAATTGTGCGATGCAAAATGTGCCGCTGCCAAGTTTGATTAGCCTGCTCTCGGGACTGATGCGGTGCACAAATCCACGAAGGCACTGATTAAATGGTGTGGCTTCAATGCAAAACCAGGAGGCCGCTGATGCAATCCTCTCGCGACCGTTTGTTGAAAACGACGAACGCGGTCCTGCTGATCATCTGCCTGATGTATTGTGCATGCGCCGCGTCATGGCGACGGTTATAGCACGCTCCGATCAGGTGAGATCAGCGCGATCTACAATCCCTCTCGGCTATCGAGCCGCCGGCGCAGTGCGTCGCCCCGGTGACGAAGATCCTGGCGCTACGCCTGTCCATGGGTCTCGAACAAGGCAGCCTGCAACGCCTCGGCGGCGGGCTTGCCCGCCCAGACCACGAACTGGAACGCCGGGAAGTGCCGTTCACAGGCATCGAGCGCGGTGCCGAGCAGCACTTCACATTGCCGGGCGCTTGCCTCAACGCCGCCGGCAAGAACGAGCGCATGCCGGTACATGACGAGACCTTCCTGGGGCCAGAGATCGAAATGCCCCACCCACATCTGCTCGTTGATGAGGGAAATGAGCTGCTGCACTTCCGGGCGAGACCGGTCCGGCACCTTCAGCTCGAAGGCACAGGCGAGATGCAGCGCCTCGATGTCAAACATCCAAGTATAGGAGAGCTGGTAGTCCGACCATTTCCCGGTGACCAGGAGCGTGATCTCCTCGTCGCTTGCGCGCTCGAACGACCAGCCGTTGCTCGACGCCACCCGCTCCACGACCTCGAGCGGGTTGACCCGTTGCCCTTCGGTAATCTCGATAAGTGTCATCGCGTATCCACCCTGCCGCTGTGATGTGAGTCCGGATCTCGACCGCACGCGTGACAGTTTCGACGCCGTGCCCACCAGAGACATTGGCTGCCCCGGGGCGAATCACTTGCCGAGTCGAATATAACCCCTTGATTCCAGCGGCTAAAGCGAATTAGGCCGGGGTCGAGGTTAAGGATTCGTGGATATCTCCCCGGGTGGAGTCGTTCTCCACAGGTTCGGAGGTCGGATGTCGGATGTCAGAGATCAGAGGTGAGTTTATGCCCTCTGACATCTGACATCCGACATCCGATCTCCGCGCTTAGTCGAACAGGCTGGAGACCGATTCCTCCGCTGCGGTGCGCCCGATCGCTTCCCCGATCAGGCTCGCGACCGAGAGCACGCGGATATTGTGGGCAACCCGCACTGCCTGGGTTGGCTGGATCGAATCGGTAATGACGAGCTCCTTGAGACGGGACGCGGTGATGCGTGCCACAGCGCCGCTGGAGAGCACCCCATGGGTGATATAGCCGTAGACCGCGCTTGCCCCCTTATCTAGCAGCGCATCGGCCGCATTGATCACGGTCCCACCGGAATCGATGATGTCGTCCACCAGGATGCAGGTATGGCCTTCGACCTCGCCGATCACGTTCATGACCTCGGACTCACCCGCGCGCTCGCGGCGCTTGTCCACGATGGCAAGGGGAGCGTTGATGCGCTTGGCAAGCCCGCGGGCGCGACCGACGCCGCCCACGTCGGGAGAAACCACCATTACCTTGGCGGCCTCGAAGCGCTCCTTGATGTCGCGCACCATCATCGGCGCGGCGTAGAGGTTGTCGGTCGGGATGTCGAAGAAGCCCTGAATCTGGCCGGCGTGGAGATCAAGCGTCATGACCCGGTCGGCCCCGGCGCGGGTGATGAGGTTGGCAACGAGCTTGGCCGAGATCGGCGTGCGCGGCCCTGGTTTGCGGTCCTGGCGGGCATAGCCGAAATACGGGATCACAGCCGTCACCCGCCGCCCCGACGCGCGGCGCAGGGCATCGATGATGATGAGCAGCTCCATCAGGTGGTCGTTGGCGGGATAGGACGTCGACTGCAGGACGAAAACATCGGTGCCACGGACGTTCTCCTGGATCTCGACGAAGATCTCCATGTCCGCAAAGCGGCGCACCACGGCCTTGGTAAGCGGGGTGGCAAGGTAGGCGGCGATCGCATCGGCCAGCGCGGGATTGGAGTTGCCGGCGACGAGCTTGATCGCCCCATTGTTTGGCCGCATCGCGGTCTCCCCAGCGCGTTACGCGTCCTGATACAAGCCGTTGGCGCGGCTGGCAATATTAGGTTGTGGAGCAGCGCCCCCGATCAGCACGCGAGCGCGATGGCGCTGAGATGGCGCCCGTAGTCGCTCTCCCTGCGATGCGTCGAGCGGCGGTAGCTGAAGAAGCGCGCCGGATCCGAGTAGGTGCAGTGGCCAGTGTCCTCGATGTGGCGAATGCCGGCTGCGGCAAGGCGCGCCGCGACATAGGCCGCGAGGTCGAAGAGCGCGTGATCGTCGCGTGCTGCGGTCGCAAAGAAGCGGGCATTGGCCGGGTCTTGCCGGGTAAAATCCACAACGAATTCCGGACCCACCTCGTAGCTTTGCTGCCGGATCATAGGTCCGAGCGCCGCGATGATGCGCTCACGGTCGGCACCGCAGCGCTCCATCGCCGCAATGGTCGCCTCGATCACGCCGGCGGCAGCACCACGCCAACCCGCATGCGCCGCCGCGACCACCCCTGCCGTTTCGTCGGCCAGCAGGATTGGTCCGCAATCGGCAGTGGTCACAGCAATCGCAAGGCCCGGCTCTTTGGTCACGAGAGCATCCGCGCGAGGCCGCTGGTCCGGTGCCCATGCAGCGTCAACCACCACCACATCCGGCGAATGGACCTGGTAGGGGGTCAGCAGGCGGTCCGGGCACACGCCCACAGCTCTTGCCATTCGGGCGCGGTTCTCGGCCACGCGGTCGGGGTGATCGTCGGAGCCGATGCCGGCATTGAGGCTCGCATAGATGCCATCGGAGACACCCCCCTCACGGGCAAAGAAGCCATGGTTCACACGGCGCAGCGCGGTGAGAGATTCGGCCTGAAGCTTGGGAGTCACGGCACGAGCCCCGGCAGCACGCCGATTTTCGGGCTGGAGAACGCGATCACCTTTATCAGGCTGCCCATCCCGGTGCGATCCTCGCCGGTGAGCCGCTCCAGCGCCGCATCGATGGTGGCGCCATAGTGGGCGGGCGCACTTGCTTTGAGCACGGCCGCGCGCTGTCGGATGCCGAGCCGGCGCAAGAATGTGGCCTGGGTGACCGGTCCGTGCACGCGCGCGCCCATGGCCTCAGCTCCTTGCGCCAACGCGTGAAAATCGACATGGGCGGTAAGATCCGCAAGACCGGGCGCTTCCAGCGGATCGGCGTAATCATGTCCTCTCACCGCCTGCAGCGTTTCCCCGATCGCCGGCTTGACGTGACCGTAATCCAGAATGAGGGCGACGCCTCCCGATTTCACCACCCGGTGCCCGATCTCGAGCGCGACCTTGTGGCTGCGCCATTCAAAGATCTGGCCGATCTTTGCGCCCCCCAAGGCAGCGGGAATAAACTGCTCGAACAGCGGCATGGGATCGCGGTAGATGCTGAAATGCAGCCTGCCGTCGTCGCGCAGCTTCACCACCCGCTCATGCCAACCGTCGGCGCACATGACCGCCTGATGGATCGGAAGCGCATCCACGAATTCGTTGGCCACAATGATGAGCGGCCCGTCCGGCACGTCTTCCAAGGACTGATGCCATGTCACCGGCACGTCGGTCGCAATAAGGGTTTGCTGTTGCAGGCGCTGCAAAGTAGCGCTGATTTCGATCATGTGCAGCACGATGGCGGCTTGGAATGCGGGCACCACCTTGGTCGCCCGCAGCACGTCGAGCATCATGGTGCCGCGCCCCGGTCCAAGCTCCACCAGCCGGACGTTCTCCGGCGATCCCATGGCGCGCCATGCAGTGGTCGCCCATAGCCCGAGGAGCTCGCCGAACATCTGGCTGATCTCCGGCGCGGTAATGAAATCGCCGCCGCTGCCGATTGGGGCTCGAGTCACATAGTAGCCGTGCTCGGGATGGGTGAGGCAGAGCGTCATGTATTGGGCGACCGACAAGGATCCCACGCTCTCGATGCGCCGCCGGATCTCCGCTTGGAGCGGCGCTGCGTCGGGCGCCCTCACTGCTGCCCCGCGGGTTTGCGCCGTGCCGCAACAAGCATGAGGATTGCCCCGGCGAGCATGAGCGGCAGCGACAACAGCATTCCCATCGTCAGCCCGCCCCAGAGAAAGCCGATCTGCACATCCGGCTCGCGGAAGAACTCGCCGACGGAGCGGGCAATGCCGTAGCCGAGCGCGAAGGCGCCGATGATGAAGCCGGGACGCTGGAGCGCGCCGCGGCGGATCAAAATTGTGAGCACGGCGAACAGCAGCAATCCCTCGAGCAGGGCTTCATAGAGTTGACTGGGGTGGCGCGGCAGCGGCCCCCCGTTCGGAAACACCATGGCCCAAGGCACGTCGGTGGGCCTGCCCCACAGCTCGCCGTTGATGAAATTGGCGAGCCGCCCAAGAAAGATGCCGATCGTGCCGGCTGCACAGGTGACATCGCCAAGCGAAAGGATGGATATGCCGCGACGGCGCGCGAACAGCACGACGGCAATGACGCAGCCGGCAAAGCCGCCATGGAAGGACATGCCGCCCTTCCACAGCTCGATAATCTCTACGGGGTGCTGCGCGAAGTAACCCGGATTGTAGAACAGCACATAGCCGGTACGCCCGCCCAGGATGATGCCGAGCGTGACCCAGAGCACGAAATCGTCGAAGTCGGCGGTGGTCATGGGCGGCACGCCGCCCCAAAGCCTCTCATGCTTGATCACGGTGCGGGCATACAGCCAACCCAGAAGGATGCCGACGATGTAGGCGAGCGCGTACCAGCGAATGGCAAACGGCCCGAAGCTGATGAGCACCGGGTCGAACGCGGGAAAGGGAATGGCATAAAGAGGCATCGGCGATTCCCGGCCAAGCGCAAGCGTGATGCGGGCAGCCCGGCGCAGAAGTCAAGCAAGCCGCCTGCACTTGTGATGCTCAATAATGATCCCCATTATCCCTTGCGCAGCCCGGTCGAGCAGGAGCGTGAAGATGCCCCAGACCACCAATCGCTTCTTGGACGAGATTGCACGGCTCATGAACGACGCAGCGGGCGTCGCCTCGGGCGTGCGGCGGGAGGTAGACACCCTCTTCCGCACCCAGGCCGACCGCGTGCTGCGCGAGCTCGATGTGGTCAAGCGCGAGGAATTCGAGGCGGTGAAGGACATGGCGCGGATGGCACGCGAGGAGAACGAGGCCTTGAAGGCGCGCATCGCCGCGCTCGAAGCGAGACTGGGACCGGCGGGTACGCCATAGACCATTGGCTCAAGGGCTCCTCGGATATCTGGACCGATCCGCGTTTCTTGAACCTCGGCGTTCCCGTCGTTATAACCCGCGCCCGACAATCAAGGGATTTGCGTCATGACGACCATCGGGCAAATGAAGGCAACCGCGCGCGCGCGCGCTGGCAAGGGCGCAGCGCGGGCAGAGCGGCGCGCGGGACGGGTGCCGGGCGTGATCTACGGGGGCACCGAGCCGCCGCTCAACGTGTCGGTCGATCATGCCGAGCTCAAGCAGCGCATCTTTGCGGGGCGTTTTCTCACCACTCTGTGCGAGCTTGAAGTCGATGGAGTCAAGCAGCGCGTAATCCCGCGCGACTTTCAGCTCGACCCGGTTCACGATGCCCCCGTCCATGTGGATTTCCTGCGCCTGGGCGAAGGGGCACAGCTGCGCGTGCGCATCCCGGTGCATGTGATGAATGCGGAGCAGGCGCCCGGGGTCAAACGCGGCGGCACGGTCAACATCGTGACCCACACGGTCGAGGTCGTCTGCCCGGCCGATGCCATTCCCGCGGCGATCGATGTCGACATTTCCGGCTTGGAGATCAACTACTCCAAGCACCTCGATGAGATCACGCTGCCGCCGAGCGTGCGCGTGGTGGGCCGCTTGGACCAGACACTCGTAACCATTGTGCCTCCGTCCGGCTACGCCGAAGAGATGAAGGCGGCTGCGGAAGCGGCGGCAGCTGCTGCAGCGGCTGCTGCAACCGCGGCGGCCGCGGGTACCCCCGCCGAAGGTGCGGCTCCCGGCACCGCGCCGGCTGCGGCTCCGGCTGCAGGCGCTGCTGCTGCCGCGCAGCCTGAGAAAAAGTGAGTAGTTTTCGTCCAAGTCGCTTTGGCCCCAGCTCTTTTTCGAGGCTGTGTGGCGCGGGAGAATAGGCGCCGCCCATGCTTCTCCTGGTTGGGCTCGGCAATCCCGGTTCGCGGTATGCCGGCAACCGGCACAATATCGGCTTCATGGTGGTGGACGCCATTGCCAAGCGCCACGGCGTCGGGCCCTGGCGTCGGCGCTTTCAAGGCGTAGCCGCAGAGGGGCCGCTGGGGCGCGCGCGGGCGCTGCTGCTTCTGCCCGGGACCTATATGAACGACTCCGGCCGCGCCGTCGCCGAAGCCGCGCATTTCTACAAGCTCGGAGTTTCGGACATCGTGGTGTTCCATGATGAGATCGATCTCGCGCCCGGCAAGGTGCGGGTAAAGACCGGCGGAGGAGTAGCGGGTCACAACGGGCTGCGCTCGATCTCGGCGCATGTCGGCAACGACTACCACCGCGTGCGCATCGGGGTCGGCCATCCCGGGGTGAAGGATCTCGTGTACGGCTACGTGCTCAGCGACTTTGGCAAGGACGAGCGAGCATGGGTCGAGGCTCTCTGCGCGGTCATCGCGGACAGCGTCGATCTACTGGCCAAAGGACAGGACGCAAGCTTTCAGAACAAGGTGCATCTCGCCATGCAGGCCAAGGGCTTTTTCAATGCGAAGAAGACCGATGCATCGGACGAGCAACCTTTTGCATGAGCACTGATCGGCAAGAGACGTTTCATGGGTTTCAAGTGCGGCATTCTCGGCCTGTCCAATGTGGGCAAATCGACGCTGTGCAACGCGCTGACAGCCACCGCGGCGGCGCAGGCCTCGAACTATCCGTTCAGCACCATCGAGCCGAATATCGGAGAGGTGATGGTGCCCGATCCCCGGCTGGAGGTGCTCGCCAAGCTCGCGAAGTCGGCTAAGATCAAGCCGACGCGGCTCACCTTCGTCGACATTGCGGGCCTGGTCAGCGGGGCGTCGCGAGGCGAGGGCCTTGGCAATCAGTTCCTGGCGCATGTGCGCGAGGTGGATGCGATTGCCCACGTCGTGCGCTGTTTCGAGGACACGGACGTCGCGCACGTGTCCGGCGCGATTGATCCGATCGCCGACATCGAAACGATCGAGACCGAGCTGATGCTCGCCGACCTCGACAGCCTCGAGCGCCGCCTCGACGGCTTGGCCAAGAAAGCGAAAGGCAGCGATGGTGACGCCGCCGAGGCCAAGCAGATACTCGATCTGGTGCAACGCGCTCTGGCGCTGTTGCGTGAGGGCAAACCTGCCCGGCTGGTCGAGCGCAAGCCGGAGGAGGAAAAAGCGTTCCACATGCTCGGGCTGCTGACCTCGATCCCGGTGCTTTATGTCTGCAACGTGGACGAGGGCTCGGCGGCGAGCGGAAACGACTTCTCCCGCAGGGTGGAGACGCGCGCGCGGCAGGAAGGCGCCGCATGCGTCATCATCTCAGCCAAGATCGAGGCTGAGATCGTCGTGTTGCCTGCGCAAGAGCGCGGCGAATATCTGGCCGCGCTCGGTCTCGAGGAGCCCGGGCTCAACCGTCTCATTCGCGCCGGTTACGAGCTTCTCGATCTGATCACCTATTTTACCGCCGGGCCGAAGGAGGCGGCGGCATGGACAATCACGCGCGGGACCAGGGCGCCGCAGGCGGCAGCAGTCATCCACTCCGATTTCGAGCGAGGCTTCATTCGCGCCGAGACCATCGGCTACGAGGACTACGCCGCATTCGGCGGCGAGACCGGAGCACGCGATGCAGGCAAGATGCGGCTCGAAGGAAAATCGTACGTGGTCGCCGACGGCGACGTCATGCATTTCAGATTCGCGACGTAGCATGATCGGAGGACAGACGACGGACGACAGTATACGGATAAGTGAGATATCTGTCGACCGTCCTCTGTCGTCTGACATCTGTTATCCGGCATCCGGCTTCTGCCGAATGGCGCCGAGGTGCTCATTGATGCGGAACATGATCAAAAAGTACTCGGAGACGATGCGGGAGAAGATGACTCCGATCACCAGGCCAATAAGGCTGCCGAGGATCCAGAACACGCCGGCGAGCGGATGCAGCGACATGAGCGCCAAGCCCGATACGATCCCGGAAAGCGCGAACAAAGCCGACATCCCGATCGCAAGCCAATAAAAGATCTTGATGATGGAAGGGGTAATGAACCGATCCCACTGCAGCAGCTCCTGATAATCAAGCATCAGATCCTCCTTACGAAAACACGTTATCGATTCAGCGGCGCCTATGCATGGGGGGCGGAGCGGGGTTGTTCTCCTGGAGGTCGATAGACACTGCACTGGGCCCGATGCCTGGTCAATCGAGCACGCGCAGCCCTTCCGCTACCGCTTGCACCGCGGTTGGCCGTTGCGTCTATAGCCGGTTCGGCTGATTGGAACCATTTGCTTCGAGCGCTCGTTGTCTGCAAGCGGGTTGCCGTTGGACCCATTTACCATCGTGGTTCGGCAGAGAAGGGGAGGCCAATCATGAGAGCGAGCGTTCTTGCGACGGTTGTGGCAGCGGCGATGCTGGCACTGGCGTCCCCACGCGCGAGCGTCGCAGGTCAGGTCGATTTCCACCTGCGCCGGACGCCTGAGCCGACGCCAAAGGTCATTATCGAGGAGCCGCGCCCACCAAACGTGACGATCGAGACGGAAGGGCGGGCCGGCGATTTGGATTGCCGTCCCACAATTGCATCGGACAGGCACGATCAGGCCAAAGTCACGGATCCGGGTCCGGTCTGCGATCCTGAATGATCATTCATTGTCCGCCCCATCGTTACTCGCAAAGTGGTTTCGGACAGCGCTGATTCCGTGCACGCCTGTATGCGGATACCATTCTCGATTTCCCGCGTCGCGATGTTGTACTGCTGGCAGCTGGACGCAAATCGAGTGTTGCGTGCGGGTGACAAGGTTGAGCTAGGCATAATCAGTGGCTGCACGCTTCCTTGTCTTGAATGTTGGACGCGGACGCTTACTATCGACATCGGCACCGAGGGAACGCTGACGCCGTACCTGGCGTTTGTTTTCCGCGTATCCCATGGGCAAAGGAGCACACCATGATTATGCAACTACGTCCTGCATGTCTCGCATTGGCTCTGGCCGTCACGGCCGGACCGGCTTGTGCGCAGACATGGGTCTATGAGCCCGACGTCGGCGCGCGGGTGGTTTACCACCCGCGAGTCTACACGGAGCGTTATGTCGCTCCGGTGTATAGTGCCTACGCCTATCAGCCGGTGGTGACCGCGCCCACGGTTGCGATCGGACCCACCCAGCGCACGGTGGTGAGCCGGACCATCATTCCACGACGTGGTCGTGCCCCGATCGTGAAAGAGCGCATTGTCAGCGAGACATATGGGCCGGTGGCGCGCCGGTCCGCCTTCGTCGAGGCACCCGCGACTGCGGCTTATGCATATGCCCCGACACCCGACGTGAGATCGGCCTATGCGTTGGCGCCGCTGCCGCGCGCGGTAGTGCGGCGGCCCGCGGTGGTTGAGTACGCGCCCAGCGTGACCTCGGCTTACGCGCTGGCACCCATCGCTGCCCCGGTCGTTACGACCGTTCCTGCCGTCGTGCCGGCCTACCGCTACTACGATCGTTCGTTGCTGGTGGATCCGGTGACGGGAGTCTTCCTGGAAGACCGGCTACCATAACTTCTTTTCGATGCCTGCGGCGGCCGTGCCTGGCGCGGCCGCCGCAGTTTTTCTGACGGGGTAGACGACAGCCGCCAACAATTTGCTCGATTGGTTAACGGCGCGCTCCCCACCAATCCATTGAATCTGCTGAGTCCGGGAGAGCAACGCGCATCGCTCGATGCGGCTTCTCGGCAACACGCGAGAACCAAAGCGCAGAGAACGCGTTCCCCATTAACGCGGTGGAACGGGGACGGACTCTAGCCTGGAACTGCGCGTTGCCAGGAGCTCGAGCGATGTGGTCTTTCTCTCGCGATGCCATTGCCGCCGTCGGGATTGTGGGATGCTTCGTCCTGGTCGCGGCCATTGCGGGCGGTGGCAATGTCAGTCGCGACGACAGCGACGACGGCCGGTATGAAACCACGGGGAGCATTGGCAGCGTCAATCGAGCCATTCTGCCCCTCAGCGACCAGCAGCGCGAGCGCCTCCATCAAGGTCTGATGCGCTTCCCGGATGCCACCCGCAGCAGCGTGCCGGCGCCCGTCGTTGCCGACAGGGTACCAAGGGAGCAACCGCTCCAGGATCTGCCGGCGAATCTGACGGAAGAGATTCCACGCCTGCACGGCCACAAATTCTTGAAGCTGAGCGATCGCATATTGGTCGTCGATCCGAGCAGCCGCGAGGTGGTGGCGATGATCCCGCGCTACCACCTGCTCCCGTAATCACTCCTGGCGCATACTGGGGGCGTCCGGCACCTTCTTCCAGTGCGTCAAGCTTTCCGTGATGATCCGGGTCGACTGCATCGCCGCCTGGCTCAAGCTTGCATATTCCACGATCTCGCGTTGCACGCGCGCGCCTTCACTCTGCAGCATGTCGCGCAGGGTCTGCAGCTCGGCGATGAGCTTGTCGATCTCTCTCACCGAGGTTCCTGCGACCCGCTGCAGCAGTGAGCCAATGTTGTTCGCTACCATCTCGCTCTCGCTCTCTGGGTTGCGCCGGAAAGTCGCGACATCGCGACGAACAAACTCACGGATCTCGCCTTCCACCTGCGCGTCAGCCACCTTGGGCATCTCAGCAGAATCGCTTGTCTTGGTATTGGTCATGTTGACTACCCCCTTTGCGCTCCGTTGAGCGCTCTCGCCGGAGTTAATTGCCGCATGACAATGTGACGGCTTCGCGGCCACCACCGTTGTTTTTCGCGGTTTCGTTCACCAAACAGCATCAGAAATCTTGTGAATGGTATTGAGGTATTCAGGCGAGGTGGTCAAAAAACAAACACCGAAAAGTCACCGCATACCGGCGATGCGGTAACACCGTCCGGCGAAATCGCGCTCCGACGTTGCACGAAAGACGTGGATGCGCGGGCCAAGCCCGCGTGACGTGGATACAAACGAGCGGAATCGGCTCTAGCGGTACTGCGTCACAAACTACGCTGTCATTCCGGGGCGTCGGCAAGTCGGTTTCACCGACTTACCGACGAGCCCGGAAACCATAACCCCAGCCGGCAGTTGCTCGCTCGCCCGTCGCGACCGCACGGCCTGTGGTTATGGATTCCGGGCTCCGCTCGCTACGCTCGCGGCCGCGGAATGACAGAATACGTATTTTGTTAGGCAGTAGAGCTAGCTTTTCTTTGCCAGGATCTCCGATCTGCTCTGAGCTTGCGCCGAGGGAGGAGGGCCGCCCTTCTTCTTCTTGTTCCACTCCGCCTTCGGCTTCTTCTTTTCTTTGCTGCTTCGCTGTTGACCCTTGGCCATGAGCTCCTCCTGTTCCGCTGGTGCGCCAACAGACTACACGATCAAGGTTGCGATTCCAGCACCGACCTCCGCAGGGGGCGACCCACTGGTCGCCCTGCAACCGCAGCCGCAATGCTGAGACAGGGAGAGGCGGCCTTCGCGCCGGCGGCTCTGCCCACGATTGTGCATGGCCGGGTTTGTCGGTACCACGGTCCACACCGAGGGCATGCCACATGTACGGGGCCATTTCCGCCGTCGCGATCGCCATTGCCGCGAGCTTCGCGGCGCATGCCCAGATCGCCGGCGAGCCACCACAAGGAGGCAGCACAGTGAGCACGGTTTCCGCTGACGTCGTGAAGGATCTTGCTCCCACCGGCAAGCTGCGGGCAGCGATCAATCTCGGCAACATGGTGCTGGCGCAAAAAGCTGCCGCGTCTGGAGAGCTGGGCGGCGTCACCGTGGACCTGGCGCGGGAATTGGGGCGGCGGCTGGCCGTGCCGGTCGAGCTCATTGCGTTCGATGCCGCCGGGAAGGTGTTCGATGCGCTCAAGAGCGGAGCCTGGGACATCGCGTTCCTCGCCATCGAGCCGGTCCGCGCAGCGGAGATCTCCTTCACCGCGCCCTACGTGATCATCGAGGGCGTCTACGTGGTGCCGGCCACTTCGCCATTGCAGACCGTTGCCGACGTGGACCGTGAGGGCGTGCGCATTGCGGTCAACAAAGGCTCCGCCTATGACCTCTATCTGACCCGCACGCTCAAGCACGCGACCCTCGTGCGCGGGGAGAGCGGGACTGATCTTCTCCTCAAGGACAAGCTCGAAGCGGCGGCCGGGGTGAAGCAGCCGCTGGTCGAATTCGCCAAAAGCAATCCGAGCGTGCGCATCATGCCGGGGCGGTTCATGGAGATCCGGCAAGCGATGGGCACGCCCAAGGTGCGCCTTGCCGGGCGCGAGGCGCCGCCGCGTTACCTCCACGCGTTTGTCGAGGAGATGAAGGCCTCCGGGTTCGTGGCCAAGGCGCTCGAACGAAGCCACCAGCCCGACGCCGCGGTAGCGCCGCCGGCAGCGGACTAAAGGGAGGCGGGTGAGGCCGTAGCGGGGAGTCTCGAACCCGTCCCTGCGGGGTGCTGCGGCTTGGGTTGGTTCGGCCACAGCAGGTTGCGCGGGCTTATGCGGGCTCGGGTTCGTTTGGCCGAAGTGATGCTCGTGGCGGACCGCCTCGGGTTCGTTCGGCGCGATCCCGGCATCGCGGGACTGGCTCGGGTTCGTTTGGCCGAGATTGTGCACACGGGGCTGCGTCGCCTCGGGCTCATTCGGCCGGATCGCGGTGAGACGACCGCGACGCGCCGGTTTCCTTAGGCAGAAATATTCAATCTCGTTACGTCGCGTGTGGCCAAACAGGCGCGCGATGCGCCGGAACTCCTTGTTGACCTCGGCGTAAGGGTCAGGTTGACGATAAGGATC
>Ga0073928_10002791_pt1 | contig 28953 bp, 18 predicted proteins | sample PaiPotPPA55metaG_FD_76969 | JGI IMG/M metagenome (GOLD analysis project Ga0073928, IMG submission 76969) | Iron sulfur acid spring bacterial and archeal communities from Banff, Canada, to study Microbial Dark Matter (Phase II) - Paint Pots PPA... ...
GGCGCGTTGCTCGGCGCCAGCACCGAGAAGATCGCCTGCCACTGCGAATTATTCTTGAAATATTGCGGCCCGAAATTCAACAGCACCGGCGCGTTGCTCCAACGCAGAAAACTCGCGTCTCCAAAATAGTTGCTCTGCACGTAAAGCATGGTCTGCTGGGCGTGGGCCACCGCATCGGTGGCGTTGAGGTAGCCGCCGGTGATCTCCTGTTGAATCGTCTGGTCCTCGTAACACAGCGAAAATTTGAGCCCAGCCATGCGCGTGTAATGGAAGAGCGCCGCCGTGCGCGCGTTGTTGGCCGCGTAATCGGCGTAGTTGTCCGGCCCGTACCAGTCGACGATGACGCCGTCGATGCCGGCCAGTTTCATGAGCAGCACGTGGTATTCAAGCACGGCCGGGTCGGCGGAATCGTAGGGGCCAATGAGCGGGCAATACCAGGAGGCGATTTGGCGCTGGCCCAAGGCGTCGAGTTGGCCGGGATCGAAGTGATTCATCGTCCAATGCCAGCCCCAATTGGTGCCGTACGGCTTGGCCACAAACCACGGCATGTAGTAAACCATGACGGGCTGTGACCCGGCGCGGACAACCGAAGGCGCCACGAACAGAAATGCCGCGAGCAAAGCCGCCAGGGAAATGCGCTTGGAGTTCATCTGCAAGGTAACTTTCATGACATTCCTTGCTTATTGTCAACCCTCGGTAGCGACTGTCTTTGCCTTGCCAACGAATCCATTGTAAAAAGGAATCTTCGTATGCAAATCGCCATCGCCGTCGTCCAATTCGAAATCGAACCATTCGCTCCCGAAAAAAACATCGCCCGGGCCGAGCGCTTCATCCAGGACGCCGTTGCCCAGCGCGCCGGAATCATCGTGTTCCCCGAAGACTTCGTGACCGGACCGCTCCTGGGCCGGCGCGACCTGGCCGACCGCGATCAGCGCCACGTCGCGCGCTTCCAGGCAATGGCCGCCAAACACCGCATCGACATCGTCCCCGGCTCAATCATCGAAGAAGACTCGACCGGCCTGTATAATACGACCTATTACATCGACCATTCCGGCAGGATTTTGGGCCGCTACCGCAAAGTCCATCTGTGGCAGACCGAACGCGGCTGCCTCCGGCCCGGCAATCAGGCCGTGGTTTGCCCGGCGCGCTTCGGTAAGATCGGACTGGCCATTTGTTGGGACCTGGCCTTTCCCGAACTCTTTCGCGCGATGATGGCGCAAGGCGCGGAAGTCGTCCTCTGCCCCAGTTATTGGTGCTTCGAAGACGCCGGCCCCGGCCTGCGCCATGAGCCCAACAGCGAAATTCTCTTCGTCGACGCGCTCTGCGCCTGCCGCGCCTTCGAGCAGGAAATCATTCTCGTCTTCGCCAACGCAGCCGGAGAACTGCGCCTCGGCGAGACCCGCTCCCGGCTCATCGGACATTCGCAAATCGCCGCGCCCTTCAAGGGCCCGCTCCATCGCTGCGACCACAACCGCGAAACCATGTTCGTGCATACGGTGGACACGAAGATTCTGGCAGAGGCTGAAATCGCTTACGGCATACGGCGGGACCGGCAGTCTCCGCTTTGACTCCATCGAGGTTAGCCTACGGGACGTTTGAGGAAAGACTGTGCCGTGCTGACGAATTTCTGGATATGCTCCTCGTCACGGAATGCACGTAGTGGAATATGGACTCTCTGCAACGGCGTAAGCTCAAAATGCACGTAACACGAACCTCGGAATACCTGCCGTATAAATGGCCAACGATAAAGAACCTCAGCCGCCTCCGACGAAACGCGAAGGCCATCCCCTGCGAGCGTGGCGCTCCAACGCTGCAAACTGAACGACAGATTGTCGTCCGAATAAGCATTGCGCCTGTATGCTCGCTGAATCCGCTCCTGCATCGCCCAACCAGAACCAACGAAAAGAACCGTGAATATCATGGCCGGGACAAATGACTCCGTTGCTACCGCCAGCCCGACGCCGAGAGCAGGCAGAATTGCAAAATAATAGATACGCCGCAATGAATCGGGCATAAATCGCCGGCGTTCCTCCTCAAACGCGCGAAAATCTGATCGTTCCAGTTGATAATCGACAGTCATGAAAACGGCGAGAATTCCCCTAACGATCAAGCTCACCGATTTGTCCAATTGTAGCAGACGAGGTAACGAGTCTCTAACTTAAAATCGAACTGAGAGAACGGGCCTCATCGCGAAGATGGACCGTCGCGGAGCCAATCGCCTCTCTGCGGCCAGCATCACATCCTTGTAGGCAACGCCGGTGACGCGGCCTTCGTCCATGGCGCGGACGCGATCGCGAATCTCGGAATCCCAAGCAGCTTCAGCCTCGGGATCGACTGCGGCATCTGCGCTCACAAGGAGAAGCTCTGCGAGCGCGAGCCTCTGGCTTGGCGGAAGATCCATCGCTTCTTTGGTGACTTCTTCGAATGCTTTGGGCATTGAAAGAAAGTCGCAGAGGTTCCGCTGCCGGTCAAGCGCGTCTGAGCCGCCTAACGCGTGTCATTGCATTTCTTGGCTTCTCAAATGATGGGAAAACGCCGTGCATCGCACTCACGCCGCTGGCCGTCACGTTCATCTGGTCGCTTGCGGATAGGCGCACTCCAGGGAAGGCGCAAGCTCTCCGCGGTATGCGCCCCACTCGCCGGTGTCGAGAACCATCTCGGCATTCCTGTGCTCGTTCGAGAAAACAAACACAAGGTCGCCAGACCGTGCGTTCGGTGCGGGCGTCGTGGGCGCAGGAGCATCCACGTAATGGACGAAAGCAAGTCTCTCCGAAACTCTCCAGTCTCCCTTGTACGATCTGACAACCGTTGCCTTAAAGTGGTAAGGCGTCAGGCGATGTGGCCCACAGTCCTCCCAACCGGTCTCATCAATGCGGGCAACCAGAACATGTGTGTCATCTGCGGTCAAAACTCCTTCCCTCCTGTGGACTCGCACCCTTGGTGGGCCCCGATTCCTATCGGGGTTGCGCTGCGGACTTGGACACCCTTGCCGTTTCCTAACGCTTCGCTAACGGTTTCCTAACGGTTTGTTGTTGCTTGACGCAGCGAATTTCTTAAGGATTTCGCATATTCTTTCGCAAAAAGGTCGATCTTTAACGTTAAAATAAGGGGGTTAACGGTTTGAAAGTGCATTTGGACCAATGTTTATGCGGGTCCTAACGGGTTAACGGTCTGTACGGGGGTAATGGGGGGTGGGGTCGCATCGAGCGGCCCTAAAATTCCAATGACGAAGGCCGAAATCCGAAGGAAATCCGAAATTCGAAATACGGCGGGCCTCTGGAGTCGAGGTCGGGTGCATCCAATACCGCCTGATACCGGCAAATACCGCTTAATACCGCCATAGAAACTTTTTCCGGCGCCGACGATTCCCTGCGGGGATCTGGCGGCAGTGACTCTGGATCAGGGTCAATCAAGCCGAATCAACAGGGAAAACAAAACCGCCACACGAACCGCGCGAAGCGTATGGATAGCCTGTGACCAGATGGTTAGCAACCGGCGGCTTGCCTGGAGAATGGAACTGGGTAAAACTGTCGCGTGAGCGCAGTGTCACCAATCATTACCGCCGGACAGACGGGCAGACCTCGAAGCGGCGACGTCGAGGACGCCATCCGCGACTATGGCGAGAAGATTTTCGCGCTCATGGAGGCGCAAGGGCCGCCGTCGCTATTCAGCCGCAAAGGGCTTTACGGTTCGCTCATGGATTGGGCGATGAAGGACGAGCATTTCAAGACTCAACTTTTCCGTTTCGTGGACGTGCTGCCCGTGCTCGCTTCGTCCTCCGAAGTGTCGCGGCATCTCAAGGAATATCTGGGCGACGAGGCGACGGCGCTTTCGCCGGCGCTGCGGCTCGGGTTGAAAGCGGCGGGCGGCGCCTCCTGGCTTTTTGGCGCGGGCGTCAAGGCGCAGGTCAGCGGCATGGCCCGGCAATTCATGCTGGGCGACGAGGAAAAGGAAATCGTCGCCGCGTTGCGCAAACTTCACGATCAGGGCATCGCCTTCACCGTGGACATTCTCGGCGAGACCGTCGTGAGCGAGGCCGAGGCGGAACAATACGAGGCGCGCTGCCTGGAACTGCTCGAATTGCTGGCGCGCGCGCTGCCGCGCTGGCCGCAGCCGTGCCGCAGCAACGCCACCCCGGACGGCGTCCTGCCCGCCCTCAATCTCTCGGTAAAACTCTCGGCGCTGTATTCGCAGGTGGACCCGGGCGACCCCGAGACGGCGATTGCGAAGACCTCCGCGCGGCTCCGCCCGATTCTTCGCCGCGCGATAAAGCTGGGGGCGTTCATCAATTTTGACATGGAGAGCCACGCGCTGAAGGAGGTCACGCTGCGGCTTTTCGAATCGATTTTTTCCGAGGCAGAATTTGCAACGCAACCGGCGTGCGGTCTGGCGTTGCAGGCGTATCTCAGGGACAGCGAAGCCGATCTGCGCCGCCTCATTTCGTGGGGGCGCGAGCGCCGCCGCCGCTTCACCGTGCGCCTGGTCAAGGGGGCGTATTGGGATTACGAAACGATCCTCGCGCGGCAGCGTCACTGGCCCGTGCCGGTGTTCGCGCGCAAAGCCGAGACCGATGCCAATTACGAAGCGCTCTCGCTGCTGTTGCTCGAAAACGCGGACGCCGTCGATGCCGCGTTCGGCACGCACAATGTCCGGAGTATTGCCCATGTGCTGGCGCAGGCCGACCGGCTGGGCATCGATCGGCGCAGGTTCGAGTTCCAGATGCTCTACGGCATGGCCGATCCCATCAAGGCGGCCGTTCTGCAACTCGATTGCCGGCTGCGCGAGTATTGTCCGGTGGGCGAACTGCTGCCCGGCATGGCTTATCTCGTTCGACGATTGTTGGAGAACACTTCGAACGAAGGTTTCCTCGCCAGCCGATTCGCCCAGGGCGCCGGCAAGGATGAACTGCTTAGGAACCCACGTGAAATTTTGGCCGGAACCGGGGACGCTTCCATCTACTCCCTCTCCCCGCCAGAACGGGGAGAGGGTTGGGGTGATGGGAATCCAACTCGAAAACAAAGGTCCTCCTCACCCCGGCCCTCTCCTCCCTCTGAGGAGGAGAGGGAGAAAACGGCGGCTGCATTGAGTTGCGCAGGTGTTGGTTCGGACGGTCGCGGCGTTTTCCGGAACGAGCCGCTGACGGATTTCCGAAATGCCTCTGAGCGTGAAAAGGTGCTGGCGGCGCTCAAGGAATTGCGGCGGAACCTTGGCAGGCGTCATCCGCTCGTCATTGGCAACAAGACCGTTTCGACGCAGGACTGGCTGCCTTCGTTGAATCCGGCGAATCAAAACGAAATCGTGGGCTACGCGGCACAAGCAACAGTCGCGGAGGCCGAATCGGCGCTGGCTGTGGCGCGCGCCGCACAACGCGATTGGAGCCGGGTGCCAGCGGCTGAGCGCGCAGCAATTTTGGAAAAGGCCGCGACGTTGCTGCAGCGCGACAAGGCCGAGCTCTGCGCGCTGGAAATTCTCGAGGCGGGAAAAAGCCGGGCGGAAGCCGATGCCGACGTGGCCGAAGCGATCGATTTCTGCAACTTTTACGCCGCTGAGATGCGCGAGTTGGGCCAGCCGCGGCGCACGCAGGCGGTCGCGGGGGAATCGAACGTCCAGCACTGGTGGCCGCGCGGCGTGGGTGTGGTGATTGCGCCGTGGAATTTTCCGCTGGCCATTCTGGCCGGCATGACGTCCGCGGCGGTGGTAACGGGCAATGCCGTGATCATGAAACCTTCGGATCAAACGCCGGTCATCGCCGCGCGATTGATGCAATGTTTCATCGAAGCGGGCTTGCCGGCCGGCGTCGTTAATCTGCTCACCGGGCCGGGCGGGAGCGTCGGCGCCCATTTGGCGGCGCATCCGCAAATCGATTTCATCGCTTTCACCGGCTCGAAGGAAGTCGGGCTGAAAATTTGGGAGGCCGCGGGCCGCGCCGCGCCCGGTCAAACCATGCTCAAGAAAGTCGTCTGCGAAATGGGCGGCAAGAATTGCGTCATCGTGGATGGCGACGCGGATTTGGACGAGGCGGTAGTAGGTTGCATCGCCTCGGCGTTCGGTTACCAGGGACAAAAGTGCAGCGCGCTTTCGCGGCTCATCGTGCTGGCGGACAACTACGATAAATTCCTCGAACGCCTCATTGCGGCCGCGTCGTCGATGCGCATCGGGCCGGCCGAAATTCCCGGCAACCTTGTCGGACCGGTCATCAATCGCCAGGCACAGCAACGCATTCTGAGGATGATCGAGGCTGGCAAAAAAGAGGCCCGGCTGGCCTGGCAAGGCGTTGTGCCGGACGACCCAGACGCTTGTTACGTGCCGCCGACGATTTTCACCGATGTGCCGCCCAGCAGCCGGTTGTTTCGCGAGGAGATTTTCGGTCCGGTGCTGGCCGTGAGCCGGACGAAAGATTTCGATCAGGCCCTGGCGCTGGCCAACGACAGCGAGTTCGCGCTGACCGGCGGCTGTTACTCGCGCAGCCCGATCAACATCGAACGCGCGAAGGCCGAGATGGTTTGCGGAAACCTCTACATCAATCGCACCATCACGGGCGCCATTGTCGAGCGCCAGCCCTTTGGCGGCTTCAAACTGTCCGGCGGCGGCACGAAGGCCGGCGGCCGCGAGTATTTGCAGAATTTTCTCGTGCCGCGAGTCGTGACGGAGAATTGCATGCGGCGCGGGTTCGCGCCGGAAGAGGAGTAAATCCGAAATCCGAATGCCGAAGCCCGAAGGAAACCCGAAGTCCGAAGTCCGAAAGTCGGCACACCATGTTTTGCAAGAGTCGTCCGACCGACATTTTTGAGTTTTCCATTTATTTTGAAGGATTTGACGTGCGGCAGGCGTGTTGTAGGTGAGTGCATGAAACAAAACACACCAAAATGGGATTGCCTATGAAGAATCGGGTTTTGCCGCAATCGTTCGTCACCGCCGCCACACTGTTGGCCGCTTTCATAATATGTGCGCCTCTTGTGCCGGCCGCCGACAAACCGGCGCCCGCAGCCGCGGATTCGGAGCCCGCCGGCTACGCGCTTGAAATTGAGAATGGAAAACTGGTGCGGAATTCGGGCGATGGCAGAAACAGGGAAGCGACCCTGGACAACGTGCTGGACGTGTTGCGCGACAATTATACGCACGCGAACATCGTCATGGCTCCCGGTCTGGCGAAGGTGAAAATCGCCGACCTGAAATTGCGGGCTTTGCAGTTGCCCGAGGAATTGGAAGCCGTTCGCGTGGCCAGCGGTTATAAATTCGAATGGCATGGGCCGGGCGACAATCTGGTCGCGGGCGGCGTTCAATTGGGCTCGGAAAGCGCGGCCGTGAACCCAGCCACAGGTCTGCCGGTGAGTCCCGGTGAGGCTGCTTCGCAATTCAACGCGGGTTTGTTCGTGCTGCGCGAGCCCGTCCCCACAACGGAAAATTCGCGAATGGTCGAAGTGTTCAACTTGAGTCCGTATCTCGAGCGCCTGCATAAAAACGACAGCGACGTCGCGACGCACTTGAATCAGATAGAGGGAATCATCGGCGAGACGCTGAAGGGCCTGGACCAGGGGGACAGCGCGCACTCGCCGACCTATCAATTTCATTCCGGTGCCAACCTTCTGGTGGTGATCGGCACGAAAGAGGAAATCGACGTGACTCGCAAAGTCGTGAGGGCGTTGCTGGGCGAACCGGACTTTGAAGGCGCGCAGCCCGGCGGGATTTACACTTCCGGCAATTTCGATCCCCGGAATCAGGCGATGTTTGATTTCAAGAAAAGATCCGAAGCGCTCAAACAGCAGTCCGATGCCTTCCAAAAGGCCATCGAAGCTGGCCGGTCAACGGGAAAATCGGATCCGTTTTCCTCCGCGACTCCCGCGGGTCAGACTCCGGCTCCCGGAGCGCGGCCCTGAATCGAATGTTTGTTTCGCCCTCCAACGCATTGCTCTCGATCCGCTTAACCGGCACCCCATCCGTGGAGAAAACTTCCACGCGCGAACCCGCACCCGGCGACATCGCGCGGCTGACGCGGCGGCTGGCGGCTGGCGAGGAGGCGGCTTTTCGCGAATTGCACGAGCGATATTTCGATCGGCTCTATCAATTCCTCATCGTGATCGCGCGGGGGCAGGAACATGAGGCGCAGGAGGCCTTGCAGCAGACATTTTTGCGCGTGCTGCGCCACGCGCGCGCTTTCGAAACCGAGGAGGCTCTTTGGAGCTGGCTCAAAGTCGTGGCCCGCAGCGCGGCGTGCGATGCCGGGCGCAAGCAGCAGCGCTACGCGGCCTTGCTGCAAAATTTTGCAATGCGCCTCCCAGGCGCTCCCGAGGAAATTTCCGCCGCCGAGGACCGCCTGCGCGCCATCCTGGATGATTGCCTGTGCAAGTTGGACGCGGAGGATCGCCGGTTGATCGAGGGCAAGTATCTCGAGGGAGCAACGGTAAAAGATTTGGCCGCGCAAACCGGTCTGTCGGAGAAAGCCGTCGAATCGCGCCTGCTGAGGCTGCGCCGCGGCTTGCGCGAAGGCATCATCAAAAAGCTGCGCATGGAATGAATCGTTTGGATCAAGATCAGATGTTGAAGGAAATCCTCGGCGGCGAGGAACTCGGGGACTTCCGCCAGGCGACGCTCGAACGGGGACTGGCCGACCTCCGGAATCGGCGCCGGCGTTGGCGCGTGGTTTCGGCTTGTGGCCTCGCTTTGCTGCCGATCCTGGTGGTTTTGGGCATTTTCCTGAAGGAGGCGCCCGGCCCAACGCAGTTTCCAAAGACAAATGCCGCCCCTGCTACGGCCCTCGTTTCCGCGCCCAACACGAGGAGACCTGAGACGCAGTTCATCAGCGACGAACAGCTTTTTGCGCTCTTTCCCGGGCGCCCCATGGCGCTCATCGGCAAGCCCGGACACCAGGAACTCGTTTTTTTGGATCGCGGCGGGAAGTAGGCTATTCCTCTTTTCACCAAATTGTGACGTAACCGCCTTAGAATTGTGACCGTCGAGAACCATATTTATTAGCGCAAGGAGGGTTCCGCACTGCCAACGACTGAGGCATGCCTCGCCGCCGGGAAGTCCACCCGGCGGCTTTTTTTTTGTCGAATGGGAGACGCCTTTGCGGCTCTTCGCAGGTGATTAGCGGCCCAGCCATTTCTGGATCATCGCCGAGGCTACGTCGTCGCAACCATTGGAGCTATTGTCAGCGCCGGTGTTGGTGGCGGCGATGACCGCGAAATCCTTTTCCGGGGCGAGCCACATGACGATATACCACATCGTGTTGGAGCCGTTGTGCATCAACGCTCTTCCGCCCGCCCAGCCGCGCTGGAGGCAGACCCAGCCGCAGGCGTAATCGCCACCTTCCGGCGGCGTGTGCAGTTTGCGGAAGGTTTCGGGCTTCAACAAACCGCCTTCGCGCTCGCCTTTCATTTGAAAGATCGCGTAAGCGGCCAGGTCGTCCAGCGAACAATGGACCCTGCCGGCCGGCGCGATGGCCGGCGGATTGTCCGACTGAATCGGAACGTTCATCAACAATTTGCGAACGTGGCCCCAGGGCTGATCCACTTTGTCTTTGGCGCCAGGCGCCCCGAAGCCTGCCGAAGTCAAGTGCAACGGCTTGAAGAGACGCTCGGTGATCAAAGTCTCCCACGGCTTGCCCGTGATTTTTTCGAGCATCGCGCCAATGATGGAATAGCCTTGATTCGAATAGATCATTTTGGCGCCGGGCGGTGCTTCCGGCGCATTGCCGAGCACGGCCCGGATGAATTCATAGCGTTGTTCGACCGGCGTCCCTTGCTCTTTCCATGCTCGGCTCCAGGCCGCGGAAGGTGGTTTCTCGGGAACGCCGCCGCGATGGGTCAACAGTTGCTCGACGTTCACTCCCTCGTAGCGCTTGTCCATGTGGCCCTTCAATTCCGGGAAAACCTCCGCAATGGTCGTGTTCCAACGCAATTTACCCTCTTCGATCAGCATGGCGGTGAGGGTCGCCGTCATGGACTTCGTGCAGGAACCGATGTGGAACTGGTCGTTGGTAGTGACGAGCGTGGAGTCGCCCGTCTTGCGAACACCCACAGCGGCGCGATCACAAACCTTGCCGTCCTTCACGACCACGACGGCCAGCGCCGGAAAACTATACTTCTTGCGAATGGCCTCCAACGTTTGAGCGGTGCCGCTTTGTGGCGCGGGCGCAGTGTCCGTGGCCATAACGTCGACAGCCGCGATGAGTGCCAGGAGGCCTGCAAGACAAAAATCAAGTTTGGTCATATTTGACGGTACTTGGCGTTTATTGATTGTCGAGTCACGGCCACATTCACAAGCGGTTGGCTCGTTTTGGATTGCTTTTCGGCCCACTTTCGCAGGTGCAATCTCTTGCCTGGCTTTGCAAGACTTGGGCGAAGTATGCGGAGAACCCAGAACAGCGCGATTCCTTTTCCTCGCAGTCTCGCCGAGTTTGGGTTCAGCCGGCATTCAGATTTCGGGCGCAAGCAGCAATCTCCGTGCGGCTTTGCGAGACTTAGAGCAGCCCAGTCTCGCCTGTAACCCATAGGAAAAAACCCTTGCCCGGTGCCGGGCGAACCGATAGTAGGTGCGCTCGTACGGGCCGGAATCGAAGCCAGAACTAATCTCGAATGATCGCGAATTTTTCGTTTCCAACCAACGTCGTGTTTGGCGCCGGGGCCATCCGGGAATTGCCCAGTAAACTGGCGCGCCTGAACGTCCGGCGTCCCTTGGTCGTCACGGATGCCGGCGTCCAGGGCACCGAGGCCTTCGCCCGGCTTTTGGAGGCGTCCGGCGGAAGCTGGCCGGTCTTCGCCAGGACGCAGCCGAATCCAACGAACGCCGACGTGGAAGCCGCCCTGACGGCGTATCTTGAAAACCATTGCGACTCCGTCATCGCGTTGGGTGGCGGCAGCCCGCTCGACGTGGGGAAAATCATCCGGTTGCGCATCAAGCGCCCGGACAAGACACTTGCGCAATTCGATTTCGATGCGGATTGGAGCGGCCTGCCGCCGCTGTTCACCGTGCCCACGACTGCGGGCACAGGCAGCGAGGTGGGGCGCAGCGCGGTCATCATTCTCGACAACAGGAAGAAGTGCATTTTTCATCCTTCCTTGCTGGCCAGTTTCGCAATACTCGACCCGGAACTAACGCGGAGCCTGCCGGCACGACTGACGGCGGCCACCGGTGCCGACGCGTTGACACATTGCGTCGAGTCGTTCACCTCGCCCGTGTTTCATCCATTGTGCGACGCGATTGCCCTCGAAGGCATCCGGCTGATAGCCGAGTCCCTTCCGCGCGCGGTAAAAAGCGGAGCGGATCTCGATGCGCGCGGCTCGATGCTGCTGGCCGCGATGATGGGCGGAATCGCCTTTCAGAAAGACCTCGGCGCGGCGCACTCGCTGTCGCATCCCTTGTCGTCGATCTGCGGACTGCATCACGGCACGGCCAATGCGTTGACTTTGCCCGTGGTGATGGAATTCAACGCGGCCCGCAAATCGGGCCTTTACCAGCGGGTGGGCGCGGCCCTTGGCCTTGAAAAGCCCGACAACGCGGCGACCATCCGGCGCGTGCGCACGCTGCTGTCCGACATCGGCCTGGCGCCCGGCCTGGCTGCGCATGGCGTCAAACCAACGCATCTGGACGCGCTCACCGAACAGGCCTTCGAAGACGCCTGCCATCAAACCAATCCGGTGCCCGTGACCAAAGCCGACCTGCGCAAATTGTATGAATTGGCCATGTGATAAAGCATGGGCGGACCTATGATTACAATCAGAAATTGCTTTCGCGCGACCCAATGACGATCCCTACGCAACTTTTCATCAACGGACGCTTTTGCGACGCCTCGTCGGGCAAAACCATTTCCCTCGTCAATCCGGCGAACGAAGAAATTCTCGGCCACGTGGCGGCGGCCGATGAACGCGACGTGGAAGCGGCGGTGGCGGGCGCGCAACGGGCTTACGAGAATTCCTGGCGTGACCTGGCCCCCGGACGGCGCACGGAAATTCTGTTCCGGCTGGCCGCCTTGCTGCGCGAACATGCCGAGGAACTGGCGCAGTTGGAAATGCTCAACATCGGGAAGCCGATTTCCGACGCGCGCGACGAAGTGGCGCTCGGCGCAAGGATTTTCGAATACTATGCCGGGGCGGTCACCAAGTTTTGCGGACAGACCATTCCCGTGGCGCGCGGCGGATTTGATTTTACGATTCCGCAGCCTCTGGGAGTCATCGCCGCGATCGTGCCGTGGAATTTTCCCTTCCCAATCACTTGCTGGAAGGCGGCCCCGGCGCTGGCCACGGGCAATTGCGCGGTCGTCAAGCCGGCGTCGCTATCGCCATCGACCGCGCTGCGGCTGGGCGAACTGGGCGTCGAGGCCGGGCTGCCTGCGGGTGCGCTGCAAGTCGTGCCCGGCCCGGGCGGCCAGGCCGGAGAGGCGCTGGTGACGCATCCGCTGGTGCGGAAAATTTCATTCACCGGATCGACCGCCGTCGGCGCGCGGATCATGGAATTGGCGGCGCGGACCATCAAACCAGTCGCGCTGGAATTGGGCGGCAAGTCGCCGAACATCGTTTTTGCCGACGCCGACGTGGAAAAGGCCGCGACGACCTCGCCGATGAGCGTCTTTGCCAACACGGGCCAGGATTGCTGCGCGCGCAGCCGCGTATTCGTGGAGCGCGCGGTGTTCGATCAATTTGTGGAGCGATTCGCCGAGGCAACCTCGCAATTGCGCGTGGGCGACCCGTCGCAGGCGGATACCCAAATCGGCCCCATGGTTTCCGTGCAACAGCGGTTGCTGGTCGAAGGCTATTTGCAGAGCGCAAAAACACCGCGCCACAAAGTCCTCGGAGGTGGCGACCGGTTGCCAGGCAAGGGTTTTTACTTGCGGCCCGCCATCGTGCTGGGCTGCGAGCCCGACGAGAAAATCTGGCGCGAGGAAATTTTCGGCCCGGTCGTTTGCATCCGGCCATTCGATCGCGAGGAAGCAATGCTGGCGGAAGTCAACGCGTCGCCGTACGGATTGAGCGGTTCGCTTTGGACCAATGACTTGCGCCGCGCTTTGCGGGTCGCCGCCAAAGTCGAGAGCGGCGTGTTGAGCATCAACTCGCATTCCAGCGTGCACGTCGAGACGCCGTTTGGCGGCTTCAAACAAAGCGGTTTTGGCCGCGACCACGGCATGAAGGCGATGGAAAGCTTCACGGAACTCAAGAATGTTTATGTGGCAGCGTGAACTTTATCCCGGAGAGGCGCGTGCAGCCAACGACCAACGATGAACCTGCCAGAGCTCAAAGCTAAGATCGCGAGGAAGGAAATCGACACCGTGATGGTGGCGTTTCCGGACGTCTTTGGGCGCCTGCTCGGCAAAAGGCTGACCGCCCATCATTTCCTCGACGGCGTGGCCCGAAAAGGGACGCACGCGTGCGACTATCTGCTCACGGTCAACATGGAAATGGAACCTCTGCCTGGCTTCGAATTTGCCAATTGGGAGAAAGGCTATGGCGATTTCGAATTGAGGCCCGATCTGGCCACGTTGCGCGTATTGCCCTGGCACACCGCCACGGCGTCGGTGATTTGCGATTTATTTCAGCCCAAGGGCCGGCGCGTCGAGGAAGCGCCGCGCTCGGTGTTGCGCCGCCAGCTCGAACGGCTGGACCATGCCGGATTGACCTGCATGACGGCGAGCGAACCGGAATTTTTTCTATTCAATCAGGATTATCATTCGGCCTACACCGGCCGCTACGCGGCGCTGGAGCCCGCGAGTGACTATCGGATTGATTACCATCTCGCTCAGCCGGGCCGTGACGAAACGCTGATGCGCGCGCTCCGCAACAACCTCGAAGCCGCCGGTGTGCCGGTCGAGTCTTCCAAGGGGGAATGGGGCAAAGGACAACACGAGGTGAATTTCGTTTATGATCAGCCCCTGCCGATGGCCGATGGCCACGCGTTGTTCAAGCAGGCGACGAAGGAAATTGCGGGCCAGCAAGGCAAGTGCGTCACCTTCATGGCCAAGCCCGACGCCGCGGAGGTGGGCAGCAGTTGCCATATTCATATGAGCCTTTGGCAAAAGCGGAAAAATATTTTCTGGGACGGCAAGGGAAGGCGCGGCTCGAAACAATTCCGGCAGTTCCTGGGCGGCTTGCTGAAGTATTCGCCCGAACTGTGCTACTTCTTCGCGCCGACCATCAACTCTTACAAACGGTATCAGCCGGCCAGTTGGGCGCCCACAAAAATGGCCTGGGCCTTCGATAATCGCACGGTCGGATTCCGCGTCGTCGGCGAGGCCGATGCTTTCCGGGTCGAGAACCGGATGCCCGGCGCGGATGCCAATCCCTATCTGGCGTTTGCGGCGATGATCGCCGCCGGCCTTGCCGGAATGGAGGAAGGCCTGGATTGCGGCGAAGTCTATGCAGGCAATGCCTACGCCGATCCGAAACTTCCGGCGCTGCCCCGTTCCTTGCGCGAGGCGGCGGGAATGCTGGACGCGAGCAAAATGGCGCGGCGCGCTTTCACCGATGGCGTGACGCAGTTTTACGCGCACACCGCGCGCTGCGAGGCGCAGGCCTTCGACGACGCCGTGACTGATTGGGAGAAGTTCCGCTACTTCGAACGGATTTGATTTGAGCGCGACCGGCGAAGAGCCTGAATGCCAGACCGAACGGGTGCTGTCCGACGACGAGCAAACGTTGCGCCGGATGGGTTACCGGCAGGAATTGTCCCGGCGCATGACGGGCTTTTCCAACTTCGCCATTTCCCTCTCCATCATTTGCATCCTCGCCGGAGGCATCACTTCGTTTCAATATGGCTTTTGTGCCGTGGGCGGGGCGTCGATCGGTCTGGGATGGCCGTTGGTCTGTTTGTTTTCGATGATCGTGGCGCTGAGTATGGCGCAAATAGCGTCGGCGTTTCCGACCGCCGGCGGCCTTTATCATTGGGCCTCGATTCTCGGAGGCAAAGGGTGGGGCTGGGTCACTGCGTGGTGCAATCTCGTCGGCCTGCTGACCGTCGTCGCGGCGGTCAACGCGGGCACCTACGATTTTTTATATGGCGCCTTTCCCTGGCCCACCGGCCAGCACGCAACGGGAATAAAAATGTTCGGTGTGGCGGCGCTCACTCTCTCCCAGGCCTACACGAACCATCGCGGCATCCGGTTGACGACGATGCTGACCGATTTCTGCGGCTACCTGATTCTCGTCACCGCGTCGGTCCTGACAGTGGCAATCCTGTGGTACGCGCGCCACCTGGATTGGGCGCGGTTGATCGCCTTCACCAATTACAGCGGTCTTCCGGCCAACGATCCCGTGTTGCCGCATTCGAACAGCCTGACGTGGCTGTTCGCGCTGGGCTTTCTTCTGCCCGCCTATACGATCACCGGCTTCGACGCCTCCGCCCACACTGCCGAAGAAACGGTGAGCGCGGCGCTTAACGCCCCGCGCGGCATCATTCGCTCCGTGGCCGTGTCGGGAATTTTCGGCTGGCTGATGCTGGCGGCCATCGTGCTGGCCGTCCCAGACATGGACAAAGCAGCGGCGCAGGGCAACAACGTCTTTTACTGGATCATGAACGCCGTGCTGCCCAGGCCACTGGCGTCGGTGCTGTACGTCAACATCGGGCTGGCGCAGTATCTGTGCGGACTGGCGGGCCTCACGTCGGCTTCGCGCATGATGTACGCGTTCGCGCGCGACGGCGGTCTGCCGTGTTCCTCCTGGCTGCGGCAGGTTTCGGCCAACTTGCGCACCCCGGCCGCGGCGGTCTGGACGATTGCCGTCCTGGCGCTCTTGTTCATGTGGTTCGTGCCTTATTCCGCCATCGCCGCGTGCTGCGCGGTGTTTCTCTACATTTCCTACGTGCTTCCCATCGCCGCCGGCTTCCTGGCGCATGGCCGGACCTGGACGAACATGGGCCCCTGGCATCTGGGCCGATGGTATCGGCCGCTCGCGGTCGTTTCCGTGCTCGGCTGCCTGGGACTAATCGTCATCGGCGTGCAGCCGCCGAACGAAATCGCCTTGAAAATTCTGGGCGGCACGGCAGTGCTGATGGTTCTCGCGTGGTACGGTTTCGAGCGAAAGCGATTTCGAGGACCGCCGAAGATGACGGGCTTGTGACCATGCACGAAACTTTTGCAGCTTAGGATCAATCTGCCGCAACGTTTGCATCGAACATCGCCGTCTCCACCCGCCCTTCGACTTTGAACTGAACCCAAAGTCGATAATTTCCGGCCGTGGGAAATTCATAGGGCAGAGAAAACGCTGATTCTCCTGTCGCATGGTGATGATGCATCTTGGAATGGTCCATGCCAGCCGGCATGGTGCCTTCATTGGCCTTTGCGGGATCGCGCTCGCGTTCGAGCTTTGCGTCGAAAAAGGACTGCGCGGCCATCGAGTAATTCCCGGACGGATGCAGGTGCGCGAACACGCCGCCATCCTTGCGCAGAACCGCCGCGTGACTCATCATGCCCATGTAAGGTTCCAGCGATACCGGCTGGCCCGAGGCGTCGCGTACTTCGAACTGCAGTCCGGCATCCTGATTCGCGCAAAGACGCGGATGGGCTTTCCAGATAACTTGCTGGCCACTTGGGAGGTGATAGATGGCGTCCTTGCCGGCGGCCTCCGCCACGGTCGCCACGGGCGCTATGGTCCAGGAATCGTCTGGATCCGACTGCGCGGAAGCGGTATTCGTGAAGCCGCCGGGAAGAGCCGGCAGCCGCACCAGATTGGTCGCGGTCATGCTCAAAGCGGATTTCTCCGGCGTCAGGTCGCAGAATAATTCGTATTTGCCTGCGGGCAGCGGCGGCAACGCCGCTTCGAAGCTCTGCTTCCCTGTCCGCAACGGATGAAGATGGCCAATGGAGTCGTTGCCGGGCTCGCCCACGACGAACAGGTGCAGCAATTTGCCGTGATCGGGAATCAACGGCAGGAAGTAGTCTGGATCCAGTTGCTTCCGGCCCAGAGCCAAACGCAGAAAGCGTTGCGAACCTTCGAGCCGAACCTCCGGCGTCAAGTCCAGACTCGACCAGGCGCGCAGGTTCGCCTCGAAGGTCCTTTCTTCGGCCCGCCACCATCGCTTCCCTCCGACCAGTGCGACGGCGAAGACCACCGCAGCGACCGCGCCCGCCCTGAATCCCTTCCAACGCTCGCGGCGTCCGGGCGAAACGCCGGGCGGCAGCACACTGTCGCGTACGGCGCCAATTATGATTCCCAATCCCCCGAAGACCAGTACGGCCCCGAGCACGAGCAAAATCCCCCCGAGCACGCGCGGCAGCGGCAGTTGGCGAAACGCCACTGAATTGACGGGTATTTCGACCACCCCTTCGCCCGCCGCGCCGCGAAGGGTCACCTCGATGCTGTACGAGCCGAAGCTCATCAGCCAGAGCTCGCCGCTATAAAGATTCGCCTCGCCAGGAACGAGCCGCCCGATGTCCGGCGGCGGCGCGTTGCTCACTGCGATTCTGGAATAGAGCGGACGGAAGGAGACCTCCGCCGTTTGATTGGTGAGCAGTCGAACGGCTATCTCGGCGCGGCCGGGAACCACTTGCGGCATCCGGATCGTGACGCGCGCGGGATACGGTCCGACGGCGCCATCAAAAAATACGTCCGGACTGCCGACGTGAGCCTGGGCCGAAAGGGCGAAAGACAGGACCAGGAGTAAATGACGAATGCCGAATGACCAACTCCGATAAATCGCGAGCAGGTGACGAAAGAATGACGAAATCCGAATACCGCGAGCGGAAAGGTTCAGCGTTTTTCGTTCGGCAATGCACATTCGGGCTTCCTTCGTCATAAGGCATTCGTCATTCGTCATTCAGCGCGGCTCGGCAATGATTCATCATCGTTGCACCTTCCGCATCCAATTGCCCCAAAGCAGACCCAGCCACGCGCTCAAGCCGGCCAAAGCCCAACTGATTACCACCGCACGGCCGTCGAACAAATTGGCGTCCGGCTCCGAGGGGTCCACGTGCCAAAACTTATGGCGCCACGCTCCATCGCCGGACCCGTAACTCCAGAAGCGGTTGCCCGCGAAAAACCAGTTCTCCGCGCGCGGCGAAAGCAGGAACTCCGCAAAAAACCACTGCGTCACGGCGAGCAGGCCGAGGAACACGGCGCCCAGGGCGATTGCGACCAACAATCGCTTCCACCAACTCGTGGCGTCGCCGGCTTTGGCCAGGCACAAGTCGATGCCCAGCGCAGGCACGATGAGCAGCAACGGGAACGGCGGAGGAACCATGTGCGTCACGGGATTGTATATGGGCGCCAACCTGGGTTGGGCGGGAAAGAGCGGAAGAATCCAAATCAGCAGGCATTCCAGCAAAATGAAAACCGCCGACGCGCGCGTGGCCGGCCAGGAAATCCTGCCCGCGCGGCCCAGGGCCACGAGACGAATCGGAAACGTCAGCGCGCAGACCTTATAGAAAAGGCCCGCGTGTTGAAGGTTCGGGAAAGTAAACTCCATGACGAAGACACCGCCCAGCGCCAGGAAAACTCCGCCCACATAAATAAAAAGTCCCGCACCCGCGCCGTCGTTGCGCTGGTTCTGTTGTGCCAGCACCAGCAGCAGAGCTCCGACGGCGATGCCCAGCATTCCCAGGCCGAGAATGGTGTGCGGCGGGCTGATGATTTTCACATCCAGGCCATAGGCGTTGTGCCACCAGTCATCGAACGGCGCGGAGGTGAGCATGGCCACCGCGCCCCAAATCGCCACCCAGGCGCCGAGCGGCGCGCGGGCGCCGAAGACCTTCACGGACGCATTCTCTTCTCCGGGACGCATCAGAAACGTATGTCGGATGGCCAGCCAGCCTCCGACGCTGCCGCCCAAGAGGCCTCCCAGATAAATCAGCATGTGGGCTGGAGTCCAAAACGTGTCCCGTCCGATGGTGCTGTGCCACGAGATGTCCCAGATGATGCCGACGGTGATGCAGGTCATGGCAAACGCCAGCACTCGCCCCGGCCAGAGAGCCAGGGCACTTTCCCGGGAGCCCGCCACGGACGGAACGTCGATTGCAGCAATTGTATTCACGGTCTAAGCGAAGGCTCGTTTGATCCGACGCATTGTGTCAAGCCGCCAAAGGAACTGTGGGCGCACCGCGCGCATCTTGCCATCACGACCAAAGCCCGACGGGTTTCGCGGAGCGTGTGGAGTGCGCGCGGCTTGCCGCCGCTTTCGAGCGCACCTTGTCCATTCGACAGCCCCGAAAGCATTCGGGGCTCCCCATACGTTTCGCGCAGCTCGTGTGTAACCTTCGACTCTTGGGCTTTGCTCTCATCTCGTTTCGCGGCGCCGCTTGGAAGGGCCCCGTGGTGTGGCGCGCGGCACATCGCTGAGTCGTGAAAAAAACATTTTTTGGTTTCCGTGACCTTCCGTGGCCTTCCGCAGGTTACCATGCACCGGCCGTAGTATGCGTTTAGCGCGTCGGCGCATGCCAATTCCAGACGCGGAGCGCCGGAAGACGTTAGCCCACGGCGCAATCCGTGGGTCAGGAGTTGACAGAATGACAAGCCCCGGCGGGGCGAAAGCATTACGGCCTACAGACTCACCTCCATTTTGTTAAGTGCAATGATTGTGGACAATGAAAGCCGGAGCCTCCCGCCTTGCGAATCACCCAGCATCGAGCCGGGAGAGCCGAACGGGAAGCGGATTGAAACGACGAGAGATTGGGGCGCCGCAGCAGCCCCGAGAAAATAGATCGGAGCCCCGAGCAGTAGAAGTGGCAAATAGATCGGGGCTGCGCCCTACCGAGATTGGGTGGTGGCCAACGGCGCGACCCGGACGTTCGCGCCGAGTCGTTGCGCCACGGATAAGTTGTCAGCCAGAACGGATCTGAGTATTGGGAATTTGCACTTGGGCGTCGTTCATTTCGGGAACAAATTTGCCGATGGCAGCTTTCAGTTCCGCCGAACTGATGGGCTTCGAGAGATAATCGTCCATGCCAGCCGCCAAACAAAGTTCGCGGTCGCCTTGCATCGCATGAGCGGTCAAGGCAATGATGCGGGTGTGCGGGAGGTTTTGGCTCTTTTCCGATTCGCGAATTAGTTGAACGGCCTGGTAGCCGTCCATCTCCGGCATTTGGCAATCCATCAGGATAAGATCGTAATGACCCTGTCGCCAGGCTTTCACGGCTTGGACTCCAGTTTCCACGACATCCACCTTGGCCCAACCGAGACTCTTGAGTTGCTTTACGGCAACCATCTGGTTGATTTTGTTGTCTTCGGCCAGGAGAATGCTCAGGTTGGTTGACACGCTAGAAACCCTGGCTGCGTGATTAGCGCTGGAATCATCCGGTTTGGCAACCGGGCCGTTGGCCGGCTCAACGAGCCTTCGACAAACAAAAGGCAAATCAAACCGAAAGGAGGAGCCTTTTCCGACACAGCTCGTGACACTGATTGATCCGCCCATCAGTTCGACGAGTTTACGGCAGATGGCCAGTCCCAATCCGGTGCCGCCAAACCGCCGCGTCGTGGATGCGTCGGCTTGCGTGAAGGATTGGAATAAAATCCTGCGAACCTCTTCCGACATTCCCATGCCGGTGTCATGGACGGAAAAATGCAACCTGATTTCCTGTTCCGCTCCACCAGAAGGGGCGATTTCCAAAAAGACTTTGCCTTTTTCAGTGAATTTGACGGCGTTGCTGAGCAGGTTAAGCAAGATTTGGCGAAGCCGCGAGGGATCGCCCACCAACCTCACGGGAACGCCTGGATTAATCGAGTAATTCAGTTCAAGCCCTTTTTCGCGGGCGCGGGGAAGCATCAGGCCGATCGCGTTTTTCACCGATCCTTCCAAATCGAATTCCACCTTTTCGATGATTAACTTACCCGCTTCTATTTTCGAGAAATCGAGAATATCGTTGATGATGGAGAGCAAACTATCGGCGCTCAGTTTGATGGTATTGGCAAACTCGCGTTGTTCGGGAGTCAAATCCGTCTCGACCAGCAGATTGACGAGGCCAATGACGCCATTCATGGGCGTGCGGATTTCGTGGCTCATGTTGGCGAGGAATTCACTTTTGACCTTGCTGGCAACCAGCACGCCTTCAGCCATTTTCTGGGTTTTTTCCGTGGCAATCTGCAACTGTTCGTTGGCGGTGACCAGTTCGACGTTGGTGCTGCGCAGTTCGGACGTGCGCTCACAAACCATTCGCTCCAACTCGTCCAGACGCAGCTTGGCCTGTTGGAAGAGCCGCCATTTTTCGGTCATGGCGATGGCCAGTTGCACGACTTCGATGGTATCAAAGGGTTTTTTGAGAATCACGAGCCGATCGGAATAGCCAAGTTTGTTGAGCATCTGTTCCCACGAATAATCCGAATAAGCGGTGCAGATGACGACTTGGAGATCGGGATACTTTTGCCAGATTTTTGCAGTGGTTTCGACGCCATCCCATCCGGGCGGCATGCGGACATCCACAAAGGCCATGGCGTAAGGATGGTTTTCTTCCAAGCTTTTCTCGATCAGATCCAATCCTTCCTGACCTTGAAAGGCGGAATCGACCTGGAATTTCGGGGTCTCACGCTGCACTGGTGGCGGCAAGTCGGCAAATAAGGCGGCCTCGACCTCGCTAAAATCAGCACTCTGGGTTTTCGAAGCGGCCAGAATCTTGCGAAAATCTTCGTGGATGGCCGGGTTGTCGTCAATCACCAGGATGCGGCGGTTTTTATCTGGATCGAGGTTCATAATACGCAATAAGCAGCAAATCTCAACAATGGTGAGCAGGACGGGAACCATCCTCGCGGATTTGGATCTGACACCAATGTCAGTCAGTTTCCTACAGTCAATATCTTGAAAAACGGCCAACTCCTGAAATGCGGGAATGGGCCAGCAGAGCGTCCGAACTAACGCCTGGAACATTGCTTCTAATGTGTGCGATGAGTGTCCATTAACGAGTCAGTCTGGCACGAGGAGGAGTCATGCTCTTCGACCATAAGCTGGCAGAGAAGACTTGGCTACAGGAGAGCTTTGAGGCTCTCGTCCTTGCTCACCACGATCCAGTCGCCGCTACCGGCATAATTCCAGATTTGGAGGTCGAATGGTTCGTCCATGCGGAGGCCAAGGACATGGCTGGATTGGTGTCCACTGGCTGTGAAAAAGCAGCAAAGGGCTTCCGGGAGCTGGTTGTCCACCAGAAAATTCGCGCGCTCGTCAGCACGACGTGATCCGTCAGCCGCGAAGCGTAGGCAATGGCCGCCAGGATGTCCTCAGGTTCAAGAAAAGAATAGTCAGCTAAAATCTCCTCGTGACTCGCGCCATGGCTCAGGAGGTCGAGGATGTCCGTGACGCGCATCCGCTTGCCTCGGATGCAGGGCTGTCCGCCGCATTTGCCTGGTTCTACGGTGATCCGCTCCAGCAGTTTCATGGTCTTATCATACTTCAACAGCCATCGCACAACAAGCGGGAAAAGGTTCTTTGACAACCGACCGGGGCACCTTGGATGCTTTTTGGGGCCAAGGTTACCGGCGAGAACCTCTGGGCAAAAGAGAAGCCCAAAGATAAGCGGGGTATCTCGCGGCAAACGACGTTATGAGTTCGCTGCGTTTGGTAACCGCATTCGAACTATCTCGCTCAGCGCCAGCAATAGCTTGTTGCAAGAGAGCAAAATGAGATTTTACCTCTTCTTGCTGCTCGATGCCTCGCCTCATGTCGACAGAGATCCCTTTAAGGATGGTTCCGGCACCGGCGGCAAGGTTCTGTGTGGCGATCGCCTCAAGCACTCCCTTAACCAGTGTCGCCTTCATCAACTGCGCATTGTTCTGGCGCAAATCACTTTGGGCGACTCCCGACAGAGCTTTTATTTCAACAAGGATTTGCACCATGTCCCCGAGCGAGGCTTCCAATAACTTTGTCGAAGAAATTACGTCCGGTTCAACCCCAGTTGCGTTCAGCCCACCGATTTGCGTCTGAGCCTCGTCTAGTGAGTGCTCCAACTCCTGACAGTCCTCAATCACGGTACCGAAGTAATGGTCGAGGGCACTGCGGTAAGCTTTGCTGGCCTCGATACGCTGCCGAGGAGGTGTTTGCCTGGAGAACACGGGCAGCGGTGGAGGTTTTGGAAGCGAATAACGTCCAAGACCAACACTTACGTTCGCCATGATCTGCTGCTGAGCTTTGAGAAACCCAAACGACTCCTTGCCCGAGTGCCGGTGGCATCCCGCAACCAAAAATGCACAAACGAGGATGCCAGCTCGGACCACTGCCTTCATGAATGGACGCCTACAAATCTTATGCCGCGGCCTTCGGTCTTCCCAGATACCTTGGTGCGCCGCTGGTTATTTTTTCACGCAGCCTTCGCCAATTCGGCGTCGAAGTGCTCGCGCAATTTGCCCCGGATGGTAGCGAGATCGAGTTCGGCCGCATCGAGCTTTTTCAGCAACGCCTTTTGCGCGAGATAATCCTTGTTCACCACGCCCGCTTTGCTCTGGAGCATGCGCCAGGCTTTGCGGCGTTCGACGGCGAAAAGCACCATCTGCCGCGAGACGGAGTAATAACGCATCTTGCCGTCGATCTCCGCCTTGATGTAGACGCCGAAATTCGGCACGCACGAACGGTGCGCCGGTTGGAACACGCGGCGATGCACGACGTCGTCCTGCGTGATGAGCAGAAGCATGTCGTCGAAATGGATCATCTTCTGCGCTTCCTCTTCCTTGATCGCTTTCACGTGCTTGCGGAACCGGCCTTCGGTCAACGCCCAGTGCGCCACGGTGTAATTGTATTCTTCGCCCGTGGATTTGTACTTGGTGCGCCACCAGTCGCGGTTGGGCGTGGGGTTGCCCTTGAGGTCGAACGCCTCCTGCGAGGTTTCGCCCTGGCGTGGGTTATAGACGAACTCCGGCATGCCGCGCGAATCGCGCACCATTTTGGCCTGGTCGGCGGACATGTTGTCGGCCACGCCGTGCTCGGGCTGGCAGGTGGTGTAGCACTGGAAGAAGGCCGTGCCGCGGTACTCGAGTCCGTCGAGCATGGACTTGTAGAGCTTGGCCGCGTTGGCCATCGAAACCTGCGCGACGAACGGCGAGCCGTGCCCGCTGGTGAACGCTTCAGCCACGTTCTTCTTCTCGATCAGCTTGCCTTGCGACGCGATGCCGAATTGGTTCATGTCGTAGCCGCCGAGCATGGTCGAGGAATCCGAGTTCTGCCCGCCGGTGTTGGAATAGACCTGCGTGTCGAGCATGAGCATCTTCACGTTGGGCCGGTTCTGCAAAATCACCTTCGAGACGTTCTGGAATCCGATATCGCCCAGCGCGCCGTCGCCGCCGATCACCCAGACCTTGGGCAACTCGCGGATTTCCTGGTCCGTCATCAGCGCGTCCTCCAGGTGCGCCAGCGTGAAATAATCGGCCTCGGACATGACGCTGTCCGCGCGGTCCAGCAGCGCGTCGCCCATCCGTTCGGGCACGACGGAACGGCGGGCGTGATCCAGGATGAGCGATTCACCCAACAGCCAGCTAATCGTCGCGCCATCCTGAAAGAGCGAATTCATCCACGGGTACGGGTGCGGGTTCGAAGGCGGCGTGGAGCCATACACGGTGTTGCAGCCGGTGCTTGCGCCCATGAACATCACGCTCATGCCGTTGGCCTGGCGCCCATCCACGGCCTGAAGGTCGCGATGGTTGAAGGCGTCCTGCCGCAGCACGGCGACGACCGCCTTGATAATCTGCTCGTCCGAAATGGGACCGTGCTTCTCGATGCGTTGCGCCGTGTCTTCCTCGTTCTCGCCGCCCAGGCCCATAATGATATGCGCCACCGCCTTGCGGAAGCGCAGGTATTCGGATTCGTCGCGTTGTTTGAGCGCCTGCAATTTGGCCAGACCCTCCTTCTCCAACCGATCGGCCTTGGCACGCAAGCGGTCGGCTTTCCGATGATACAGCGGCCGCATGTAGGCCTCGGTGACCGAGGCCGCCGAGCGCAAAATGCTTTTCTCGCCGCAACCCGCGCATGCGCCGTCGCCGGAGACCAGCGCCTCGTAATTACGCCGCACCATCAAATGATTCCGCAACGCCGACTCGCGCGAGTCCTGCGGCGCGCCGTCGGTGTAGAGGCCGAGGAACTTCTGCGGCGTGTCGGGCAGCAGCCGCGAGAAAATCTGCGCCGTGGTGTGCTCGGCGTTCAGGTGCTCGGTTTCGACGACCATGCGCAACGCATCGTGGTCGCCGCAGACCTGCACGCATTCGCCGCACCCTTTGCAGAGGTCGGAAACGAAAATCGAGAAGATCCCGCCTTGGCCCGGTGTTTTCTTTTCCAGCGTCCGGAAGATGGCCGGCACGTTCGAATAAGCGAGCGGCAGCGTCGCGATGATCCCCGCGAACTGCGTTTTGGTCTGGTCGCTGATCGCCGTCAGCGCCTCGATCTCTTTGCGCACCAAGTCCTTGAACGGCGTCTTCTGTTTCGACTCGACCGCCGTCACCATCGCCGCGCGGACGCGCTCTTCGACGCCCTTCAATTCGGCGATGAGTTTTTGCCGCTCGGCCGTGTCCGTCACGTAGTAGTGCGCGGCGGTCTTGAGCACGGTGCTCACTTCCTGCGAGCTGTTGGGCAAGGCGGTGTCCGGGCAGGCCGTGATGCACTCCATGCACTGGGTGCAATTTTCGGCAATGTAAACGGGCGTTTCGCGGCGCGCGACGTACTTGGATTGCGTGGCGCCCGAACCGGCGCCCATCACACCGACCGAAGCCAGCGCGCCGGCGGGTTGATGATAGCCGTGGCCATTGCGAAACTCCGAATCGAATTTCGCCAGCGTCTGGAAAGCATATCGCGGCGTCTGGGTGGAGGGAGCCTGCACCGATTGCCCGCAGCCAATGCCGCAGCCGGCCGTGGGAATGAGCGCCGGCGCGTTCGCCGGTCGGATGGGCGGATTGCGCATGCTCGAACGATCGGCGTCCTCGATCTCGCCGTATTTGATCTCCTGCACGCGCGAAAAGCCCTGGTCCATGACCAGCATGTTCGAAGCCACCACGGCTTCGCCGAAACGGCCGAATTTCTTTTCGTACTGGTGTTTGACCGTCGCCAGGAAAGTTTCGTCGCTGATTTGATTGTGCTTCAGGAACGGCGACACGCGGAAGAAGGCCCCGAGAAACGCATTGCCCTGCATGCGCAACTGGAGCTCGCCGCGATCGGTCGCTTTGCGGGCGATTTCGAATCCGGGCAGCACATAAATGCGGATGTTGTTGTCCTTGATGAATTGCCGGTGCTGGGCCGGGACGCGTTGCCAGGCCACTTCCGGTGTATCGCTGGATTCCCAGACCAGGCAGCCGCCTTTGTTCAACCCTTCGAGCGGGTTCGTGTGCGTGAAGGCCTTCGGATCGCAGCACAAAACGACATCGACGTGATTCAATTCGCAATTCACGCGAATGCGCTCCGGCGCCACCACCAGATAATAATTGGTCGGCGCGCCTTTCTTCTCCGACCCGTACTTCGGGTTGGCCATGACCCAAATCTTTTCCATCACCTGGCCGTCGGCGTCATAGAGCGGGTCCTTCTCCGAAATCAGGCTGCCAAAGTCGCCGATGATCGAGCCGAGATTCTTGCCGGTCGTGATCATGCCCCAGCCGCCGATCGAGTGGAAACGAACGGCGATGGCCTTGTCGGGCAGCAACGAAGGCGTGTCTTTCGAGATGACGGCGTACGGATGGTCCACGCCCAGCACGAAATACGTCGTGCCGTCGGCGGCGCTCTTGCCGTCCTTGCGGTGGCCCTGGCCGACGGCGTATTCAAAAGCGCCCAAAATGTGCTCGGGGCGAAAATCGCGCGAGCCGATGCCATAGGCGCCGCGGAAAAGGCGCGGCATTTGTTCGGGCGTCATCGACGGAAGTTCGCCGCCAAATTTATGAGCCTCGAGGGCTTTGCCCAAGGCCGTGCGAATGTCGCGGGCGAGCGGGTTGTCGCCGGCCAGGCCCTCATCGGTGCGTTCAAGGATGATGACGTTCTTCTTGCCGCGCAAGGCGTTGATGATGGCGGCTTCGGGGAAAGGCCGAATCACATTGACGTGGATGGAACCGACCCGCGCGTTGCGCTGATCGCGGAGGTAGTCGCAGGCGGCCTCGATATTCTCGGCGGCGCAACCCAGGGACACAAAAACCGTGTCGGCGTCCTGGCACTTGTAGAGCGTGAGCAACCCGTAGCGCCGGCCCGTGAGCTGGCCGAATTCTTCGTAAGCTTCTTCGAGGAACTTCAGGATCGGCTCGTCGAAATTATTGCGGCGGGCGACGACGCCATTCATGTGATGCTCCTGGTTTTGCACCGGGCCGAGCAGGATCGGATTCTTGAGGTCCATCATCTCCGGCACGCGGCGGCGTTTGGGGCCGAACAATTCGCGTTGCGCCGGGGTCGGGCAATCGATCTTGTCGTCGGGCGCGCCGAGGAATTCCCGCAGCAATTCGGCCTCGGGCGCGAGGTACGTGCGTTCCGAGTGCGTCGTCAACATGCCGTCCTGGATGTTCATGCCCGGGTTCAACGCCAATTCGTTGACCTTGCGCATGATCATCGCCTGATCGGATGCCTGCTGCGCGTCCTTGGCGACCATCATGGTCCAGCCCGTGTCGAGAGCGGCGTAAAAATCGTCGTGCCCGCAATGGACGTTCAGGGCGTGCTTGGTGAGCGCGCGGGCACCGACCTCGAGCACCATCGTCGAGAGCTTGCCCGGCGCGTGATAATACTGTTCCATGGCGTACACGATGCCTTGGCCGGAGGTGAAATTGACCGTGCGCCGCCCCGCGACGGAGAAGGCCGTCGCGCCGCCTTGCGCCGCATGTTCGCCTTCGCATTCGATGGCGATTTTCTGACGGCCAAACACGTTGAGCTCGCCCTGCGCGTAGGATTGCTGATAAATCTCGCCGCCTTCGGTCGAAGGGGTGATGGGGTAGAACACGCCGCCTTCGGTGATGCGGGTTTCGACGTGTTGGGTGACGAGTTGGTTGCCGTTGCACGTGACGCGGACTCCCGGATACTTGGGCGCGGAGTGGGGTGGCTGGGTTTGCTGCCGGCCCGAGGGCGGGGCAACGGATGCGGGTACGCTCATAATCAAGTCAAACAGTTCGTAGCAGTTCTGCTACCAGTTCCGATCAACAAATTCCCGATTCCTGGCTCCGGCTCCCGGATCGACAAGCCAACGGGCGTCTATAATATATCGCCTTGCCGCGCGGATACCAAGCAAAAAGGAGCGCTTTTCCCGCTTGCCATAGCGGCCATTCGAGGACTACGGTTATCCACAAATCACAAACCAAAGGACTACAATGAAAACACGCTTATTGTCGGGCGTCCTGGCCTTGCTGGCCGGATCGCTCATTGCCGCTGACTCCAAGGACGACGTCACTGCCGCCGCCAAAAAACTGGCCGAGAGCGGCAATTACAGTTGGAAATCGACCACCGATCTTGGTCCCAACTCCCAGTTCACGCCCGGCCCCACCGAAGGCAAGACCGAGAAGGACGGCGCGACGTGGCTTTCTATGACGTTCAACGACAACACCACCGAGGGCGTCTCCAAGGGCGGCAAGGTCGTCGTCAAGACCGAGGACGGCTGGCAAACGGCCGAGGAAGCGGGCAGCGGCGGCGGAGGCGGCGGTGGAGGCGGAGGTTTCAACGCCGGCACTTTCATGGCGCGCCGGATGCAAAATCTCAAAGCGCCCGCGGCGGAGGTCGAAGACCTCGTTTCCAAGGCGAAGGAAATCCAGGGCGAGGGCGGCGTTTACAGCGGTGACCTGACGGAAGAGGGCGCGAAGGCGCTGCTCACGGCGGGCGGCCGGGGACGCGGCGGACAGGCTCCGGCGCCCACTAACGCCAAAGGCTCGGTCAAATTTTGGGTCAAAGACGGCGCCATCGCCAAGTATCAAATCAAAGTCTCCGGCAAGCGCCAAAATCGGGACGGCGACGAAGTCGCAATTCAACGCACAACGACGGTCGAGTTGAAGGACGTCGGCACGACGAAAGTCGAGGTGCCGGAAGGCGCGAAGAAAAAGCTCTCGTGAACGAACGAATTGGGGCGGAACTGAGCTGATCGATCGTCGGCGAGACGGCCGAGGTTTCAAGTGCGTTCGA
>Ga0073928_10002793_pt1 | contig 28925 bp, 28 predicted proteins | sample PaiPotPPA55metaG_FD_76969 | JGI IMG/M metagenome (GOLD analysis project Ga0073928, IMG submission 76969) | Iron sulfur acid spring bacterial and archeal communities from Banff, Canada, to study Microbial Dark Matter (Phase II) - Paint Pots PPA... ...
GCGTAGGGTGGGCAAAGCGAAGCGTGCCCACCGCCTTTGCTTTGATGACGTGGTGGGCACGGCGCAAGGGCGCCTTTGCCCACCCTACGAATTGGAATTTCAAACAGCAGATACAGTTTCGCGATCCCGCGGCGCGATCTGCCCGAGATTTTGCCCAAAAGTTTCGCGCCTTGAAATCAGCAGATAGCGTAGGGTGGGCAAAGCGAAGCGTGCCCACCGCCTTTGCTTCGATGACGTGGTGGGCACGGCGCAAGGGCGCCTTTGCCCACCCTACGAATTGGAATTTCAAACAGCAGATACAGTTTCGCTTCTCGCGGCGCGATGCGCCCGAGGTTTGCCCAAAAGTTTCCCGCCTGAAATCAGCAGATAGCGTAGGGTAGGCAAAGCGAAGCGTGCCCACCGCCTTTGCTTTGATGACGTGGTGGGCACGGCGCAAGGGCGCCTTTGCCCACCCTACGAATTGGAATTTCAAACAGCAGATACAGTTTCGCGTTCTCGCGGCGCTATCCGCCCGCGGTTTGCCCAAAAGTTTCCCGCCTTGAAATCAGCAGATAGCGTAGGGTGGGCAAAGCGAAGCGTGCCCACCGCCCTTGCTTTGATGACGTGGTGGGCACGGCGCAAGGGCGCCTTGCCCACCCTACGAATTGGAATTTCAAACGGCAGATACAGTTTCGCGTTCCCGCGGCGCGATCCGCCCGAGGTTTTGCCCAAAACTTTCGCGCCTTGGAATCAGAGGGCGCGGGGAATGCCGGATGCGCGCTGCACCCGCGGTCCCGTGTGCAAAATGGGTAAAGAAAACGCACACGAGCATACAGGTTCAGCGGAGGCAATCCGGCATTCCCTGCGCAATGGCTTTACGGCTTACTTCGCGCTCCCCGGCGATCGGGCTTGTTTGACACCGTCGCCTTCGGATATGGCCGATCCGCGCCCGATCGGGCCGACAGGCCTCCGAAGACTTGACGCCAACCACTGAGGCGTCAGGACCACACGACTTCACCGTACGCAGCAGCACCGTTCGTCAGCGCGCCGTCTGATCGCTCACGGGTCGCAAAACCCGCCCTGCCATCACGTTCCACGCCTGACGCTGCCGCGTCCATCGCATCCAACCCCGCGTCAATGACGATGGCCAACGCCCCTCTGTGGGACAGGATGGGGAGGGTTTTATTGGTGATTTGGGGGTGGGGTCAAAAATTTCTGATTTTCCGAAATCTCGCGCACATGCGCGAAGTTCCAGACCGAAGTTCCAGACTGAAGTTCCAGGCCTGGGCGACGACGCTTTGCGCGTTCATTGCGCGCTTTCCAGAAACGGGTTGACGATAGCGAGGCCGCCGATGGTGCGGCCATTTTGCATGTCCTCGCTGTAGAGGATGTCGCACTTCCCCTCGATCGCCGCGGCGACGATCAGCGCATCGTAGAACGCGAGGCCGTGGTCACGCGCAAGATCGAGCGCGGCGGCGTGGGTGTCAGCGGTCAGCGGCATGATATCCGGAAAACGGGCGCGAATGACCGAAATCGCGCGTTCGATGTCTGACCAGTCGCGTTGGCGCTTGCGCCGCGCGACATTGGTGAACTCGTTCAGCACCTGTGCGCTGATGACCCCACCGGAGGCGATCAAATCCAGCGCGCGTTCGCGTTTGGCGACGTCGAGGAAGGCATAGACGACGATGTTGGTGTCGAAGAACGGCGTCACCGCTCGTTGGCCTCGTCACGGTCGAACTTGTAGCCGTTGGGGGCAGGCCAATGAAACTGCTCCATCTGCGTCAGAAATTCGGCGCGTTTGTCGGCCTTCTCGACGGCAATCTGCCGCTTCGAGGCTTCGACCACTTTCAACTCGTCACCGGGCGCAAGCCCAAGCTCGTCGACCAACGCCTTGGGCAGCCGTACAGCAAGGCTATTACCCCACTTGGAAACCAGCATCGCCGCTCCAATGATATCCTGTCTACGTTGTAGATCATAAGACGTATATCATTACGTTTCAAGACCCTTACGCCGCGATTTCGGCCATCTCGACGGCCTCCATTCGATCCGCGTCAACAAGCGCTGGCGGCTGGTTTTTCGGTGGGACAGCGGCCGGGGCGAGGCGAAAGACGTATATCTGGACGATCACAGCTACGATTGAGGCAAGCCATGTTGATGACAAGACGCAAGCCGGCGACAACAGGCGAAATTCTGGTCGAGGAATTCATGAAGCCGATCGGGTTGACGCAAGGCGCGCTGGCCGAAGCCATGGGCGTGCAACGCAAGCACGTCAACGAGTTGTGCAACGACCGCCGCAATATAACCGCGGCGACAGCTCTCATTCTCGCCCGCGTGTTCGGCAACAGCGCGGATTTCTGGCTCAATGTGCAACGACGAACCGATCTGTGGGAAGCGATGCATTCCCCGCGAGAACGCAAACGGATCGAACGTGCGCGTCCTCTGACAGGAGCGGCGTGAACCACGCCGCCTCGTGATCGCTCACGAATCCCTCGCGAGGCCGCCCTGCCATCACGTTTCACGCCTGACGCTGCCGCGTCCACCGCATCCCGCCCCGCGTTTGTGACGATCCGGATACGCCCCTCGAACCGCCCGCGCGCTCACTTTAAACGGAGCTGAAATGATGATTGCATCCAAAATGTCCGAGCTTCAAGACGCCCTGAACCGGTACGGCGAAGCCTCAATTCAAAACTACAAAATCATACATCCAATCGGAGAAAAAATAATCGAAGGCTTTGGCGATTATCTCGGCGATTCCACATGTGTCTTTGGCGTGCCCCCAGCGGGTGATTGGACAAATGACGGACGCGATTATCATGACGCAAAGTTCAGCACTTATTGGGAAGGAACCATCAAGGTCGATACGATCTCGATGGGTCTCGGCATTCGCATCCCGCATACCAAGGATAATGGATCACTCTCGTTGCGAGTCGTTTTAGATTTCTTGATCGAAGGAAATACGTTTTCCGTGGAGATAGGCGATGGCGGGAAGGTTAAGGGACTCGCGCTGAATAGCGCTCAGAAAGATTTTACCCCCGTCTATGATCACATCTTCGCCTACGCCAAAGGCATATTTGCTCATCCCGTCGATTATTTTGCGGCCGAGCGAAGCGGTAAAATCGGATTTCTCCCCGCATGACGATAAAACGACAAACCTAAATCGTCGGTTCTCTAAATTCGAGCTTGGGGCTGAACGCAAACTCTTTCACGAACAGCGCATGAATACGTTCAAGTAATCCTTTTGACTCGACGCGATCGTGTTTTGCTTTCTCAATCTTGCCTTCGGCGAGATTGTTAAGTTCATAAGCCCGAGGTGTGAGCCAACCTATGTCGTCTATTGAGAGTTCATGTGTGCCCGTGCCGCCATCCATTTCCTGAATACCAAACTTGGCCAAGGTAACGACGCGTTTCGTGCCATAGGTCTCGTATAGGTCTAATAAACTATTGTGAATCTCGTCATACGGTCCGAGGTCATTAAATAGGTCGATATTCATTGACAACAGGAGCGCCATTTCATCGGGAGTAAATTTCACCCTGTCGGGTACATTGCCCAACGGCAATATCATTTGCCAATATGCTGCGAACCCCTTTGCTCGCCCCTTCTCGACAAAATCCGTCAAGGTGGCATCAATGATCGCAATCGTAGAATGTATGCGGATCATTTAAAAAACAGCGAGTACGCCTTGGCTTTTCTACTTTCAAAGCGGTCGGCATCACGCTGGGTTTTTGCGGCTTTAAGGTTCTTATTTTGAGTATAGAATGCGACAGCCGTGCTGATGGCCGACCCAATGAGGGTTCCACCGATAACACTGAACACCGCCCACGCGGTCGAGACTGTCCCCACTTCCCCCGGCATTCGCCCCCCTTAGAATTTATGAAAGAACAGCGCTCCTACTACGGTAGCGACGGCACCGATGCTCCACTTCCACTCACGGGACAGAAAAGCAACAGCCCAATGCGCGGCTCGTGAAGACCAATGGCGTTTGTATCGCGGTAGACTCAGGATGAATCGTATTCTTTCGGCCGAACTTCCAGTTCGCCTTCCCACCATTTTAGAACAGTCTTCCGCATAGGGCACCTTTTGATTCGGGATCAGGTGCCAATCTTAGCCTGCAAGCATTACCCGAAATCCGTTATTCACAGGTGTGAACTAGGGATTGCGGAATTTTGTCGCTTGTCCTTCTGATTCGACGCTCACGCCCCCGCCATATCGCACTGTACAATTCGGTTGAGAACTTCCGGAAATTCCGTCGCTGTGGTCGGGGCAAAACCGAAGCCGACGACTTGCACGCCGTACGTCAACATCTTTTCGAATAAATCCGGCGCGGTGTCCCGCAGCGTTTCCGTAGCTTCGATTAGCGGTGGCGGGATGGTGTCAACAGTGTCGAGAAGCGCCTTCAATAATTCAACGGCCTTCGCGTCCTCGTCCGACAAATCGGGAACGGACTCGCCATCCGACATGACCTCAGATCGCTCATAAAACCAAATTATCGCGAACTCGAATCGGCCTCGGAGATCGGTGGCAATATCGGTCATCCGGGATTCCATCACAACGAACTAAAATCATCCGGCACATCGCCAAACTCCTTATCACTTTGGCGTCACTGAAATCGCCGGTCGCTTGAAATGGCGATCCGCACGGTACGCCTTGCGAAAAGTTATATCCGGAGAAGAGTGTCCCAGTATTTTCCTTTGACGCCTTTGTCTCTTTGCCCCACATTCGTAAATTATAACATGGGGTTGCTATGAAATTACCATTGGCACTGAGCCTATCTATTTGGGCCGGTTCGGCGTTCGGGCAAGCCGCTCCAACTGCCACAGAGGCATTCAACCTTCGGATAAAATGCAAAGAAATGGTTGCGGAGAAGACGCAGGAGATGACCAACGATTTCTATCGGCTAAAGGACAAAGCGCCCGAGTTGGAGTTCTTCTATTCGTCGTCGCGCTACGATGCTCGCGCGAACCGCTGCTACGGCGACTTTCATTGGAAGCAGAAGTTTCGCACCGGTCCTTTGAAAGAGAGAGAAACCCGCTCGCTTTATGACATGCAAATTGATGATTTGGTCGCGTTCGATAAGAGTGAGGATGGAAAAAAGGTAGGGTTGGTGTTCGACCATTCTCACCAAAGTACCTCAAACGCTAATTTGGGGTGGGACAATGCCGATGCATATATGAACGATATGATGGAAGATAAGAAATAAAACCCTCGATTATGAGGGGGATATTGTTTGGATGTGGGTCGATATCAATTGTCCGATCAAGGGCTCGCGAACGTAAGAAAGTTCGAAATGACGAAAGCGAAAACTAAAACACCCAAAGTGGCAGACGACGGAACAAAACTGCTTGCAAAAATACTCGCCGCTCACGGCTACAGAAACAATACGCCAATAGAAGATATTCACGCCGGAACATGGCCTAAGAACGCGAAAGGAGATTGGGCCGACGCCGCCGATGTTGTTGTGACCACGCTCGACGGCGGCGATAAAATACCGTGGGCTTCCTGTTCACGAATTGACGACTCCGAGATGAAGGAAATCAACAAGGCGGTGTCGATAATATATATTCCCTGCTGTCTCTTCTTGAGGAATTTAATGCTCTCCCTGTGATTATGGATGCGCCTCACGATTGGGATCAGGCGAAGCATGCCCCTTGGTATAAAAAGATTCGGAAACACATGCGAAAGGCCACAAGCCGACCGTGATGTTACAACAGACTAGAAGGTAAATCATGTGGACCGGTGGCGCGTATCGCCCTTTCTTACAGGACCGGCATTTTAGCGCCGCTTCAAGTTTCCAAAATGGGCGGCTGTCGCGTGGTCGCCGAACCGCATTTAGCGTAGCCGCAGCCTCTAGCGCCGATGCCATTATCCACCGCAATCGGTAGCGGCTTGCCGATACCGGTCTCCCAAAGGCATTCTTGCGCGATGGGCACCAAGTCGCGCGAAAGCCCGGGCGTGACGGTTGAAGGAGCCATGTTTCAGCGACCGCCCCCGCTGCGGCTCCCCCTCGCCCGCCGCACAAGCGCGCGGCGACCTCTCCCCGCATCCGCCTTCGCCCGAAGGCGGGCTTCGGCGGACAAGAGCGGGGCGAGGTGAAGGAAGCCCTAGACCGGCAGCCCGTTCTGCTGCGCCAATTCCTTCAGCGAGACTTGCGGCCGCGCGCCGATGTGCTGGATCACTTCGGCCGCGGCGAGTGCGCCCAGGCGGCCGGCATTTTCGTGTCCTGCGCCGCGCGCCAGCCCGAACAGGAAGCCGGCGGCGAACAGGTCGCCGGCGCCGGTGGTGTCCACGATCCCAGGAATCGGAAACGCCGGCACCGCGGTGACGCCGTCTTTCGACACGACCACGCAACCCTTCTCGCTGCGCGTCACCACCGCGAGCGCGGCGTCGGCGCGCAGCTGCTTCAGCGCCGTTTCGAAATCCGATGTCTGGTACAGCGAATGCAACTCGGCCTCGTTGGCGAACACCAGATCGACCGTGCCGTTTCGCATCAGCTCGAGAAATTCGCCGCGGTAGCGATCGACGCAAAATGAATCCGACAGCGTCAGCGCCACCTGGCGGCCCGCATCATGCGCGATGGTCGACGCCTTCACAAAAGCTTCCTTGGCGTTTTTCGGATCCCACAAATAGCCCTCGAGATAGAGCAGTGCCGCGGCCGCGACCTCGGATGCGTCGATATCGGCAGGGCCAAGTTCCTGCGCCGCGCCGAGATAGGTGTTCATCGTGCGTTCGCCGTCCGGGGTCACCAGAATGTAGGAGCAGCCGGTGGCCGGGCCGCCGGCCGCCGGTCTGGTCTCGAACGCAACCCCCGCGGCGCGGATATCGTGGGTATAAAGCCGGCCGATCTGGTCATCCCTGACCTTGCCGACATAGGCGGCGCGGGCGCCGAGATTGGCGACGCCGACAATGGTGTTGGCCGCCGATCCGCCGGACATCTCCGTCGCAGGCCCCATGTCGCGGTAGATCGCCGCGGCGCGGGCCTCGTCGATCAGCGCCATGCCACCCTTGGTCATGCCGTGCGCGGCCAGAAAACCCTCGTCGGTCTGCACCAGCACGTCGAAAATCGCATTGCCGATCCCGAGAACGTCGTATTTCGCTGAAGTCATGCCCAAGTCCTGTTGCAAGTCCTGTTGCGGCGATTGCGATGCTGCGGAAAATCCGGTCCAACTTGACTGATCAAGTCGCCCGAAAGGGTGCAGCGACCTATCACGATCAACCCAGCGCCAGCAAGCGGCGGTGCTATGGAACTGCTTCATGATCCGTTCCTTCCTCACCGTCTCCGCCGGCACGCTCGCCTCGCGGCTGCTCGGCTTCGTGCGCGACGCCATGATCGCGGCGCTGCTCGGCGCGGGCCCCATTGCGGACGCATTTCTGGTGGCGTTTCAGCTCGTCAATGTCGTGCGACGGCTGCTGACGGAGGGCGCGCTGAACGCGGCGCTGGTGCCAGCCTGGCTGCGCGTGCGCGAGACGCAAGGCATGGCCGCCGCGGCCGCGTTTGCCGGCCGCGTCCTCGGCACCGTCAGCGTCACGCTGATCGCGGCGGCGGGCGTGATCGGCCTGTTGATGCCTTTCGTGATGACCGCGCTCGCGCCGGGCTTTGCCGGCAACGACACGCTGCGGCTCGCCGTCGACGACGCCCGCCTGATGCTGCCCTACCTCGCCTTCGCAGGACCGGCTACCGTCATGATGGCGCTGCTGAATGCGCAAGCCCGCTTCGCGCTGACGGCGTTCGCGCCGCTATTGTTCAACATCGCGCTGATAGCGGTGATGATCGGGCTCATCGGCTGGAAAACGGACGCGGCGCATGCAGCCCTGGTGATCGCCGGCACGGTGGGGATCGCCGGGCTGCTGCAACTGCTGATCCTGGTGCTGCGCCCCGGCGGCAACAGCATCGCCAGGCCGCTGCGCGTCGGTTTCGATCCGCAGATGCGCGGCTTTCTCGCCAAGGCCGTTCCCGGCATGATCGCCGGCGCCGGACCGCAATTGCTTGTTGTCGGCGGCGCGATCATGGCGTCGGCGTCGCCCTCGGCGGTGTCGTGGCTCTATTTCGCCAACCGCCTGATCGAACTGCCGCTCGGCATTGTCGGCGTCGCCATGGGCACCGTGCTGGTGCCCGAACTGACGCGCGCCCTGCGTATGGGCGATCAGAAGACCATGATCCATGCCGAGTCGCGCGGTCTTGAACTCGCGGTGGGCCTGGCGTTGCCGGCGACGCTGGGATTGATCGCGCTCGGCGAACCGGTGGTGCGGATGCTGTTCGAACACGGCGCATTCACCGCCGCCGATACCACGGCTACCGCGCATGCGCTGATCTGGCTTGCGCTCGGCCTGCCCGCCCACGTGCTGGTCAAGGCGCTGTCGCCGGCGTTCTTCGCGCGCGACAACACCACTACACCGCTGTGGGCGACATTGAAGGGTTTAGCGGTCGCGGTCGTGCTGGCGCTGCTGTTCGGCCAATTATTCGGCGCCGGCGGCATCGCAGCCAGCATTGCGGCCGGCGCCTGGAGCAGCGCGCTGGTCCTGATCCGGCGAGGTGCGGCGACTTTCGGGTTCTCGATTGACGCCGCGGCGCGCCGGCGCCTGCCGCGCATCGTGGCGGCAGCTTTTGTGATGGGCGGACTGCTGTGGCTGGCGGCGCCGTTGGTGCTGGCCTTGGGCATCAATAGGCATGGCCTTGCGCAAGCCCTTGCCGTGGCGATGCTGATATCGGGCGGAGCGGCGATCTACGGCCTGCTTCTGGCCCTGCTCGGGGTGATCCGCTGGGATGAAGCGGTCAGCGCGATCCGCCAAACCGCGGGCTCCGGCTTGCGCGACTGATGCCCGCATGGCAATGGACGGCGCGAAACAGGAAAAGCTGACCATGGCGATCGTTGAACGGGTTTTTTCCGGCGTCCAGCCGACGGGCAATCTGCATCTCGGCAATTACCTTGGCGCGATCGTCAATTTCGTGAAGCTGCAGGAGACGCATGACTGCATCTATTGCGTCGTCGACATGCACGCGATCACGCAAGGCGTCGACGTCTGGGGCGGGCCGGCCGAGCTCGCGCGCAACACCCGCGAGGTGACCGCGGCCTTCATCGCCGCCGGGATCGATCCGAACAAGCACATCGTGTTCAACCAGAGCCAGGTCTCGGGGCACGCCGAACTCGCCTGGATATTCAACTGCGTCGCGCGCGTCGGCTGGCTCAGCCGCATGACCCAGTTCAAGGAGAAGGCCGGCAAGGACCGCGAGAATGCCTCCGTCGGGCTGTACGATTATCCGGTGCTGATGGCGGCCGATATTCTGCTCTACCGCGCCACCCATGTGCCGGTCGGCGAGGACCAGAAGCAGCACCTCGAACTGTCCCGCGATATCGCCCAGAAGTTCAACAATGATTTCGGCGACTCGATTCGCGGCCACGGGTTCGGCGACGGGCTGTTTTTTCCGCAGCCCGAGCCCCTGATCACGGGTCCGGCGACGCGGGTGATGTCGCTGCGCGACGGCACCAAGAAGATGTCGAAGTCGGATTCGTCGGACAATTCGCGAATCAATCTGACCGACGATGCCGACACCATCGCGCAGAAGATCCGCAAGGCGAAGACCGATCCGGAGCCGCTGCCGTCGGAGGAAAAGGGCCTCGAGACGCGCCCCGAGGCCGATAATCTCGTCGGAATCTACGCCGCGCTGTCGGGCCGCACCAAGTCCGATGTGCTCGGCGAATTCGGCGGCGGACAGTTCTCCAGCTTCAAGAACGCGCTGGTCGAGCTCTGCGTCGCCAGGCTGGCGCCGATCGCCTCCGAGATGAAGCGGCTGGTCGCGGACCCCGGCCATGTCGATGCCATCCTGGTTGACGGCGCCGACCGCGCCCGCGCCATCGCCGACGAAACCATGAAGGCGGCAAAGGACATCGTCGGCTTCGTCCGGAAACGCTAGTTCCATCGGTTCGCGATAAATGACGCAGCGCACTCTAGCGTTCGCGCGTATTTCCGATCACAAAACCAGTATTTCATTTTTGCAGGACGCCGGCGCGCGTCCCGCTTGTCGGGGACGGCTGCGTCGTGGCAGCATGCGGCTTGGCGCAGCCTCGGGACATGCATGACCACCCAGCGACGAAGCTACGAGACGGGTCACAAGCCAAAATGCCTTGTTATCGTTGACGACACCGCGGAATGGGACCGCGCGGTTTACTATGCCAGCCGCTGGGCCATACGGGTCGACGGCGGCGTGGTGATGTTGCGCATCATCGAGACCGAGGACCAGAACCAGCAATGGCTGGGGGTCGCCGACATCATGCGCGCCGAGGCCCAGGAGGCGGCGAATGCCGCGCTCGATCGCGCGGCCGGCCGCGCCAACGGCATTGCCGCGATCACCCCGGAGCGGGCGATCCGCGAGGGCGAGCCGACCGAACAGATGCTCGACGTCATCGACAAGGACGTCGACATCGCGATGCTGGTGCTGGCCGCCAATCCCGGCCCCGAAGGTCCCGGCCCGATCATCGCCATGATGGCCAACGCGGTCGGCTCATTCCCGATTCCGGTCGTCATCGTGCCCGGCGATCTGAGCGACGCGGAAATCGACGCGTTGTCTTGAAGATGCTGTCTTGAGGATCCTGCTTCCCTCACGCGCGGAACGACCGGCAGGGGAGCCATCCCGCCCCTTGACCGTGCGTTTGCCGTCGCCATCTGCTAGGAAGAGCTTACGCGCCGGCCTTGAACCGGCGACGCCGGAGAAAACCATGTTCATTCAGACCGAAGCCACACCCAATCCCGCCACCTTGAAATTCATTCCCGGCCGCACCGTGCTCGACGGCGGCACCATGGAATTCGCCGACCGCGAGGCCGCGGCGCGTTCGCCGCTCGCCGAAAGGCTGTTCGGCGTGCCCGGCGTCACCAGCGTCTTCTACGGTTCCGACTTCGTCACCGTGACCAAGGATGACAGCGACTGGCAGCATCTCAAGCCGGCGATCCTCGGCGCCATCATGGAACATTATATGTCCGGTGCGCCGCTATTGGCCGACGGCAGCGCCGGAAGCGACGAGGCCGCCGACGAGCAAGACGAGTTCTTCAGCGAGGCCGACGCCGACACGGTCGCGACCATCAAGGACCTGATTGAAACAAGGGTGCGGCCGGCGGTCGCCAACGACGGTGGTGACATCACGTTTCGCGGCTTCAAGGACGGCATCGTCTATCTCAACATGAAGGGTTCCTGCGCCGGCTGCCCGTCATCGACCGCGACGCTGCAGCACGGCATCCAGAACCTGCTGAAGCATTTTGTGCCGGACGTGGTCGAAGTCCGGCCGATGTGATTGGAGTAGCGAATTTGGGAGACGCGAATAGTGAGTAGCGAATGGCGAATGGCGGCTGATGCAAGGGCTTGCCGCGTTTCGCTATTCGCTATTCGCCACTCGCTATTCGCCCGCTTCCCATGCTGATCCTCGCCATCGACACCGCGCTGGATGCCTGCGCCGCCGCAGTGCTCGACACCGAGGCCGGCGAGCTGATCGCGCAGGAATCGCAAGCCATGAAGCGCGGCCATGCCGAAGCGCTGATGCCGCTGATCGGCCGCGTGATCGCGCAATCCGGCGTCACCTTCGCAGGCCTCGACCGCATCGCGGTGACCACCGGACCGGGCAGCTTTACCGGATTGCGGGTCGGTCTCTCGGCGGCGCGCGGCATCGCGCTGGCCGCCGACAGACCGGTGGTCGGCGTGACGACGCTGACGGCCTATGCCGCGCCTGTCGTCACCGAGAACGGCGAGCAACCGGTGGTTTGCGCGATCGACGCCCGGCATGACCATGTGTATTTCCAGGTGGTCGGTGGAAACGGCGGTTCGTTGATCCGGCCCCAGGTGACGCCGATCGAGGAGGCGCTCGGCGCCTTGCGATTCGGGGCGCCGCATTTGGTCGGCAACGCCGCGCAGATTTTGGCCGACCGCTGGCCGGCGACCGCGCCGCCACCTTTCAGGGTCGACGCGCAAGCAGCGCCCGACATTGCCTGGGTGGGATGGCTGGGGGCCGCGGTCAGTCCGAACACCGCGCCGGCCCGCCCCTTTTACCTGCGTGCGCCCGACGCCAAGCCGCCAAAAGACCCGCTGCACAAGGCCCCGCAGCCCACATCGACATGATGGCATGGCTCTCCGAATTATGGAGCGGCGGCGACGCGGCGGTCGAACCGGCAAGCCTGCGCGATGCGCCGGCGCTGGCGCGGATTCACGGTGCGTCGTTTCATCGCGGATGGGGCGAAAGCGAATTCGAGAGCTTGCTGACCGAGCGCAACACGCTGGCCCATCGCCTGAGGATGGGGCGGAAGATCGTCGGCTTTTCGGTATCCCGCATAGCGGCGGACGAGGCCGAAATATTGTCGATCGCGCTAGCCCAAAGCCATCGCGGCCGTGGCCTGTCCCACAACCTTTTGCTGACGCATCTTGGCCATCTCGCCGGCCGCGGGGTGCGGACGGTGTTCCTGGAAGTGGAAGAAAACAATCCGCCGGCACGGCGGCTCTACGAACGTGCCGGATTTGCCGTCGTTGGGCGCCGTGAGCGCTATTACCGGCAAGACGGCGGGGAACCGTTGAATGCGCTCCTGATGCGCCGCGACTTGTCGTAACGCCCGCGCGGTGGCAGAACAGCCGTGGAGCGCGATCGGCAAAATGGGTCCGAATTTGTGTCGGATCAAAGCTCCGGGTGATTAAGCGGCGCAGGATGTCTTTGTCGAACCGCTCAAGGGTCAGGCCCGAGGGTTCGCTTTGGCGGATCACCCGCTTACCAAAGGCTGGAATCATGACCGAGCTGAAATCCACCCCCGCGCTCAAGGCACCCGGTATCGAGGCGCGCTGCGCCGCCACCGGCATGCGCATGACCGACCAGCGCCGTGTCATTGCGCGTGTGCTGGCGGAGGCGGCGGATCATCCCGACGTCGAGGAACTGTACCGCCGCTGCGTCGCCGTCGACGACAAGATCTCGATCTCGACGGTATATCGCACCGTCAAGCTGTTCGAGGACGCCGGCATTATCGAACGGCACGATTTTCGCGAGGGCCGCGCCCGCTACGAGCAGATGCGCGACAGCCACCACGACCATCTGATCAACCTGCGTGACGGCAAGGTGATCGAATTCACTTCCGAGGAAATCGAGAAGCTGCAGGCCGAAATCGCCCGCAAGCTCGGCTATAAACTGGTCGATCACCGGCTGGAGCTGTATTGCGTTCCGCTGGACGACGACAAATCCTGAGGCCTTGGCTCCTGAGAGGTCTTGGCTCCGGAGGTCTTGGCGTTTTCAAGCGAAGCAGGTATCGGTTGGCGTGAAGAAAACGCGTCAAAACCAGGACCAGAATTTTGATCTCGTCATTTTCGACTGCGACGGGGTCCTGGTCGACAGCGAAGTCATTTCCTGCCGCGTCCACGCCGACGTGCTCACCCGTTACGGCTATCCGATCACCGCCGAGGAAGTGCACCAGCGGTTTCTGGGACGCACCGCGCGCGATGCGACCATCGAGGTCGAGCAGGAACTCGGACGGCCGCTGCCGGACGGTTACGATCTTGAGCGACGGACGACACTGCTTGCAGCGCTCGCGGAAATGGTCGAGGCGATCCCGCATCTTCATGCTGCGCTCGACTCCATCGAGGCGCGCATGTGCGTGGCCTCCAGTGCCGCGCATGAGAAGATCTTCACCACCCTGTCGCGGACAGGGCTTTACGAACGCTTCGCGCCGCATATTTTCTCGGGCACGCAAGTGAGCCATGGCAAACCCGCGCCCGATCTGTTCCTGTTCGCAGCCAGGCAAATGGCGGCACTTCCCGGCCGATGCGTGGTGGTCGAAGACAGCGTTCCCGGCGTGACCGGCGCGCTCGCCGCCGGGATGACCGTGCTCGGCTTCCATGGCGGCAGCCATTGCCGGCCGGGTGACGGCGAAGCGCTTCGCAGGGCCGGGGCGGCGGTGACGTTCGACGATATGCGGCAATTGCCCGGGCTGATCGGGCGAATTGCGGCAGTTCGCGCCCCGGAATGACGATCCCCATGCTGGATTTTCGCGGGTTTAGCCTATAATTGACCTCCGCGCCGTATTGGCGCCATTTCGGCCCAGCATTCCGGTTCCATGAAGCTGCCGCGCAAACTGCATATCAAGTCATATGGCTGTCAGATGAACGTCTACGATGCGCAACGCATGGTGGACACGCTGGCGGGCGAGGGCTTTGTCGAGACCGCAACCGTCGATGACGCGGATCTGGTGATCCTCAACACCTGCCACATCCGCGAAAAGGCCTCCGAGAAGGTCTACTCCGAACTCGGGCGGCTGCGCGTCGTCAAGGACGAAGCCGCGCGCAACGGCCGCCAAATCAGTGTCGCGGTGGCCGGCTGCGTGGCCCAGGCCGAGGGCAACGAGATCATCCGGCGGGCGCCCGTGGTCGATGTGGTGGTCGGACCGCAAAGCTATCACCATTTGCCGGAATTGCTGGCGCACGCAAAAAGCCACGGCCGCGCGCTGGAGACCGAATTTCCGATTCGCGACAAATTTGAATTTCTGCCGCCGCCGCGGCCGGATGCCATCCGCGCGCGCGGAATCTCGTCTTTCGTGACGGTGCAGGAAGGCTGCGATAAATTCTGCACGTTCTGCGTGGTGCCCTATACGCGCGGCGCCGAGGTGTCGCGACCGGTCGCAAAGATCGTCGAGGACGTCGAGCGGCTCGCCGACCATGGCGTGCGCGAAATCACCCTGATCGGCCAGAACGTCAACGCCTATCACGGCGAGGGCCCTGACGGACGGATCTGGTCGCTCGGCACCCTGTTGCGCCGGCTCGCGGAGATTCCGGGCATCATTCGCTTGCGCTACTCCACCAGCCACCCCCGCGATGTCGACGAGACGCTGATCGAGGCACATCGCGATCTCGCCGCGCTGATGCCTTTCGTGCATCTGCCGGTGCAGTCCGGCTCCGACCGCATTCTCGCTGTCATGAACCGCAGGCATACCGCAGAGGATTACCGGCGGGTCATCGACCGGTTTCGCGCTGCCCGCCAAGATATTGCATTCTCATCGGATTTTATCGTGGGCTTCCCCGGTGAAACCGAGGAAGATTTTTGCGCCACCCTCGCGCTCGTCACACAAATCGGATACGCTGGCGCTTATTCGTTCAAATATTCGCCGCGGCCCGGCACGCCGGCGGCGGACATGCAGGAGACGGTGTCAGCGGCTGAGATGGACGAGCGATTGGTGCGGCTTCAGGAATTGATCGACAGCCAGCAATCGGCCTTCAACCAGGCCATGATTGGCAACACCGTCGATGTGCTGTTCGAACGAGCCGCCCGCAACCCCGGCCAAATCGTCGGCCGCACTGCCTATCTGCAACCGGCGCATGTGATGGCGTCTGCGGATATCATCGGACAGGTCCTGCCGGTGAGGATCGACAGCCTCGAACGCTACAGCCTGCTCGGGGAACTCGCGGCCCTTCCGCATCAGCGGCCCGCGCAATCAGCTTTTTCGCAGACGACCCCTGCTCGAATGACACATCCTCAAATGACACATCCTCAAATGACTACGGGAGCCTGAACCCTTGCCAAAAAGTGCATCGGATTCGTCTTCGCTCGCTCCCAGCCGCAAACTCGACCGCGACATGCAAATCCCGCCCGAAACGCAATTCGTCATCGACTTCGATGACAATCGCGCGGCCTCGGCGCTGGTTGGACCCTACGGACAAAATCTGGCGCTGATCGAGCGACGGCTTGGCGTCGTGGTGGATTCGCGCGGCAATCACATCACCGTCGCCGGATCACGCGACGGCTGCGACGCCGCGCGGCGCGTGCTGGAGACGCTGTATGCGCAGGCGGTACAGGGGCACGACCTGGCGCAGGGCGATGTCGAAGGCGCGATCCGCGCCGTGATCGCGCAAGGTTCGCTGTTCGAATTCGACGCCAAGACCGTCAAATCGTCGTTCGAGACCATCAACCTGCGCAAGCGCCCGGTGCGGGCGCGCACGGCCGCACAGGACTCCTATATTCGCGCGCTCAAACGCCACGAATTGGTGTTCGGCATCGGTCCGGCCGGTACCGGCAAGACCTGGCTCGCGGTAGCGCAGGCCGCGCAATTATTTGAGCGCAAGGAGGTCGATCGTATTATCCTGTCGCGGCCCGCCGTCGAGGCCGGCGAGCGACTCGGCTTTCTGCCCGGCGATTTGCGCGAGAAAGTCGACCCTTACTTGCGGCCGATTTACGATGCGCTGTACGACCTGATGGATTCGCGCATCGTCGAACGGGCGCTGCAAACCGGCGAAATCGAGATCGCGCCGCTGGCATTCATGCGCGGCCGCACCCTCACCAACGCCGCCATCATTCTGGACGAGGCGCAGAACACCACGTCGATGCAGATGAAGATGTTCCTGACGCGGCTTGGCGAAAACAGCCGCATGATCATCACCGGCGATCCCTCCCAGGTCGACCTGCCGAACGGCCAGACCTCGGGCCTGGCGGAAGCCGCCAGACTGCTCGACGGGGTCGAAGGCATTGCCCAGGTGAAATTCACCGCCGAAGACGTGATCCGCCATGAACTGGTGGCGCGGATCGTCGCGGCTTATGAAGGATTGCCGCAGCGACCGGCAATCAGCAAGCCTTGATGCCCAGAGCTGCCGCCGAGCGCGCGCTGGGGGCGAATTCCCGTCGCAAACGACATTCCGGACCGATGGCGCCGTTCACACTTCCGATCACAGAAGTTCTTGTTGTCGCCGATTGCTGGCAGGCCGAGCCTGACGCGGAGACGGCTATCCATCGGGCGATAGCCACCGCGGCCGAGTTCGTCACCGCCGATGTCGCGGAGACCGAACTCGCCGTCATGCTGACCGACGACGCCGGCATCCGGACGCTGAACAGCAACTGGCGCGGCATCGACAAGCCGACCAATGTGCTGTCGTTTCCGGCACTGCCGCCGAGCGGCCCGCGTGGTCCCGACGAAGCCCCGCGCATCTCGGCGACATCGCGATTGCCTATGAAACGACGCGAAGGGAGGCCGATGACGAACAAAAGCCGTTCGATCATCATCTCAGCCATCTGGCGGTCCATGGCTTCCTGCATTTGATCGGTTACGATCACGAAACGGACGACGGCGCCGAGACCATGGAAGCGCTGGAGCGGGAGATTCTCTCACAACTCGGCATTGCCGATCCGTATGCGGACCGGCAGCGGATGGACTGAGATGACGGACTCAGAACCGATCCACGACAATCCGCGCAACACGCGCAACCTGCCTGCCGTGGTGCAGGAAGGCGAAGTCATGCGTCCGGTCGCCGATAACTGGCTGACGCGGGCGATCCGCACGCTGTTCGGGTGGAAGCCGGGATCGGTCCGCGATGATCTGCAGGTCGTGCTTGACGCGAGCACGCCGGACGAGGTGGGCTTTTCCGCCATCGAGCGCACCATGCTGCGGAACATCCTTTCCCTGCATGAACGCCGCATTGCCGACGTCATGATCCATCGCGCCGACATCGTCGCGGTCAAGCGCGACATTCCGCTCGGCGAATTGATGAGCCTGTTCGAAAGCGCCGCGCATTCGCGGCTGGTGGTCTACGACGAAAACCTCGACGACCCCGAAGGCATCGTCCACATCCGCGACCTGCTGGCGTTCATGACCGCGAGGGCGCGGCGATCCGAGACGGGCAAAGGCAGCGCCAAGCGCAAGAAGCCGCTCCCTGCCGGTCTCGATCTGCGCGCGGTCGACCTGGCGCTGCCGCTTTCGGACGCCAATATCATCCGCAAGCTGCTGTTCGTGCCGCCTTCGATGCGGGCGATCGATCTGCTGGCGCAGATGCAGGCCTCGCGCATCCACCTGGCGCTGGTGGTCGACGAATATGGCGGCACCGACGGACTGGTCTCGATCGAGGATATCGTCGAACAGATCGTCGGCGAGATCGACGACGAGCACGACAGCGACGAGCCGCCGTCGATCGTGCGGCAGGCGGATAATTCCTTCATCGCCGATGCCCGCGCCAGCCTCGATGACGTCCGTTCCGTCATCGGCGAGGAGTTTGTTACCGGCGAAGCCGGCGAGGAGGTCGAGACGCTTGGCGGCTATCTTGTGACCCATGTCGGCCGGCTGCCGGTGCGCGGCGAGGTGATTTCCGGGCCCGGCAATTTCGAAATCGAAGTGCTCGACGCCGATCCGCGGCGCGTCAAGCGCCTGCGCATCGCCACGCGCAAGGAACGCTCGGCCTTGCGCACCCAACGCGAAAACCGTCGCCGCGAAGCCGCGACCGAGACGGGATCCGCGCAAGCCAACGACAATACCAACCCTCAGGGTGACGGAGCCGGCTCAACGTGACAGCCGCAGGGAACCTCCGCGCGGCCGGTCTGGCGATCATCCTGGCATGGGGATGGAAGCGCGCCGCCGTAGCGCTTGTCGCCGGGGCACTGTCGGCGCTGGCGATGGCGCCGTTCAACGCATGGCCCGTGCTGTTCGTAACTTTTCCGGTCGCGGTCTGGCTGATCGACGGCGCCGGCGCCGGACGCCATCGCGGCGTGCCGGCCGCCGCGATGGCCGGCTGGTGGTTCGGGCTCGGCTATTTCGTGCCGGGACTGTACTGGATCGGCTACGCCTTCCTGGTCGATGCACCCACCTTTGCATGGTTGCTGCCGTTCGCCATACTGGGCCTGCCCGCCTACCTGGCGCTGTTCACCGCCCTGGGCTTTGCCCTCGCGCGGCTGATCTGGACCAGGGACGCTTCGCGGGTGATCGCACTTGCCGCAAGTCTTACCCTGAGCGAATGGCTGCGCGGCCACGCGCTCACCGGCTTTCCATGGAATGCGTTCGGCTACGCCCTGACCGAGCCGTTGGCGCTGGCGCAGACGGCGTCGCTGATCGGCCTGTGGGGTCTGACATTCCTTGCCGTGGCGATCTTCGCAAGCCCGGGCGTGCTGATCGATGGAAGTTCGCGCGGTCGCAAGCCGTGGCTCGCGCCGGTCATGGCCCTGGTGCTGCTCGCCGCCATGGCAGTTTTCGGCGCCGTTCGCTTGAGCCTGCAGCCGACCGCAATGGTTGCAAACGTCAAGCTGCGGATCATGCAGCCCAACCTGCAGCAGGATGTCAGATTCAACTACTCCGCCAAGGCGGAGGTGATGCAGAAATACCTGACGCTGTCTGATCGCGCATCCGGACCGCAATCCACCGGGGTGCGCGACGTCAACATCCTGATCTGGCCGGAATCGGCGTTCCCGTTTTTCCTGACGCGCGAAGCCGATGCGATGGCGCAGATCGCCGACCTCCTGCCCAAGGGAACCGTCCTGATCACCGGATCGGTGCGCGCGCCGGACGTTCCGCCGGGCACGCGAATCACGCGCGCCTACAATTCGATCTATGTCATCGATCACGATGGCAGCGTGCTGTCGGTTTACGACAAGCTGCATCTGGTGCCGTTCGGCGAATTTCTGCCGTTCCAGGACTGGATGGAAAAAATCGGTTTGGTCCAGCTTACCAAGGTTCAGGGCGGATTTATTCCGGGCAGGCGGCGGCGCACCATGGAGATCCCGAATGCGCCGCGCGCGCTACCGCTGATCTGTTACGAGGCCATCTTTCCCGGCGACGTTGCCGAACGCGATGACCGTCCGGGCTGGATCGTCAACCTTACCAATGACGGCTGGTTTGGCATTTCGACCGGCCCCTATCAGCACCTGCAACAAGCGCGCCTGCGCGCGGTCGAACAAGGGCTGCCGGTGGTTCGTGCGGCAAACACCGGCATATCTGCGGTGATTGATCCGTTGGGACGGACGGTCGCGCGGCTGGGTCTCGGGCTCGAAGGCGTGCTGGATTCCGGCCTGCCTTCTGCCATTCCACCGACGATCTATGCGCGCGCCGGCGATATTCCCCTCGCCATCATGATCGCCTCCGCCCTGATTTTCGTAACCAGGCGCCGCGCCGCGAAGTGAAATTCCCCACGGTGATTCACCCTTGGTTTCGAATGTTGTCAGAAAGGCTGACCTACGGAAATCCGCCAGTTGACAGACCGGCTGCGCCATTCGCATTCTGCGCCGCGAAACCATCCAAGATCAGACCCGTCGGTACATTGCTCAAATTTTCTGCACTGGTTGGCACCAACCTCCACGCAGGATTTGACGGTACTGGCGCCCGAGACGAATCCCGTTACGCCTTCCTTCGACCGACCGGCGTAATCCCAAGGAGTGTTGGCGATGTCGACCAAAGCGCCCAACCCTGTTGACAAATATGTCGGCAGTCGTGTGCGCATGCGCCGCATCATGCTGGGCATGAGCCAGGAAAAGCTCGGCGATGCGCTGGGGCTCACATTCCAGCAGGTTCAAAAATACGAGAAGGGCACCAACCGCGTCGGCGCGAGCCGCATTCAGCAGATCTCCGAAATACTTCAGGTGCCGGTATCGTTCTTGTTTGAGGGAGGACCCAGCGGCACCGCGAGCGCCGCGGGGTTCACCGAAGGAACCTCGCCGGCCTACGTGTCCGACTTCCTGGCGACATCAGAGGGATTGGCGCTGACCCGCGCATTCACGCGCATCACCGACGCCAAGCTTCGGCGCAGCATTGTGGATCTGGTCGAACAGATCGCCGCGCACGAAGCTTCCGACAAGCCCTGAAATCAAGTCGTCACTTTCGCAAGCGTTCACGATCGCAATCGGGCAATGTCGGGATGTCCGAGCTGCCGTTGCGCATCCGGGGCTCACGCGCCTGCTTGCGCCCGGGAATGACGATGATTGAACTCCTCTGAAGGCAGCGGCATACATTGACGGCCATGACCTCCACCGCTTTCGATTCGAACATCATCCTCGGCGGCTGCCGCGATCTACCGGCCACTGTCGGGCCGGGAACGCGGCGCATGCTTCGGGCGCTGCGATGAGTGCCGCCATCCGGGATCCCGGAAATCGCGGTGCGTCGTCCGGCGATGCTGACGCCGTCCATCCCCAGGGCTCGTTCTTTGGCCGGCGCAAGGGCCACAGGCTGCGCGCGCACCAGGCCGACCTGATCGAGCACTTGCTGCCACGGCTTTCGCTGCAAATTGGCGGCCCGCAACCGCCAGATCTCGCCGGGCTGTTCAACGCGCCGGTCGAGGAGGTCAGGCTCGAAATCGGATTTGGTGGCGGCGAGCACCTGGTCGCGGAAGCCCGCGCCTTTCCGAACACCGGTTTCATCGGCTGCGAGCCTTACGTCAACGGCATGGCGAAAATCCTGGCGCAGATCGAGGCCCATACCATCGGCAATATCCGGCTGTTCGCAGGCGACGCCGCTGAATTGCTGGGGTGGGTGCCGGAGCATTCGCTGGCCCGGATCGATCTGATCCATCCCGACCCCTGGCCGAAGCGGCGGCACTGGAAGCGGCGCTTCGTGCAGGACGCAACCATCGCGGCGATGGCGCGGGTGCTAAAGGCAGCGGGCGAATTTCGCTTCGTCAGCGACATCAGCGACTATTGCGCATGGACGCTGGTGCATTTTTCTCGATCGCCCGATTTCGTCTGGACCGCGGAATCCGCGTCCGACTGGCGGGCGCCATGGCCCGATTACACGATGACGCGATATGGCCGCAAAGCCGAACGCGAAGGCCGCCAGGCGGCTTATTTGCGGTTCAGGAAAACCGGCTAGAGCGCTTTCCAGCGAAGTGGCGACCGGTTCGCGTCAAGAAAACGCGTCAAACGAAGCAGGCGCTAGACGGGACGGAGGTGTAATGACGGCTTCATGTCACGCCGATTGCCGGGTCCGCCAAAAGCCCACCACCCGCTCCGCCGTCGAAGGCATCAGGCGCACGAAGTTCGATCGCACCTTCTCGATATCCGTTGGAGACGGCACCCGCGCCGGACCGAGCCGGAGCAGGATCAGGGCGCGCGCGGTCGCCCATTCCAGTCCGACCGCCTTGGCGATGATCAGCACGGGATCGTGACGGTCGCCGGCCATCAGGCGGTCGAGGGTTGCGATCTTCACGCCCGACATCGCCGATAGAGCGGCAACCGATTCCTCGTAGTTGTGGGTCTTGGCAAAGCCGAGCAGCGCGGATTCGTTCAGTTCCCCGGCGCGATGCAGCGCGAGGATCGCGCGTTGCGCCGAGGCAAAATCCCGCCGGCTCTCGACCCGCTCGGCACCGCCGGAAATCTGGCTCATCGCGCGGCCGATCGCCGCCTGCCGGCCGGGCTTGGCCACGTCGAACAGGCGGCGGCGGACGATATCGATCGATCCCGCCAGAAGTTCCTTCAGCAGTTGATCCGACAGATCCTCGCGCTGGCCGACCGCGAGCGTCAGGACGCCATCCTTGGCGGCGCGCTTGATCATCGCGGAATAGCCGGCCTGCGAGAAAAGCGCCCCCGCATTTGCGGCGGTGCGCCTGACGACATCGCGATCGCCGCGGCGCAGGATGACGTCGGTGAGGTCAGGTGAAAGCTTCGGCCGCTCCGACATCGCCAGCAGATGACCCTGGCCCTTGCTGCGCGCGATTTCGATCAAGGCGCCCTCATCGATGACAGGCGATCGACGCAGCAGCGGACCCGCGATCGATATCTCGTCCTCGCGCGCGAGGTGCCCGACCAGCGCGCGGGGCGCATTGTCAAGAACGGACAACCGCTCGGCCAGATCGGCACGGGCAGGAATCTCGGTGTGCGGAACGAGATCGATGAGGACGCGGTCGAACAGATCGACGTGATCGGATCCGAAGTTCGCGGCCCCCTGCAGGAACAGTCCGGCGATCCGGCGGGCCACCTCGGTGAGGCGTTTGGGATCGCCCTGTCTGACGATCTCATCGAGCCCGGGGATCAACGATGTAGCGACAGACATGAAACCCACTCAAACCCGGCACGGCGGCGGGTTTTTCCGGCAATTTAGGCGGCCCAGGTGAAGGAAGGGTTAGGTTCGAAACATCCCTCTTAAAGGGGCGCAAAATCGCAACGCCGGGGGCTCACGGGCCTTGCCGGATCGGGGGAAAACCGCTATATCAGCCGCGACTTATGGTTCTCATACGATCGCGTATTGAGAGTGGGCCCTCCCGGACCCGCTCTTTTTTATTACCTGAACGGGCCCGCCGCATATGACACCGGGCCCGGCTCGGGCAAACCGGCCGGACCGCGCTTGAGGCCCGGCCCAACCCAACGCAAGTCAGACCGCTCCGGGCAAGACCGCTCGAAGCAAGACCGCTCCAAGTAAGACCGCTCGAAGTAAGACCGCCCAAAGGCAAATTTTGACACTGGACATGACCGATCCGACCGCTGGTTCCGTGGACACCGATCTGCTTGCCGAGCCGCGCCTTGTCGTCGAGCCGGGCGTGGCGGCGCGGGTATCGGCGGTTGCTGGTCCGGTGTTGCAGGGAATGGGCTACCGGCTGGTGCGGATCAAGATATCCGGAGAGTCCGGCTGCACGGTCCAGATCATGGCGGAACGGCCGGACGGATCGATGCTGATCGAGGATTGTGAGGCGATCTCGAAGGCGCTGTCGCCGGTGCTCGATGTCGCCGACCCGATCGACCGGGCCTACCGGCTGGAGGTTTCCTCGCCCGGGATCGACCGGCCGCTGGTGCGCCGCTCTGATTTCGAGCGCTTTAGCGGCCATCTGGTGAAGATCGAGATGGCGGTCGCCCATCAGGGCCGCAAGCGGTTCCGCGGCACGCTTGGCGGCGTCGAGGGCGACGCCGTGCGCTTACATCGCGATGACACACGCGCGGGCGAAGATGCCGATGCTATGCTGGTCATGGAGGATATCGCAGACGCGAGGCTAGTTCTGACCGACGAGCTGATCGCCGAATCGATGCGCCGCGGCAAGGCCGCCGAGCGCGAGTTGCGGCAGAATCTCGGGCTGGAACCGGCTCCCCCGCCGCATGCGAAAAAAAGCGACCCGGCGAAAAGCAACAAACCGAAGCCGAAATTGAAGCCGAACAAGAACGCCCCGAAGAATACCAAGGAACACCGCCTCGCCGCAGAACGACTGCGAAGAGGCGAAATCGATCCCACCGAAGGAGACTAAAGCCATGGCAGCTGTCAGCGCCAATAAACTCGAACTGCTGCAGATCGCAGACGCGGTTGCGCGCGAAAAATCGATCGACCGCGGTATCGTGATCGCGGCGATGGAAGACGCCATCGCCAAGGCGGCGCGGGCCCGCTACGGCAGCGAGACCGACGTTCACGCCGAGATCGACGCCAAGAAGGGCGAATTGCGGCTGTCGCGCCACATGCTGGTGGTCGACCAGGTCGAGAATTCGGCGAACCAGATTTCTCTGGTCGACGCGCAACGCGCCAATCCCGGCGCGCAGGTCGGCGACACCATCGCCGACACGCTGCCGCCGCTGGAATACGGCCGCATCGCCGCGCAGTCGGCCAAGCAGGTGATCGTGCAGAAAGTGCGCGAGGCCGAGCGCGACCGGCAGTATCAGGAGTTCAAGGACCGCATCGGCGACATCGTCAACGGCATCGTCAAGCGCGTCGAATATGGCAGCGTCATCGTCGATCTGGGCCGCGGCGAAGCCATTGTACGCCGCGACGAAATGCTGCCGCGCGAAGTGTTCCGCAACGGCGACCGCGTCCGCGCCTATATTTTCGACGTGCGGCGCGAAACGCGCGGCCCGCAGATCTTCCTTTCCCGCACCCATCCGCAATTCATGGCGAAACTGTTCGCGCAGGAAGTGCCGGAAATCTATGACGGCATCGTCGAGATCAAGGCGGTCGCCCGCGACCCCGGGTCGCGCGCGAAAATCGGCGTGATCTCAAGGGATTCGTCGGTCGATCCGGTCGGCGCCTGCGTCGGCATGCGCGGCTCGCGCGTGCAGGCCGTGGTCAATGAATTGCAGGGCGAAAAGATCGACATCATTCCATGGTCGCCCGATATCGCGACCTTTGTCGTCAACGCGCTGGCCCCCGCCGAAGTCGCCAAGGTGGTGATCGACGAGGACCGCGAACGGATCGAGGTCGTGGTGCCCGACACCAATAACCAGCTGTCGCTGGCAATCGGCCGGCGCGGGCAGAACGTACGCCTCGCCTCGCAGCTGACCGGCTGGGACATCGACATCCTGACCGAACAGGAGGAATCCGAACGGCGCCAGGCCGACTTCGAGAACTCGACGCGGGTGTTCATGGAAGCGCTGAACGTCGACGAAGTGGTCGGCCAATTGCTGGCGTCGGAAGGCTTCACGTCGGTGGAGGAACTGGCGCTGGTCGACGTCAAGGAATTGGCGGGCATCGAAGGCTTTGACGACGAGACGGCCAACGAGTTGCAGAATCGCGCCAAGGAATATCTGGAACAGCTCGAAAGCGAGCTCGAAAACAAACGTAAGGAGCTCGGTGTGGAAGATGCGTTGAAGACGGTGCCCGGCGTGACCTCGAAAATGCTGGTCAAATTCGGCGAGAACGACATCAAGACCGTCGAGGATCTGGCCGGTTGCGCCACCGACGATTTGATCGGCTGGACCGAGCGCAAGGAAGGCGGCGAGCCGACCAAGCACCCCGGCATCCTCGACGCCAACGAAACCTCGCGCGACGACGCCGAGAACATCATCATGCAGGCGCGCGTCATCGCCGGCTGGATCACGCAGGCCGATCTGGTCAAGAAGCCCGAGGAGGCCGAGGCCCCCGAAGGCCAGCCGGCTTAACGCGGGTGTTCTGCAAATGGCCGCCCTCGGACCTGATCCGGGGGTGGATAGCGGTATTGCGCGACCGTAACGCGCAAATGTATGGAGCCATGTCGCCTGAATGCTTGCCCTTGCTGACCCCGATCTCGACAACGGACCGCGGACCGACAGGTCCGCGACGATGCGGATGTGCGCGGTCACGCGCGAGGTGCGGCCGATCGACGAGCTGATCCGGTTTGTGGTCGCGCCGTCCGGCGAGGTGGTGGCGGATCTGAAACGCAAGCTTCCCGGCCGGGGCCTCTGGATTTCGGCCTCGCGTCAAACGGTTGCGGAAGCCGTCCGGCGTCACCAATTCGGCAAAGGTTTCAAGCGCGAGGTGCGCGTGGCCCCGACCCTTGCCGCGGACACCGAAACCCTGCTGGTACGTTTCGTGACCGAAGCCCTGGCCATGGCCGCCAAGGCGGGCCAGGTCGTGTCCGGCTTCGGCAAGGTCGCGGACGCCCTGGAACGGCGCCAGGTCCAGGCCCCGACAAGAGCCCCGATCAAAGCCCTGATCCATGCTTCCGACGGCGCGGCGGACGGAATCCGCAAATTGGACGCCATGGTCAGGCAAAATGCCGGGAATGACGATAAATCCTCCGAAATCCCGGTGATCGCGCCGCTAACCTCGGAACAATTGGATTTGGCACTTGGCCGGTCAAATGTGATACATGCTGCCCTGCTCGCGGGCCCGGCGAGCAAGACGTTCCTGTCGCGCAGCCATGTCCTGGTCCGATACCGGATGGCGGATGACGACAGAACCGCCGGCCATGCGGCCAAGAATTCGCCGATACAGACTGTGCGGACACGCACGACGTAAACAAGATTAGGACTGCTGAATGGTTGATACGAAAACTCCTGGCGACAAGACACTCAGTGTCCCGACCAAGACCTTGACGCTCAAGCCACGCGTCGAGACGGGCACCGTGCGCCAGAGCTTCAGCCACGGCCGGACCAAGCAGGTCGTGGTCGAAAAGCGCGGCAAGCGCCGGCTCGGCGGCGACGCCCCCGCGGCCGAAACGCATGCGCCGGAGCCGCCGGTCGCCAAGGCGGCCGCGCCGGCCAAGGCGCCGATCGCCCGTGCCGCGCCTGCTTCGGCTTCGCCGCGCAGCAATTCCGGCGTGGTGCTGCGAACCCTGACCGAGGACGAACGCAGCGCACGCGCCAGCGCGCTCGCCGACGCGAAAGTCCGCGATGTCGAAGAACGGCGCCTGGCGGAAGAAGAAGCCAAGCGGCGCAACAGCAAGGAGGGCATCGAGCAGGCCGAGCGCGAAGCCGCCGAAGCCCGCCGCAAGGCCGAAGAAGAGCGTCACCGTCAGGACGAGGAAGCCAAGCGCAAGGCCGAGCTCGAAGCCAAGAAGCGTTTTGGCGAAGCCGAGGCCAAGACCGCAGCCGCGGCCCGCCCCGCGGTACCCGTCGCGCGGGCACCCGGAATCGCCGCCGACATCACCGACGAGGATGAAGGTCCGCGCCAGATCCGCCGTGGCCCGGGCGGCGTTGCCCGTCCCGCGGCCGCCCCAAAAACAACCGCCAAGCCGGCGCCTGCGAAGCAGCGCGGCCGCCTGACGCTGGTCACCGCGCTCAATGCCGATGACGTGCGCGAGCGCTCGATCGCGTCGTTCCGTCGCCGCACCCAGCGGCTCAAGGGACATCAGTCGAACGAACCGAAGGAAAAGCTGGTTCGCGAGGTCATCATCCCGGAAGCCATCAATATCCAGGAACTCGCCAACCGCATGTCGGAGCGCGCCGTCGACGTCATCCGATTGCTGATGAAGCAGGGCGCGATGCACAAGATCACCGACGTGATCGACGCCGACACCGCGCAGCTGATCGCCGAGGAATTGGGTCACACCGTCAAGCGCGTGGCCGCGGCCGACGTCGAGGAAGGCCTGTTCGACATCGTCGACGATTCCACCGATACCGAGCCGCGTTCCCCCGTGGTGACGGTGATGGGCCATGTCGACCACGGCAAGACCTCGCTGCTCGATGCGCTTCGCCACGCCAATGTGGTCTCCGGCGAAGCCGGCGGCATCACCCAGCATATCGGCGCCTATCAGGTGACCTCGCCGGAAAGCGGCAAGAAGATCACGTTCATCGACACCCCGGGCCACGCCGCGTTCACCGCGATGCGCGCGCGCGGCGCCAAGGTGACCGATATCGTGGTGCTGGTGGTGGCGGCCGATGACGGCGTCATGCCGCAGACGGTGGAAGCGATCAATCACGCCAAGGCGGCGAAGGTGCCGATGATCGTCGCCATCAACAAGATCGACAAGCCCGACGCGAAACCCGAGCGGGTGCGTACCGAACTCCTGCAACACGAGGTTCAGGTCGAATCGCTCGGCGGCGACGTCGTCGATGTCGAGGTCTCCGCCAAGAACAAGACCAATCTCGACAAATTGCTGGAGATGATCGCGCTGCAGGCCGAATTGCTCGACCTCAAGACCAATGCGGAGCGCCCGGCCGAAGGCACCGTGATCGAGGCCAAGCTTGATCGCGGCCGCGGCCCGGTCGCGACCGTGCTGGTGCAGCGCGGAACGCTGCGTGTCGGCGACATCGTCGTGGCCGGCGCCGAAATGGGCCGCGTGCGCGCGCTGATCTCGGATCAGGGCGATACCATCGACGAAGCGGGTCCTTCGGTGCCGGTCGAGGTGCTCGGCTTCAACGGCCCGCCGGAAGCCGGCGATCGCCTCGCGGTCGTGGAGAACGAAGCCCGTGCCCGCCAGGTAACGAGCTACCGCGCCCACCAGAAGCGCGAGAATGCCGCCGCCAGCATTTCCGGCATGCGCGGCTCGCTCGAACAGATGATGTCGCAGCTCAAGACCTCGGGCCGCAAGGATTTCCCGCTGATCATCAAGGCCGACGTGCAGGGCTCGCTGGAAGCCATTCTCGGTTCGCTCGACAAGCTTGGCACCGAGGAAGTCGCCGCGCGCATCCTGCATGCGGGCGTCGGCGGCATCAGCGAATCCGACGTAACGCTGGCGGAAGGCTTCAACGCCGCGATCATCGGATTCAACGTTCGCGCCCACAAGGAAGCCGCCGCCGCCGCCAAGCGCAACGGCATCGAAATCCGCTACTACAACATCATCTACGATCTGGTGGATGACGTGAAGAAGGCGATGTCCGGTCTGCTGGCGCCGACGTTGCGCGAGACCATGCTGGGCAATGCGCTGATCCTGGAAGTGTTCAACATTTCCAAGGTCGGCAAGGTCGCGGGCTGCCGCGTCACCGACGGGTCCGTGGAACGCGGCGCCAATGTCCGACTGATTCGCGACAACGTCGTCGTGCATGAAGGCAAGCTGTCGACGCTGAAGCGCTTCAAGGATGAAGTGAAGGAAGTGCAGTCCGGCCAGGAATGCGGCATGGCGTTCGAGAATTACGGCGACATGCGTGCCGGCGAC
>Ga0073928_10002794_pt1 | contig 28924 bp, 31 predicted proteins | sample PaiPotPPA55metaG_FD_76969 | JGI IMG/M metagenome (GOLD analysis project Ga0073928, IMG submission 76969) | Iron sulfur acid spring bacterial and archeal communities from Banff, Canada, to study Microbial Dark Matter (Phase II) - Paint Pots PPA... ...
CCGCTATGGTGTGCGGGCTATGCCACGCAAATGCATGCCGAAGCTCTCACGGGCCTAGGGATGCACGTTCGGTTTACAATTTGGGCGGATTCTGACAGATCGTATCGATAGTCAAAGCGCAAGTACGAACGCGCAAGAAATTGAAACGGCGGGCCTTTGGCCCGCCGCTTTTGTTTTTGTACCTTGTCTTCTCGCCTCTCCGTTCGTTTCGTAGTTGCTAACCACTCGACACGGTCAGAACCAATTCGACGCACTATTTCAAAATGGTGCAGCTTTTTGTTCATTTCGGGATTGGCTTGGGATTGGCGAATGAACGGCGAAGAGTGTACCTATTTGAAACAGCAAGGCTTAAGGCGTTCCGTTCTGGGAAACCGTCTGGTTCCGATCATGCTCTAGACTTTGCACGGGCAAAGAACTAGTGAGTGAATATACACAAGTAGATAACGGGAGGCGGAGGGGGCTCTCGCCTGAGAGGCGCACGACACCTCTCATTGAATTGTTGGTCACAAACATCGCCCCGATTGCCTGCGCCTTGGGAGCGACTTTCGCACTCATTATGTCGGTCTTTCACCTGTGTCCGCACTCGGTTGCGGTCGAACTATTCCGATATTCAGCCTTCGGCTGCGCGGCAAATGGCTTGTTGAAGACAAGGAATTTGTGGATACGAGACCGGAGGTGGCCTTAGCACAACGATCCGTGAATGCTTTAGTCAGGCCGCCGTCACGAGTATCGTGCCCGGCCGCTTCGTTTGACGCTTTCGTCGGATCACGATTTCGACGTCTCGATCCAGGGCATTGAGGAAGCGCAGGAGTCGCTCTACGGAAAATCCCTCAAGCCGATAATTTGCAAGGGCGGAGATCTTGGGCTGGTTCAGTTGCAGCAGTTTGGCGGCTTCTTCTTGGCGCAAGGTTTTTTCCTCGAGAATCCCGTTAATGGTGACCGCTAGACGCACCTTGGTCTGTTTTTCCGCCGCGTCGGTGAGCTTTAAATCGGCAAACACGTTTCCAGAACTTCGAGTGATCGAAACTCTATTTAGTTTTCTCATAGCGGATCTCATAGTCGTGCTGCGCAGCTCGCAGCCGCCGGTTCACCAGATCGACGTCTCTCCGAGAAGTGGCGATTCCGTGCGTCGCTTTCTTCTGGAATGCATGTAACACGTAGATCGCTTCCGCGAATCGCACTGTGTAAACGGCGCGATAGGTGTCGCCACGATGATCCTCCACAATCTCCAGTACCCCGGGCCCTTCGCCCTTTCATGGCTTAGCCGCGGGATGCTTTCCGCCGAACTGCGCAACGCTGAGCGCTGCGCCCAAACCGTCCTTTACCTGATCCGGAAACCTGAGCAAATCCTCCTTCGACGAGCCGGCCCAGAAAAGTGGCCTTTCACCTTGAGCGTGCTTCGGCCTAGCCAATATAATATCCCAATTCTAGGATATTGAGCAATGGCTTTCGCAGATCTTAGGCGAACAGCTGCGTTACCGGTCCTTGCAATAGGCCGAGTTGGCGGGCCATGCCCATCTGGTCCCAGACGTTCCAGCCCTCGGTGATGACGCCGTTCTCGGCGCGGCATGCGGACATCCCGCGGATCTCGATCTTTTGTCCATTCGGCGATACTCCCAGGCCCTCGCCGGTGACGGTCATGGTGGCGGTCCAGCGGGCGAAGGCGGTGTCGTCTTGATGGACGACGTGGTCAAGAACGATCTTGACGTCAGGGCAAGCGCTTCGCATGTTCCGGTGAAATTCCTTGAAGGTTGCGGGGCCCTTGGTCGAATCTTCGGGCCGGCCTACTCCCCACATGACCGAGGTTTCGGGGAACATTTGGTCGATGGTATCGGACCTTCCCTGATTCCAGACTTCGTCAAACCAGCGGCGCATCAATTGTTCGGCATTCGGGATGGGTGCTGCTCCGGCTGCGTGCATGACGGTGCCTCCATGTACTTCGGGCGTACTTTAGCACATCAATACCCCGGCGGGTTCAAGGCAATTTGAATAGAGCCGTTGTGGGTCTCCCGGCAGGGTGGAATGTCCACGGGCTGAAGCCTGTGCCACTGTTAGCAGGCGCGCGCCAGGGACGCTCGGTTCTCGTCACAGTGTCGTAAGATTGAAGAAGACTCCACCGGCACCGCTGTTACCGCGAGCCGGACCTCACGCCGCACAGTCAGGATTTCTTGGACGCTTTCCTTCGACATTTATTTCGTTTGGCGTATCACGCGGGCGCATTTGGCTTGCTCACCGTGGGCATCCTCGATTCCTCGTTTCTGATGTTGCCGTTGGGCAATGATTTGCTGTTGCTTGGCCTTTCGGCCCGGCATCACGACCGCGTTCCGCTTTATGTTGTGGCAGCCACGGTAGGCTCGGTCTTGGGTGTCTTGCTGACGCTTTGGCTTTCGCGTAAGGGCGGGGAGCGGATGACGAAGGGCCGCAAGGGGCGGACCTGGAGATACGTCGAAAGACAGATGAGGGAGAAGGCCGGGTGGGCGCTGACGGTGGGCAGCCTGATGCCGCCGCCATTTCCGTTTACGGTGTTTGTTGCAGCGGCCGGTGCGTTGAAAGTGCCATTCAAGAAAGCGTTGCCCTTTGTTGCGGCGGGAAGACTGGTGCGGTTCGCAATCGAAGGCGCCTTGGCGGTTTACTACGACCGGTGGATCTTATCGCTGGAAAATTCGGCGGCGCTGAAAATTCTAGTAGTCGTCATGATTGTGATTGCGGTCGTCGGTAGCGCGTACTCGATCTATAGCTGGACGCGCCGCTAGGCCCTGCAACGCTTCCTAAGTGTTTGCGGTCTTGGCAGAATCAAGGCGCTTGAGCAGATAGAGCGGAAGCGCGAGCGACAATCCCACAACCAAATTGCTCAGGAGAACGAGCCACCATCCGTCGATCTTCTTCTCTCGGGCTTCGCGACGCGACCAGCCCAGAAAAATCACTGACGACAGAATGAGGTCCGCGGCGAAAAAGCTCGAGATGCGTGTCGCGAAGATCTCTTCGACGAACAATCGGAAATTTGGTCCGTGAATCAAAAAGAAGGGCAGCGCGAACCAGTAGGGAATCACAATCCCGGCGATGCAGCAGACAATCAGGTAGGGCTTCATGGGCGACAAAATAATACGAAGCGACGCCTGAGTCTTGTCTTTTCTGCGGAGCGTTCCGAGCCCAGGCTACGAGTTTGCGTATCGCGTGAGCCTGCTTGCGTCGTACGCCGGGAGGGGCAAGCCCCTCCCCTACAAAGTGGTGCCAACGGTAAAAAGACAAGATCAGTGCTTGCTGCTGTTTTTTGGTTTTGCCGTGACGATGCGCTCGACCTGTTGGAGGTGGTTGAGGTCGTGGCCGGCCATCATGTGCAGGATGCGCTCGATCGTTTCTTCGCCGCGCTCGGAATGCATGCCGTGATGCTTCCACTGTTCCGGCTTCAGCGATTTCAGCACCATCAGATTTGCTTCGCGCACCGCGCGGAATACTTCCAGGCACTGGCGGGGATTGCGTTCGCTGTAGCGCCCCGCAGCAACCCATGCGTCCTGGTCGTAAGCCTGGATCGGCGTTCCCGGCGCGCCCAGGATCGAGCGAATACGCCACGCGGTAACGATCTCTGCGTCCCCGAGGTGTGCCAGGATCTCCGTTACCGACCACTTGTCCGGCGCCGGGCGTTTGCGCAATTTCGACGGTGACACATTATTGATGAGCGCCGCGAGCTTCTTCGGCGTCGTCGCCTGCACCTTCATGGCATCTTTACCTTGGACGTGGCCGAGGATGCGCTGTATGTACTGTTGCGGAGTTTCGTTCATGTCGACGGTTCTTCCTTCTGCTGACCGCTGGCGCCGCCAGCGTGGCGTGCACGAGGGTCGCGCGGAATCGGCCTTTTCGCAAAGACCAAATTGGATGGCCGAACCTCTGGCGACATGCGGGCGTATGTGCTTAGGGTACGTTTGAGCGACCCGGCTACTCTCCGGAAGTAGCCTTGAGCAAACGGGTTACGAACTCGAACTCAGTTGGATGCATTTTTTCGCGGGCGGCGTCGACTGTAAAGAATGCGGCGCGGTCGATTTCGGGAAATTCACGCGTCTTGCCGGATCGCGGCGGCCACTCCATCTGAAACGTGTTGCTGCGCAGCGTCGCGGGATCGCAGTCGCCGGCAAAGGCCCATGCGGCAACGCTCTTACCGCTTTTGTGTTTTACGCTGCCGAGCGGAAAAAGATCGGAGCCTGGCGCCAATCCCGTTTCTTCTTGAAATTCGCGCTTGGCTGCGGCGAGTTGGTCCTCGCCGGGGTTGACTTCGCCTTTCGGCACGAACCATGCGCCTGCGTCTTTCTTAGCCCAGAACGGCCCGCCCAAATGCACCAGTAGAACTTCCAAGTGCTGATTCCGCTTGCGATACATCAGAAGCCCTGCGCTGACTTTACCCATATTGCTGATCCATTCGTTTGACTGAGGCCAGAGCAATGTATCGCAAAAATGGAAACGGGGGACTGATCGACTGTTTTCGCGATGCCGATAGGCGCTGGCTTACAAAACGACGTGATTTTGAAATTGCGTTTTGTTCGCTACATACAAGGAGGGATTGATACCCGAAAAGCCTCGAAAATCGTGGATAAAGTGAGCCTGGTCGAAATAGCCGCACGACAGGGCGATTTCCGTCCAATCGACGGCCTCGGCACTGCGCACGATTTGCCGCAGAACTCCCTGGAATCGCTGCACGCGGCAGAAAAGCTTGGGGGTCAGTCCGACTTGCTGAGCGAAGAGTTGGATAAAGCGTCTTTCGCTCAGTCCAATCTGATCCGTTACGCTTGAAATCGCGCGGTTTGGAAGCCGGCGGAAATTGCCGACGGCGAAGCGCACAGCCGGATGCGGAGGAACGGGAGGCTTGGCGATCCTGCCGAGCAGCGCGCGCTCCAGAACGTCGAATTTTAGTTTCGGTGTTTTGGCGTCGAGCAGTCGTTCGCGCAATTGGCCGCCCTCGCGGCCCCAGAGCGCATCGAGAGAAACGTCAGTATCTTGCAATTCATCGGCGGGCAGCTTGAAGAAGGGAATCGCGCCGCCTGGCTTGAAGATGACGCCCATGGTGGAGCGCTGCTCAGCGGTGTCGATGACCGTGTACCCCGAGTATGCCCCGACGAGGATGGCGCCGCTGAGCGTCTGGAACTTGCTTGGATTGTTGGGGTCGTAGACGCGGGTGCGATCCTCGTACAAATTGATGATCAGGGAAATGTCTCCCGTGGGCAGCACGCGTTCCAACCTGTAGGGCACGATGTAATCGTCGCCGAACCACATCATCTCGATGAAATCCGAGAGTGGCGGGCCCGGAACGTAGTGCTGGAAGATCATTGATTGTAGGAAAGCAAACCCCAGGTCTCGCGTCAATAGGCTGATAGCCTGAAAGCGGACCACTCGGGCGCGTGAAACGATCGAGTGTTCGCCGGGTGGGCATGAATTTTTGACAACTCTAGAGCGTCAGCGTAGCGCGTGTGGCCTGGTGTATCTACTGGCCGAAGGTGCGGATTTCGCACAGTCCCAGGCATGGACCCGCCGCGAGTTTGAATTCGCAAAGCGGATAGAACTGTTCGACGTTGGAGTGCGCAACGCTTTTTGCGGCGCCCGATCGAGAAACGCAAGGAGGTTTGTTCGCTGCAGAAAAATGCTCCGTCCTGGAGGTTCCAGGACGGAGCGCTGTTGCGATGCCAGGTGGGAAAACTAGTGTGATTGTGCGGCGGCGGCTTTGGACTTCTGCTTGGTCATCTCCTCAAAGCGGCGCTGCATTTCTGCGGGCGCCACGTCTTCGATGTGTGTTGCAACACCCCACTGATGGCCAAAGGGATCCGTAAACGTCCCGTAGCGGTCTCCCCAGAACATGTCGGACGGCTGCATGTCGGGGCGGCCGCCAGCTTTCACGGCACGGTTGTATACGGAATCGACATTCTCGGTGTAGAGAAACAACGAGTGCGAGTGGATTGGGGCAGGAGCCGGGGCCACAGCCATGCCGGGTATTTCGTCGTTCAGCATAAGCCGGGAATCGCCGATTTTGAGTTCGGCATGCATTATTTTTCCGCTGGGATCTGGCATGCGGCTGAGTTCCACGGCGCCAAAGACGTTCTTGTAGAAGTCGATAGCCTTGGCAGCATCGCGGCAGGTAATTTGCGGGGTAATAGAATGATAGCCCTCTGGGATGGGGCGCACGGCATTCGGCATAAAACACCTCCTCAGATTGAGAAATGCGGGTAGCGGAGGAACTGGGCGCCGCTTCAGGCGGCTCACGCTGTGCCCAAGGTTCTAGATACTCCGGCGGGCTCGTGGAGTCAACCTCCCAATTGTTAAAAATGGGCTGTCAAAAATGAGCGAGTCAGTAGGCGGGGACTTCTGATTCCGTGGAGAATTCCAGTGGCCTAATTTTCGCGGTAGAGTTCCGGGAATTCTTTCTTCAAGTGCTCCAGCTTTGGCAAATCGTTGTAGACGATATAGGGCTGGTCCGTGTGGCTCTTCAGGTAGTCCTGATGATATTCCTCAGCGCGATAAAAGGCGGTGAACGGCGCGATCTGCGTCACGATTTTACTCGGATAAGATTTCGCCGCGTTCAGTTGCTCGACGTAAGCGGTGGCGATGCGCTTCTGCTCTTCGCTGGTGTAGAAAATGGCGGAGCGGTATTGCGAGCCGGTATCGGGGCCCTGGCGATTGAGCTGCGTGGGATCGTGGGCGACCGAAAAATACACCATCAAGATCTGTCCCAAAGAGATTTGCGACGGATCAAAAGTGACGCTTACCGACTCCGCGTGACCTGTGAGGCCGGTGCTCACCGCTTCGTAGCCGGGTGCCTCGACATGTCCGCCCGCGTAGCCCGAGACCGCAGTGTTCACTCCCTTCAAGTGCTCGAACACTGCCTGCACGCCCCAAAAACATCCGCCCGCGAGAACCACTTTTTCTTCTCCCTTGGAAGTCGCAAGGGGAGCGTCCGCCGCAGGCTTGGGGAAGGGGAATTTCGGTTCGACGGGTCGCGCTCCGATGGACCGGACGGCGGTCCAGGCGACGAAGGCAACGATCAGCGCGATGGCCAGGCCTCTGCCAATGAATGGGCTGCGCACGTAATCTCCAGTGGGCCGACTGCACTATGCAATACGTCGCGAACAATTCGTTGGATGCAGGCTGGAATATCGCGGTTACCCGAATCGCCGCGCCAAGAAGAAAAAAGGGCCGCGCGATGCAAGCGCGGCCTCTCTTCGACTGGGCGCGCGGCTGGTGCGTGCGCCCGGATCGAACCCGTTACTCCGGCTTGGAGATGACCGCGCAGGCGATGCGCGGTGGAGCGGCGCTGGAGGCGCCCGAGGCTACCGCGTGTATGACCATAGCAGTTCCACCATTGCTGAACACGGAATGATCGTCAGTGCCGAGCGTCACATTGGGCGCGACAACCGTGGCGTGAGCTGTTCCGTCCGCTGCCACGATCAGCGAGAAATCCGGGATGTCGCCCGCCGGAAGGGCCGCGTGTTCTGCATGATCACCTCCACCTGGGTTAAAGTGAGGCCCGGCCGACTTGAAGTCCGGCGCCTCGCATTTTGCGAACTGGTGGATATGCAGGGAATGCTCCCCGGGCGGCAGGCTCTTGATATCGAGCTTGATTCTTACGCCGTGAGCCGCTTCGGAAAGGGTTGCGGTGCCAACGCTCTGGCCCTGGGCGTTCTTAATGTCGACAGTGAATGGTTTGGTTGGGGGATTGGCGAAGGAGACAGCAGCGCCCCCCGCCAGAACCAGCAGACACACAAAACTCAAGACAATCTTCATCGTTCCTCACTTTATTTGCCAGATCAGCTACCTCGGTCCGACCGAAGCTGATCCTTTTGGTAGATCACTGTTACTGTACGCAGACTGCACGCCAATTCGATACCGCTTGTCATCATTCAGATACTAGGGCAGGCACCAGGTACGCTCGGTGAGCGCACCCTGGCGGCACAACGACGCATGGCCGCTGCGACGAGTAGAACCGAAAGCCGCATTGAGGCATCCTAGGGGTGTTTGCTGACGCAAGATCCCGAGGAGAATGTCCATGACCGACTTTTTTTCGCGCATTGTTGCGTTTGGAGCCTTGTTGGTTCTTCCTGCGAATTTGCCAGCGCAAGTTACTCATGGAGCGAAGCCGCAGTTGCCCCCGCCCTTTGCAACGAAGTCGGCCGGGAATCCTCCGGAAGAACAGAAGCCGCCCAAAGGTTTTCTGCCCACGGTTCCGGCTGGGTTTCAGATCAATATCTTCGCGACAGACTTCAAGGAGCCTCGCTGGCTGACCGTGGCGCCGAACGGCGATACTTTTCTTGCCGATACTCACGGTGGAGCGATCTACATCCTGCGCGATCCGGGGCATACGGGCGGGGCGCAGCAGCGCGAAGCCTTTCTCACCGGACTCGACGAGCCGTTCGGCATCGTTTTTCACGATAATTACATCTACGTCGGCGATACGAACGCGGTTTTGCGCTACAAGTTTGACCCGCAGACGTCGAAGCGCCTCGGCGAGGCTGAGAAATTGATGGATCTTCCGCGTGGCGGGCACTCCACTCGTGCGCTGGTGTTCAGCGCGGACGGCAACCATCTTTTCGTGAGTGTCGGCTCGAACTCGAACGTTGATATCGAGAAGGACTCGCGCCGAGCCGCCATTACCATCTGCGATCCCGATGGCAAGAATGCGCGGCTCTATGCCACCGGGCTGCGCAATCCCGTGGGAATCGCTCTCGAACCTACCACCGGCCAGCTGTGGACCACCGTCAACGAGCGCGACGGCCTCGGAGATGACCTGCCGCCGGACTATTTTACTTCGGTGAAAGACGGTGGTTTTTACGGCTGGCCTTACAGCTACATTGGCGACAATGTGGATCCCCGCGTGAACCCGCAAAAGCCTGAGCTGGTCTCCAAGGCCATCATTCCCGATGTGCTCCTGGGCTCGCACCGCGCGCCGCTGCAGTTTGCTTTCTATACCGGCAAGCAGTTTCCGGCCAGCTATCAGGGCGGAGCATTCATCGCGGAGCATGGCTCGTGGAATCGCTCGACGCGCGCTGGTTATCAGGTGGTCTTCGTCCCGTTTAAGGATGGCCAGCCTTCGGGGGATCCTCAGCCGTTCTTAACCGGATTGGTGCCGGATCCAACCAAGGGTAACGTCAACGGACGGCCCGTCGGCGTGATGGTTGCGCCGGATGGTTCGCTGTTAGTTTCCGATGATGGCGCACAGGTGGTGTACCGCATCACGGCGACGAAATAACGTGCGCGGCGCTAGTTCACCATGAGCGTGAGCTGCGTTGGAGCGATTGCAGGGAGTGACACTCCGGCGGAAGTCATTCCCGTGATGGCGATCGTGATCGTCGAGGTCCCGGGTGGGGTAACCGCCGCTTGCGTGACCGGAGCGCTCTGCGCGGCCGTACCGCCACCGCCGCATCCCGTCACCGTGCAAAGCGCCAGTGCCACCAGCGGAACAAAGACTCCTCCCCAGGCCAAACGGGGGTGCGTCCCTATTTCTCGCCAGCGCCGCAAAGCCTGCGCCGCGATTACGCACAACATTAGTCCCGCCAGGAAGTACAAGAACACCAGAAGACATTGCAATCGCAAGACGTCGAGTGGCGCGCCCCTCGGCGCATCTCTGAGTCGCGAAGCGCCGGAGTTTCCTGTGGTTGTGACGGTAATCTGGACCGGCACAGGCGTTCCGCTCGTTACCGTTGTTATGCCAGGCACGGCACAGGTTGCGGCCTGAGGGGCCCCCGAACACACGAACGACACACTGCCGTTGAACCCTGCAGTGAGCTGCAAGTTAAAGGTTGCGGTTTGACCAGCGGCGATGCTGGCAGAGAGGCTGCCCCCAACCGCTGGGGCCACTGTCAGCAATGCGTTCGCGTTCCCGCTTACCGCAACGATTTGCGGAGAATTGAGCGCGTCGTCGGTGATCGTAAGCGTAGCCGCGCGTGGGCCCGTTGCCGCCGGTGTGAACGTCAGGCCCAGCGTGCAGGCCGTGTTCACGGCATAGCCGTTGGCGGCGGTGCAGCCGTTGTTCAACTTGAAGTCTCCCATGTTGGCCCCACTCAGCTGAACCGACGAAATATGCGCTGCCGCCGTGCCGGAACTCGTGACCGTGATGTTTTGTTGCGCGCTCGTCGTACCCATGGCGATGGCTGCAAAGGCAATCGCGGTTGCGGAGATCGTTACCGAAGGGCCGCCGGTGCCCGTGCCAGTGACTTGGACGGTCTGCGTTGACGCAGCCGCGTCGTCGGTGATTGTCAGCGTTCCCGCGCGCATTCCGGTTGCCGACGGCGTGAATGTCAGCGCTACCATGCACGTCGCACTGGCCGCGTAAGCGGGGGCCGTGCAACCGTTGCTCACAGCGAAATCGCCCGCGTTCGCTCCGCCCATTTTGACGGAAGCGATATGCAAGGCCGCGGTGCCTGAGTTCGTGACGGCGATGCTTTGAGCCATGCTGGTGGTGCCTTGAAGGGTTCCGGCAAAGGACAAGGTTGATGGGGTAATGGTCACCGCGGGCGTGCTGACCGGGGAGGCCGCGCCCGAGCCGGTTCCGGTGAGCGGAACGAACTGCGGAGACCCGGGGACGTCGTCGGCGATCGCGATCGAGGCGGTGCGCACTCCATCCGCTTGCGGCGAAAAGGTCACATTGATGGCGCAGGTTGCGTTCGCTCCGTACGGTCCGTTGCAGCCGTTAGTCATCGTGAAGTCGCCAACGTTCGGGCCTCCCAACACTACGGAGGAAATGTGGAGCGTCGCCGCACCGGAGTTCGTCACCGTAACCACTTGCGCGGGGCTGGTCACGCCGTGCACGGTGTTTGGAAAGGAAAGACTTGCTGGTGCGATGGTCGCGCTAGACAGGCCCGAGATGCCGATGCCGGTCAACGTTGTGGATTGCATCCCGGCGGTATCCGTGGTGGTGGTCAGCGTGGCTTGACGCGGTCCTGACGCGGCCGGCGTGAAGCTAACGTTGATCGAGCAAGTCGAGTTGCTGGTTGTGCCGGTCGGTAGAAATGCCGGCAGCGAGCAATTGGGGACGCCCACGAAATCGCTCGCATTTGCGCCGCTGACGGCCACCGCCGTGAGGTTCAGTGCCACACCGCCGGTGTTGGTCAGGCTAAGTGGTTTGGTGCCGCTCACTTGTCCCACATAGATGCTGCCGAAATCCTGAGACGGAGGAAACAGTTGCGCGATCGCTCCGGTGACCGCTTGGCCCGGCGTCCCGGAAACCGCAAGCCCCCGCTCCGGACGAACCTGTCGAGAATGGCGAGCCCAGGATTTCGCCCAGGGCGCCTTCCGGCCCGATCTCGAACACGTGAACGCCGTCATCTTGTAAGGAATAAATATACGGACCTTGCGGGTCAGCGGCGCTTGTGGTCCTCTCGAAAATTAGTGGGATCGGCGGTCCCGGTGACGCGGTCAATGCACTTGTGTCTCCGTCGATTTGGTATGCATATACACTGCCCGTTTCCGTGACATATAAGAACTTGCCGCTGCCATCGACCAGCATCGAAGTTGGAGATTTGTTCGAACCGAGGCTAAGTGGAGGTGTTACGTTGGTGGCCGTGCCATTCGCGGGCGAAATTGGCGCGCTCTCGACGAAGCCGGCGGTCCCTCCCCAGCCATCAAAAAAGAACCGGCCCTGCAGATCGACCGCGATGCTGACTTCCGGTCGTCCGCTCCCGGCGCTCCCGGGCGCAGCCTCGAGTTGGCCGATCGTGTAGACATTGGTTCCGCCGCCCTTGAGACCCACATACAGAAAGTTCTGTTGATCCGTGACGCAATCGACCAAACCGGGAGGCGTCTCTATACTGCTGCCGTCCATCTGGATCTGCTGCGCGGCGGCAACGATCGCGTACTCGATGATCTCTCCGTTCGCGTTGGGATTGGCGGGATTGAAACCAACATAGAGGAAATGGCCGGACTTCTCCGTCGCGATGCAGACCGGTACACCCGAATCCAGGCCCACGCCACCGGTACTCGCGGCGAAGGGAGAACCTGGCACCTCGGTGAGACCCGGGGTTTGGCTGATCTGGTACATCGAAATTAGACCGCTCGTTGGATTGAGTACAAAGAGGAATAGCCCTTGGCTATCGATCGCCATCGGGCCGCCTTCGAGCGCGCTTGGCACTGGGGCGCCAACCAGCGACAGCGCCGCCGCCAAACTCTTGGTAAAACTTACGACTTGGGAAGTTGTGGTGGTCGCGCCCGTTGCCGGCACGGGAACCGAGGCATACACACTCTGCGAAGTTTGCGCGAACGCCGAAAGTGCGTTGAGAAGCAAAATTACGCAGATCAACAGGAAGCATGCAAGTCTCGGATGCTGGACGCAGAAGGCGCAAGGACGGAGCAATCCGCGAGGAAGGGAAGAGATGAGGGTGCGCTGGGCCATGAGTGTTCCTGGGCCGAGGCGCTGCACGAGTTCAGAGCGAATCTCGGTGGGAACACTATGGCCTGATGCGATAGAGTAGTCAACAACTAATATTAATATAGTAAAATACAACAGTCATAATATTCGCAAGCGTAATGAGGGATGGAAAAGAGGCCGCGGATCTTTTGTTACAGAATTTTCATATTCATTTCCGGCCTTTTGGGCTACCCTCCACAAGTTATGCAAACAACTCAACTTAATATCGAACGCCAGCCGGTGTCCAATGGCGAGACCCTGGTTACCCGTCTGACCGGAAAGCTCAGTCTTGAGACCGTTCACAATTTCATTGCCACCATGCGGCCCGAGCCTGCTACGCGTCTTGTGCTGGATATGAGCGGGTTGTCGTTCTTGGACTCCGCGGGGGTCGGCGCGCTGGTTTCGTTGTTCGTTAGTCGTCGCAACAATAGTAAGACTCTGGCACTTGCCGCTCTGACGCAGCAGGGCAACGCGGTCATGCAGGTTTCCGGCTTGCTCAAGCTCCTGCCTGTTTATCCTTCTGTGGAAGAAGCCGTGTCGAAGCGCCCCTAAGCGTTCATTGCTGCAACTCGCGAACGCCGGTCAACCAGCAAATGTAGGCTCAGGGCTTAAGCCCGGCCTCCGGGCACGGGGGCGGCGATGGCGCGGCTGGGAACCGGTGTGGTCCAGTTGTTAGCTGGGAATCCACTTCGGATGATTGGTGAAGAGTCCGTCCACGAATCCGATCTGGTAGCAAACAAACAAGCCAAAACCCAGGCTCAACAGGCCCGAGCCGAAAATCAATCCTTTGTTAAGCCACGCGAATCTGTAGCCCGCGAATGAAAAGGGAAGCGAGATCGCGGCGGTGATCAGCATCATTCCGGCGATCGTACCCGCTCCGAAAATGAGCAGGTAGAGCACCGCCCACCGCGGCTCCCGAATCGTGCTCAGCACCAACAAAGCGACGGCAGCAGATCCCGCCAGTCCGTGAACGAGCCCAACGCACAAAGGCCGTAACGTGTGGAACATCCCAAGGTTGGTCGATGATGAGCCGCCAAGCCATTTCGGCGGCGTCAAACTCTCGCCGTGGTGTTCCCTCTCGCGACCGTGCGAATGCCAGTGCAGGTGCATCTTCGACTCGTGCTCGTGAACGTGCGCGTGGCTGCCGGTCACCTGCGGATGCGCGGGTGAAAACTTCTCGCTGATCCACGCCATCGCGCCCGTCAAGTTCAGTACACCGAGAAGAATCAGCATCAGTCCGACGGAAAATTCCATCGTGAGCCCCACGCGCGTGGGAATAGCGAGGTCAAAGAGAATGATGCCCGCGCCGACCACCAGAATCGTCACCGTGTGCCCCACCCCCCAGAGAACGCCGATCAATCCAGCCTTCACGATCGACCGCTCGCGGCTGACGATCGTGGAAACCGCGATCACGTGGTCTGGATCGGTGGCGTGGCGCATGCCCAGGACAAATCCGATTGCGAGAATGGCGAGGCCGCTTGTCATCGTTTTGTTTTCGACGTGTCGATTAAAGTGTCGTTTTCAACGCGCCCTGAGTGGAGATGCGTCGCCTGTCCCGAAGGTCTCATCCTATCGCAGTGTGGCCACAATCGGGTATCCGCGGCGGGCGCCAGGTCGGTGGAGGGGTCGTGCCGAAACGCGGCCCTACATGAATATGGATTTCGATGGAAGGGGCGGTTTGGTTGGCGTGCTACGGCTACTCTTCGCGGAGAATGCGCATAAGTTCCGCGGCGGCATGCGGCAAGCGCGCTCCACGCCGCGAAACCAGATACACGTGGCGTGGCATACTCATCTGCCGCACCTTCACTTCCTTCATCCAGCCGTGCTCAATTTCCCACCGCACGCACATGCGCGGCACGATGGCCACGCCCATGCCCATCTGCACGAAGCGCTTAATGCTTTCGATGGTCGGCATTTCGATGGGCATGTTCAGCGTCGCGCGATGCCTCGCAAACAGCTCGATGACGCGCCGCCGGAAAGGCGACTCCACGATATGCCCAACAAAAGTCTCGCTACCCAGATCGGCGATATCCACTTCCCGCTTTTTGGCCAGGGGATGTTTCAGCGGCACCACTAGCACGAGTTCGTCCTTCACGATCTCGGTGGCCTGCAGCTGCGCCTCACGCGGCACGTAGGAAACCGCGCCCACATCCAAACGGTAATTCAACACCTCATGCGGAATGTCCCGCGAAAACATCCGGTGCACGCGAACCTGGACGCCCGGATGCGCATTGCGAAATTTAGCCAGCGCCGGCAGCAACGCGTGGATCGAGCTTTCATTCACTCCCAGCGACAACTCCCCGCGCTTCAAGCCTTCCAATTCGGTCAGCCCCTTGGTGACCTCGTCCCGCAGGTTCAGCAACCGCTCGGCATATTCCTTCAGCAGCGTCCCAGCATCGGTCAGTCGCACCGGCCGCGAACCGCGAACGAACAGCGGCTGGCCCAGCGAATCCTCCAGCTTGCGTATTCCCAAGCTGATTGCCGGCTGTGTGCGGTAGAGACGCTCCGCCGCCCGCGAGAAGCTGCCCTCCTTCGCAACCATTAGAAATACCTGGAGTTCTCCCAGATCCACCGTCTGTCCCTCTTTCGCAGTATAAGGTAGAATTATCAAAAGCAGAATAAAGATAAATTTGACTCGTAGCCAGGCCTTTGCGTTACTAGGGTAGGGGGAACCGCATGGACGTCGTACGTATCTTCGACACAACGCTTCGCGACGGCGAGCAATCGCCCGGCTTTTCCATGAATACCGAGGAGAAGATTCGCCTGGCGCGTCAACTTGCGGTTCTTGGCGTAGACGTCATCGAAGCCGGTTTCCCGATCGCCTCGCGCGGCGACCTCGAAGCCGTCCGCATGGTAGCCCGCGAAGTCCGTTCCGTACCCATCGCGGCCCTCGCTCGCGCAAAAAAAGATGACGTAAGCGCCGCGATCGAGGCCCTCCAGCCCGCGGCCGCCTCCCGACTGCACATTTTTCTCGCGACCTCGGACCTGCATCTCCAGGTAAAGCTCAACATGACCCGCGAGCAAGCGCTCGAGGCGATCGGTTCCATGATCCGCTATGGCCGCCAGCACGTCGGCGAGGTGGAATTCTCCGCCGAAGACGCCGGGCGTACCGACATCGATTTCCTATGCCAAGTCTGTCGCGTGGCCGTCGACGCCGGAGCCACCACGCTGAACCTTCCCGATACGGTAGGTTACGCAGTGCCCGAGGAATATGGAGCCATGTTTCTGCGCGTCCGCGAATATCTCGGCGATCCCCAGGGCATCACGCTCAGCGCCCACTGCCACGACGACCTTGGCATGGCGGTAGCCAACTCGCTGGCCGCCGTGCGCGCAGGCGTCCGCCAGATCGAGTGCACCATCAATGGCATCGGCGAACGCGCAGGCAACGCCTCGCTCGAAGAAGTAGTCGTGGCCCTGGCCGTGCGCAAGGAAAGCTTCGGCGTCACCACCAATATCAATCTCGAGCAGCTATTCCCCACCAGCCGCATGCTCACCGAAATCACCGGAGCGCAAGTCGCTCCCAACAAAGCGGTCGTAGGCGCCAACGCCTTCGCTCACGAAGCTGGCATTCATCAAGACGGCATCATTAAGAACCCGCTGACGTACGAAATCATTTCGCCGCAAGCGGTAGGCGTCCCCGCGCGTTCGCTGGTACTCGGCAAACACTCAGGACGCAACGCCCTGAAAATGAGTCTCCGCGACCTCGGTTACGAGCCCAGCAGTTCCGAGCTAGCCGAATGCTATCGCCGCGTCACCGCGCTTGCCGACAAATCCAAGCAGGTCCGCCAGCGCGACCTGGTCGCCATCGCGCATGAAGTAATGCGCCGCGGCAGCACCGCCGTCCCGAAAGAAGCGACCTCTGCGGCATAGCCTAGCTCCCGGCTGCGAAGTGCCGCCAGACTCACGGGATCGCGAATCCGCCGTCCAACAGCTAAGCGGCGTGCTACGATTTTCTTGACCGGCAGTTTGTACTAGAGTTTTTTCCGGTGAAGGTTGTTCCATGAAGAAAACGATCATCCTACTGCCAGGCGACGGCATCGGCCCGGAAGTCACGAAGGCCGCCGCGACGGTTCTCCGCGAGGCAGGCCACGAATTCCATCATCAATTTGAATTTGAAGAGCACCCCATCGGCGGCGCAGCAATCGATGCCGCGGGCACGCCGCTTCCCAACGCGACGCTCGACGCCTGCCGCAAAGCCGACGCCATCTTCCTCGGTGCAGTAGGCGGCCCCAAGTGGGACGCCCTCCCGGTAGGCAAGCGTCCGGAAAGCGGCCTGCTCGCGCTACGTCAGGGACTCGGCCTTTTCGTTAACGTGCGCCCGGTTAAGGTTCTCGAGCCGCTGCGACTGATCTCGCCGCTCAAGCCCGAGCGCCTCGGCGATCTCGACCTCGAAATCGTCCGCGAACTTGCGGGCGGCATGTACTTCGGTGAGCGCGGCACCACCCACGAGAAAGGCGTCGAGCGCGCCTTCGACACCGAATCCTATTCCACTCCAGAAATCGAGCGCGTAGCCAACTTCGCCTACGCCCGCGCCGAAAGCCGCTCCCGGCGCCTCTGCTCGGTGGACAAAGCCAATGTTCTTGCCAGCTCGCAACTCTGGCGCCGCACGGTAGTCTCTCTCAGTCGCAACTATCCAGACGTTCGCCTCGAACACATGTATGTAGACAACGCGGCGATGCAGCTTACTCTTCGCCCGTTTCAATTCGATGTGATGCTCACTACAAATATGTTCGGCGACATCCTCAGCGACGCCGCGGCGGCCCTGGTCGGCTCGATCGGCCTGATCCCCTCCGCAAGTTTCGGCTCCAGCGCTCCACTCTTCGAGCCCATCCACGGCTCCGCACCCTCGCTAGCAGGAACGGACTCCGCCAATCCCATCGGCTCGATCCTAAGCGCCACCATGATGCTTCGGGACGCCTTCGGTCTTAATCTCGAAGCCGAATGGGTTGAGCAATCGCTCCACCGCGTTCTCGGCGGCGGCTATCGCACCACCGACATCGCTGGACCCGGTGGTCGCACTGTCGGCGGCTCCGTCTTCACCGAAATGCTGCGCGAAGAAATGCAACGCACCCTCGAACACGCCGAGCGCTACGGCTGGGGCGTCTAGAATGGATCGGCCCCGTTGACTTTTCTCGGGTGAGCGTCAACCGGAGTTGTGACGCAACCTCCCGGACCGGTGTCATCCCGAAACCGCGGATTATGCGGGTGAGGGATCTGCTTTTTGCGGCCGTGTCATAACACCGAACCTCAAAGGCACCGAGTCAAAACGAAATCCCGGTCAACCTATGTCCATAAATCTCTGGTCCGAAGCCCAACACTCCCTCGACTACCTCCAACGGGCCGACTCCATCCCCCATCGCCGCGAAGGGGAAGCCGCCCTGCTCGAATTTCTGCCTGCCAAAGTCGAGCGCTTCCTCGACATCGGCAGCGGCGGCGGCCGCCTCCTGAACCTGGTGCGGTCAACGCATCCGGCCGCAAGCTGCGTCGCGCTGGATTTTTCGCCAGCTATGCTGGAAGAACTGCGCAAGCAGTTCGCCGCCGACGCAAACATCACGATCGTGGCCCACGACCTCTCCAACCCGCTCCCGGACCTAAATTCGTTCGACGCCGTAGTCTCCAGCTTCGCCATCCATCACGTAACGCACGAGCGGAAACGCACTCTCTACGCCGAAGTCTTCGCCAAACTAAATCCCGGCGGCGCCTTCCTGAACCTGGAGCACGTAGCTTCCCCCAGCGACAATCTTCACAGGCAATTCCTAGCCACCATGGACCTAACCCACGAAACCGAAGACCCCTCCAACAAACTCCTCGACCTGGAAATCCAACTGACCTGGCTCCGCCAAATCGGCTTCACCGACGTAGATTGTCACTGGAAATGGCGCGAACTAGCGCTGCTAGGCGGCGTCAAACCGGTTCGGCCCTCGGAATTCCAAGCGGATCGAACCTAGCTGCCGATTCTTACGATTTGACCGGGACGAATGGATTCGATGTGCGCGAGGCAAGCGGATACATGCGGCAAAAGATCGCTCAAACGGTTTGATTTCGGACGAAGAATGATAATTGCAATGTTGCGACCAGTTAGATCTTGCTGGTATTCGATACCTTGATCGACAGTCAGGAAAACATTAAATTTGGCCGCTTCCGCCGCGTTAAGGAGCTCGCCATTCTTCCGTCCAGCCAACCCAGCATAACGGACTGTTTGGCAATCGTGGCCGCTCAGCAAGGTCCGGAATCGCTCATCGATACATTCATCGATCAGAATGCGCATTTAGGGACGCGCGAGCAAAAGCTGCTTAGCTTCTTCGAGCGCAGCGACCGCCAATTCACGAGAGACCGTAGGAAAGCCTTCTAAAAAGTCTTCAAGGGTCTCTCCGCCCTCAAGGTAGTCGAAAAGCGTTTGCGCAGGCACCCGCGTTCCACAAAACACGGGCGTTCCGCCAAGAATTTCCGGGTTTTTGACAATAATCCCCATCAACCGATTGTAGCATGCGTGGCGTTCTAGCCGAGCAGGGGGTGTTACCCACCAAGCGAGGATCCGCCCGATATTTCGTAGTAGAGTCTTCTGACGCCACCGCTTTCCATTGATTGCTGCGAGATGTATGCTCCCATGTCTTGTTTAACCAGTCTGGTTCCAAGGGGATGTCTTGATGCGTAGATTTCTTCTCGCACTTATTTTGTTGGCTGCACTCTCGCCGTTCGCGAACGCCGCGCCCGGCGCCGTCCGCTGCGGCCAACTCCTCGACGTGCGCACCGGAAAACTCCTCAAAGATCAAGTCATCGTCTTCGACGCCGAAGGCACCATCACCGCCGTTGGTCCTGCCGGCTCCCCGCTTTCCACGGGAGGAGCGACCACCGTTGATCTTCCATCGGCCACCTGCCTTCCCGGCCTGATCGACGTGCACACGCACCTCACCGGCGATCCCATGAGCAGTGGCTACGCGGGCCTGGGCATCTCGGTGCCACGCGAAGCCATCATTGGTGCCAAGAATGCCCGACTCACCGTGCACGCCGGATTCACCACCGTCCGCAATGTTGGCGCCAGCAACTACACCGACGTCGCCCTGCGCGACGGCATCAACGCCGGCGACGTCGAAGGTCCACGCATGTTCGTCTCCGGTCCGCCGCTCGGCATTACTGGCGGCCATTGCGACAACAATCTTCTCCCCTTTGAATTTCACTTCAAGGATAGCGGCGTCGCTGACGGCCCGTGGCCCGCGCGCGCCAAAGTTCGCGAAACGATCAAGTACGGCGCGGACCTCATCAAGATCTGCGCCTCCGGCGGCGTCCTCAGCAAAGGCGATCAACCCGGCACGCCGCAATACACGCTCGAGGAAATGACCGCAATCGCTGAAGAGGCTCACAAGCTCGGACGCAAAGTCGCCGCCCACGCTCACGGCACGCAATCGATCAAGGACGCCATCCGCGCCGGTATCGATTCCATCGAGCACAGCAGCCTGATCGACGACGAAGGCATCGCCCTCGCGAAACAACACGGCACCTACCTGGTCTTCGACATCTACAACGACGACTTCATCCTCCAGGAAGGCGCGAAAGCGGGCATGCTCCCCGAGTCGATCGAAAAAGAAAAGAAGATCGGCCGTCTCCAACGCGAGAATTTCCGCCACGCCTGGCAGTCCGGAGTCACCAAGATGGCCTTCGGCACCGACGCCGGCGTGTATCCCCACGGCGACAACGCGAAGCAATTCGCAAAAATGGTGGAGTGGGGCATGAAACCCATCGACGCAATCCAAGCCGCCACACTCAGGGCCGCCGACCTGATCGGCCAACCCGACAAGATCGGCGTCATCGAAACAGGTCACTACGCCGACATCATCGCGGTCTCCGGTGATCCCACTTCCGACGTCCGCACCCTCGAATCCGTAAAATTCGTAATGAAGGGCGGCACCGTCGTTCGCAACGACTTCGCCGCCAGGTAATCAGCAGCGCTGTCCAGGGAAGGGAACTGACCGGCGCGCCTGCGCTCCGCATCACACCTGGAGCGGAATGAGTCCGCAACGTGGAGTCAGAACATGCTGGCCCTATTGTTGATCGATCATCGCGTGGCGTTCCTGGCGCTGGCGACACTCCTCCTAGCCGCGGCCATTCCGCTAGCTATCGCTTGGGCTCGCCTGCTTCCCGAAGAGCCTCCGCCATTCCCCATCGAACCCGGCTCATTTCCCAACATCGAGCAGGAGCGGCGGCCAGAACCCTCCGCCACGCCAAGAGGCGACCTTATTCTTTCCGTCGCCATACTCATCTGTCTAACTCTTGCCTACGCCATCCGCTTCCCGGGCTTCCCAAAAGCCGCACTGATGCACTGGCTTGACGGCATGGTTCCCGGCTCGACGGAATATTGGCTTATCGTCTCCGCTCGCATTTTCCTACTGGTTGCCGCAGGAGCGGCAATAGTCTACGCAATTCGTCGCCCCGGCCCTCTTCGCGTTCCATTAGCCTCGGCCGCGGCCTTGGTCTTGATCCTCTGGTTCGTGGCCCCGCTCCTGGGTGTAGCCTTTCTGTCCACGCCCTAGCCGCACAAAAATGGAACGGGCGGCAGCCTCAGCCACCACCCGTCACATCATTTATTCCGTTCTTGCTTCCTTGTCGAGCCTCAGTGTCTCTGTGTGGATCTTATCTCCTAGGCGGTCGCTGCTTTAACCTGCCCGAGCGCCGCAGCCACTTCCTTCAAATCCGGCACGACCGGAATATCGTAGTTCTTGAACCACGCCACGTTCCCGGCCTTGTTCACGATGGCAATCGCTCGCCCAGTGATCCCCTTATCCGCGAGATAGACGCCATACTTCTCGCTCGCCGCTCCCTTGGGATGGAAATCCGCCAGCAGTGAGTACTTGATCCCCATCTTGTCCGCGTAAGCCTTGTGCGACCACACGCTATCCACGCTAACGCCCAGAATTTCCGCGTCCAGGGTTTCGAACGATTTCATCTCATTCACAAAGCAAACATGCTCGTTGGTGCAAGTCGGGCTCCAATCCAGCGGATACCACACAATCACAACATTTTTCTTCCCCGCGAAATCCGACAGCTTCACATCCTTCTTGTCCTGATTCTGCAAAGTAAAATCCGGCGCCTTCTGTCCCACGGAAATGCTCATGCTCTTTCCTCCCGTCGATCTTAAAGTTTCTCCATGCATCTTACCGAATCCGCCCGCTTCCAACCAAACATACAGGCAAACAAAGCAGACCTCACCTCCGGCGGGCAGGCAGCTTGTAGGAGCGCAGCACTGCTGCGCCCCCACGGGAATCAACACAAGTCGACGTCTGTGTACTCTTTGCTGAAACTCGTTTCCGCGGAGCCAGCGCGGGAGTAGACTTGTACCGGGAGCCGCCCATGGCCGCCGAACCGCGTCGCGCACCAATGATGTCCTTGCAGCAACTCGTCGCCAGCTACCGCACTCTGGCTGGCGAATTCGGCAAGCCTGTGGCGCTCTCGGCCTTCGCCCTAAATACCGCCGAAACCGAGCGCGTTTTTTCGAGCTACGACGAGGACTACCACATCAGCCGCTTTTTCCACTTCTCCGAATCCGGCGGCGAGCAATTCTCCATCAATGGCATCCCCGCCACGCACGTATCAATCGACGCCGAAATCGAAACGATTCTTTAAGTAGCGCAGACACTCCTATCTGTGCCCGCCGATCGTTACGAATACCTAAGCGTCTGAGCCGATTCTCAACAGGAAACCGTCTGCGGCGACGTTGCCGCTGGCATCCCGAACCGTTTCCGCTTCAATTCCGTATATCCTGAGCGCGTCGCGAAGGGCCTCCGCTGCGGGAGGCAACCGGTGATCCTGGCTCACGATAAGCGCCAGCCCGGCAGCCTGCCCCGCGAATGGCCCCGCGGGTTCCACATCGTTCACCGTCCACCCGACGGCCTTGAAGATGGTTAGGAAATCCTGCGCGTAGGCAAGCGCGTCGCCAACAGAAGCAAAATACTGCACCGCCACCCGCTGCTCGGGAAACGCCAGCAGCACTTGAATCAGCACGGCCTTCTGATGCATCGAGAGTTTCCGCGTGGGCATGCCATCCGAGTGGTTAGCGGCGAGTCACGCCGGCCGCGCTCTCCAACCGCCCGGACAACTTCTCATGCTCGTCTCGGAGTTCGCGCGGGAGACGGTCGCCAAACTTCTGAAAAAATTCCTTGCTATCCACCAACTCCTGCTCCCAATCCTCCGGATCTACCCGGAGCAACTCGTCCACCGCGTCCGCCGAAATGTTCAGCCCATCCAAAGTGAGCGCATTCCGCGCCGGGACGTACCCAATCGGTGTCTCTCGCGTACCGCCGCGTCCTTCGACGCGCTCCAAAATCCACTTCAATACGCGCACGTTGTCCCCAAAACCTGGCCACAAGAATTTTCCGTCCGCCCCTTTGCGGAACCAGTTCACATGAAAAATCTTCGGTGGATGCGGAATCCGCTTCCCCATCTCCAGCCAATGGCGGAAATAATCGGCCATGTTGTATCCACAGAACGGCAGCATGGCCATCGGATCGCGTCGCACGATGCCCACATTTCCGGTCGCGGCCGCAGTCGTCTCGCTGGCCATCGTCGCGCCCACGAATACTCCGTGCTGCCACTCAAAAGCCTCGTAGACCAGCGGCGCAACCCGCGCCCGCCGTCCGCCAAAGATAAACGCTGAAATCGGCACGCCCTCGGGAGCCTCCCACTTCGGTGAAATGCTGGGAGACTGGTGCGCCGGCACGGTATACCGAGCGTTCGGATGCGCCGCCGGGCCTTTCGAGGAGTCCCACAGCTCGTTCTTCCAGTTGATCAATCCACTGGGCGGCGGACCATCAATCCCCTCCCACCACGGCTCGCGCTCCGCGGTCATCGCCACGTTGGTGAAAATCGTGTTCCGGTGCAGCGCCTCCATGACGTTCCGGTTGGTTTTCATCGACGTGCCTGGCGCCACGCCAAAGAATCCCGCCTCCGGATTAATCGCGTGCAAATAGCCGTCGTCGCCGATCTTCATCCAGGCGATGTCATCGCCCACAGTCCACACGCGGTAGCCCTGACTCTCGAGCGCCGACACCATCATCGCCAAATTCGTCTTCCCGCACGCGCTCGGGAACGCTGCTCCCATGTACGTTACTTTGCCGTCCGGCGCCTCCAGCCCGAGGATCAGCATGTGCTCCGCCATCCAACCCTGTTCTCGTGCCATCACGCTCGCGATGCGCAACGCGAAACACTTCTTGCCAAGCAGCGCATTCCCGCCGTAGCCCGAACCCACGCTCCAGATCAATCTCTCGTCCGGGAAGTGCGCAATGTATCGGCGCGTGGGATCCAAATCGCCAAGCGAGTGCAAGCCCGGCACAAAATCCCGCGAAGTCCCGATCCGCTCCGTGGCCACTTTTCCCATACGCGCCATGATGCGCATGTTCGCGACCACGTACGGGCTGTCCGTTACCTCGACCCCAGCCTTGCTGATCGGTGAATCTACCGGACCCATGATGTACGGCACCACGTACATGGTGCGCCCGCGCATGGCCCCATCCAGCAACGCTCCTACCTTGAACTTGGCCGCGTCCGGATCCATCCAGTTATTCGTGGGGCCGACATCGTCTTTATTCGGCGTGCAAATGAAAGTTAAATGTTCGGTGCGGGCTACGTCGTTGGGACTACTGCGGTGTAGATAACAATTGGGATAAGTCTTTTCGTTCAGCGCGTTCGAATCCGAATCCCGCAACATCTCCGCGACGATCTGCTGGTTCTCCGCTTCGGACCCGTCGCAATACACCAGGCGATCAGGTTTGGTGAGCCGCGCCGATTCCTCAACCCACATTTCCAGTGGCGTTGCCAATAGCTCCTCTTTTTCCAAACCTCAAACGGACTCGTTGCCCGGAGCCCGTTGCCTAGAGGTCGAACCGCAGGTTTCTGGCGGGGAACGTCCCTACCCGAGACGTCCAAGCATAAAGTTTATGTTACCCGTCCTCACCGGCGCAAGATGGCGGCTACGGGTAGGCTCGTTAATGGCCTCGGCGCCTGGCGTCTTAGCCCAATTCTCATGTTCGCTGGCGTACCTCCGAAGACCCGTGTACATTTCGCTCTTCGCCTCCAATTCGCCTTGTCACACCTCGTTTTGCCGACTAACCTTGATGAAATCTTTATACTAGCAGCTACGTATACCCGACAAGGAGCGGCCATGGCTACCTCGGTCTGGAAGGGCTATCTCACCTTCGGCTTGATCTCCATCCCGATCCGTCTTTTCTCCGCGGCCCGCACGGAGCGCATCAGCCTCAACCAGCTCCACAACGTCTGCAAGACGCGCATCCGCATGCCGCTCTACTGCCCCCATTGCGAGCGCCAGGTTCCGCGCAACGAGATCGTCAAGGGCTACGAGTACGAAAAGGACCAATACGTCCTGTTCAACGAGGACGAGCTGGACAAAATCGAGCCGCAGTCCGCGCGCTCCATGGAAATTTTGGAGTTCGTTAAGGTCGATGAAATCGACCCGCTCTATTACGACGCCTCCTACTACGTCACGCCCGAGGACGAAGGAAAAAAAGCCTACCAACTCCTTCTCAAAGCCATGGAAGAGTCGGGCTACGCCGCCATCGCCAAGCTCACCATGCACCAGCGGGAACACATCGTGGTGGTCCGCCCGCGTGCCAATGGGATGACCCTGCACACGATGTTCTATACCAACGAGATCCGCGAGGTCGCCGAATATGGCCAGACCGACGCCTCCGCCGACCCCAAGCCAGCCGAGAAGAAACTAGCCGAGCAACTGATCGAAAGCCTGGCGGCAACATTCGAACCCGAAAAATACAAAGATCAATACAACGAAAGCATGCGCGCCATGATCGACGCCAAGCAGCAAGGCCAGGAGATCGCGGCCGTCCAGCATCCCAAGCTCGCGCCAGTCATCGACCTGATGGAAGCGCTGAAAAAGAGCATCGCCGAAAAGCAACCCACCACGTCCGGCGGAAAGAAACCCCCAGTTCGCGCCGTGCCCGCCGCCGCCCAAGCCCAAGCACCGGTGCAAAAGCGCGCCAAGCGTTCCACCGGCGGCTAGTCCGCCGTAACCTTTGCATCCACACTCTTCGCCGTGGTACATCTAGCGCAGGGCGCAGTCCGCGGAGCCCTGCGGGTTTTTCCCAGGAGACCACGCAAGCCGTCAGCGGCCTCTCTCCCAATCCGAGCGTTCCTCCACCCGCTCGTGAGAAATGCGAGCAAGTTTCTCCCGATGGGCGCCACCGAACGATTCACACGCCGCGAGTTCCAGCGCATCCTGGACGTAACCGACAAACAACTCGCCTATTGGGAAAAACTGGGCTTGGTTTCCCCCCGCAAAAACGGCTCCGACAAATTCTACGATTTCCGCGACCTGATCAGCCTACGCACCGCCAAGCAACTCATCGAAAACGGTGTCTCCGCCAACCGCCTCCGCCGCTCCCTGGTCGCCCTGAACCAGAAGCTCTCCGAGGTGAAAGCGCCACTAACCGAACTGCGCATCCTCTCCAACGGCCGCGACGTCATTGTCGAGCACCGCGGCGCGCAACTCGAGCCGATCTCCGGCCAATTCGTCCTGAATTTCGACACCCGCGAACTCCGCGAGAAGCTCCGCTTCATGCCCGAGCGCAGCCCCGAGGACTGGTATGCCCTGGCTCTGCAGTACGAAGCCGACCCCGAATCCCACGCCCAAGCCATCGACGCATATCGCCACGTCCTGGCCGCCAGCCCCACGCACGTCGACGCCCTTATCAACCTGGGCATGCTTTCCTACGAACAGGGCGACCTCGAAAACGCTTCAGCCTGCTTCCTCCGGGCTGTAAAGGTCGAGCCCGACAACGCCGTAGGGCACTTCAACCTGGGCAGCGTACTCGACGAACTAGCCCAACTGGAACCGGCCCGTCAACACCTCCGCATCGCCGTCCGCTTGGACCCCCGCTACGCTGACGCCCACTACAACCTGGCCTTCGTCTGCGACAAACTAGGCAGCACCATCGAAGCGCGCCAGCACTGGCAGTTATACATCCACCTGGACCCCTCCTCCCCTTGGTGCGCCTACGCCCGCCAGCGCCTGGCCATGCCGCTCCCCTGAGCCGAAACCTCTAAGTGGCAAAGCCATTCCTGGCTGTGTCTTCCCTTTGCCACCAGCAGTGGGAAGCAGGTTAAAATATTTATATCTGTACATAATCATATAGTATACTAAACATGCTGTCCTCTTTGTTTTTCTCCAGCACACTCTATGACTTTCTACCGCCGCAACCTCCCGCCCTGGCAACCAGAAGGTGCCTCCATCCTTCTGACCTGGAGACTCTTTGGGTCTTTGCCAACTCCACAGGACACAGCCAGGAATGGCTGCGCCACCTCTCGCGCCCCAATAGGTACTGCAAATGGGCGGCAAAGCTCCAGTGAATCCCCTATGGACATGTATGCCCCGGTGGTGTTGAAATGATCCCTGCGCAGAAGTGCTTTTGTCGTCCCCGGGTCACTACCGCGCCAGCGTTCGCGACTGCTCTCTCAGCCAGCTTGCTGAGATCCCCGCAGACAGCCGCGCTACGCGCGATCCCTTACAAGCTGCATTGGACAACTTTGAGTACCTCTCCCAGCTTGGGCGCCAGGGTGTCCTTTCGGATTGGGCCGCTGCCGTGCGGTCCGACACCGAGCGAGAACTATTTCGCCTTCCGCGAAAATCCCTTCAGCCTTACACCGAATCCCCGGTTTCTGCATCGCACACGGCACGCGCATGAAACGCTGGGCCGGCTTACGCGCGGTATTCTCGACCGTAAAGGCTTGATCCTGCTGTCCGGCGGCGTGGGCACGGGCAAGACAACCTTGCTCTACACGGCCCTTCACTTGATGAGCGTGAGTCCCGCGGTTCAGAACAAGATTGGCACCGCGGTGATTGTGCATCCCACCCTGACGCGCGACGAGTTTTTGGAGGCGGTGCTCGACGAGTTCGAGGTGCCCTGCGATTCCCCACACAGACAACGGCGGCTGGAAGCGCTGCTGAGGATGTTGTTGGAGGTACGGCGCAAGAATAGCGTCGCTGTGCTGGTGATCGACGAAGCACAGATGCTGACGATCGATCTGCTGGACGAAATTCGCTCACTGCTAAGTCTGCAAAGCTCGAGCGAAAAATTGCTGCAGATCGTTCTATGCGGGCAGCCGGAGCTCGAAGGCAAACTCGACGGCATGACGGGGGGGCACGGGGAATCGTTCGTGGCCGTTCACTGCAAGACCGCCCCCTTATGTTTGAAGGATACCCACGACTACGTGCAACATCGGCTGCGCATTGCCGGAGCACGGACCGATGCGCTGTTCATGCCGGATGCCGTGAACGCAGTCCACGTGCATACCAACGGGATTCCCCGGCTGATCAATCTTTTGTGCGCGCAGGCTTTGGCGGTGGCCGCCGGCTACCAGGCGGAGCGCGTTTTCCCGTACATGGTCGACGAAGCAGCCGCAAAAATTTGCTCTGGCTCGCCGACACCACCACCCCCGCCGGATTCACCGGGGGCACCGGCGGGTATCGCGTCGCCGATGGTGTTGATCAACCCTCCCGCGACAGCATTGCTGTCGCGGTCACTGACGACCTTATATGCGGTACCCTCAGCTTGCGACCCAGCGCCGCCAGAGGCAGCGCTCCCGCCTTCAGCGCCGCCAACGTCCGAGCAGGCACAGGCTGTGGATCCTGGGCCGGCGGATGGGATTTCCTCAGACGCCGGAGCGATGGTTGCGAACCGCTTGAATGCGAGCGCCATGGATGCAAGAGCGATGGATGCAAGCTCCAAACATCCCCATTCAACGCGTCCGAACCCAATGCCTCTGGTCAGCGCGCATCACCACGAAGTTGGGCGGGAACGTTCGCCTCAAGCGGTGCAAGCTGCGCGCAGGAAAAGGCGCGCAATGCGGCATCGCGCTAAATTTGCAAAGGCCGCAAAACGAGCGCAGGCGGGCGGTCGGCGCGTCGTGAAATGCGATTTTACTCAGAATGCGGGTCGGAGCGTGGCCGAATATTGCAGACCGGGCGCTCGCCCGTCGCCATTTCGTCGCGGAAAGCACCGTGGGTCGCAGCATCGTCCGGCAGGTCTTCGAGGTTTCCGGCAAGTTTTGACAGCCTGGATAGCCGGGATCGTGGCGTCGGTGCGGGCTGGGAACCAGTGGCTGAATCGCTGGTGCTCGGAGCATTTCACCAGCAAAAGTTGCGGGATGCCGCTTTTTCAACTGGGACTGGCTGGAACGCTGTTTTTGGCGCTGGCGGAGACGCTCGCGGCGGGATTTCCCCACAAGCGTGTTGCGCATGTCGCGTTCGGGTTTCTTGGGATGCTGTTCATCGATATCTCTCTGGGACTGGGAACCTACCTCCTACTGATCGAACGCAGGCTTCTGCGGCGGCTCGGCTGAGGAATCGTGCCGCCGAGTTCTGTCTTTTGAACCTCACAACGGTTTTTTTCAGGGCACGACTTCAGAGTCTGTGTCGCGACTTGGGCCAGCGCCGGACCTTATCGGGTCTTCGGCACCCGGAAGCGTTGGGCGCTGGTCCTTGGCCCAATTTCGGTTGCTTAGCGTTTCTGTATTCCGCGGAGTCGC